>Ga0181379_1000368_pt1 | contig 22860 bp, 44 predicted proteins | sample 2SPOviralmetaG_FD_130115 | JGI IMG/M metagenome (GOLD analysis project Ga0181379, IMG submission 130115) | Marine viral communities from the oligotrophic San Pedro Time Series (SPOT) site, San Pedro Channel, CA, USA - 2 SPOT_SRF_2009-07-10 | ecosystem: Environmental > Aquatic > Marine > Strait... | reverse complement strand
TCAACATCGACGAAAAAGCAATCTCTGCCAAAGGTCAGTATCCGTGGCCCCGTGGTTCTGTTGCTGACTATATACGGAACGGTCCTGCTGATTCTTTATATGTATTAAATGTAATTTATTCAGAACAAGATAGATTTAAAGAAGATCATTTACTTGCGGAAGCAATGGCAGAAAAAGCTGTCGTCCTTGCGTCTGCTCCATCACAACAAACATCAGACGGAGTTGGTACCTTTGTTGGTGTTGCTACTTTTGGAGAACAAGATGAAAACTGGCTTTACGAATTTCCGGGTTTATTATATCCTATTGATGATCTGTCTAATTACGCTTTTGGTGTTGGCGCCACCGTTGCTATACCTGATGAACCAACAGGAGTTGTGCGAAGATCGCCTCTTGTCGTTAAAGCAGCCGGGAATCCCTATCCATCTATCGCGCTCGACGCTCTACGAGTGTATTCAGGAGAACCAAGTTATCAAATGAAAGTAGGCACCAATGGTGTTGAATGGATTCGTATGGGTCGTCAAGATCCTATCGTAACAAATAGTTTTGCCGAAATACCAATTGCTTTTTGGAATAAATTTCCATCACAGTCAATAACAGAACCATTACCTAGTGGTAAAGTATTAGTCTTTGGAATAACCGCAGAAGGCTATTCTAATCCAGTACCAACCCCAACGGGTGCAATGTATCCCCACGAAGTTCAAGCCCAGTTAATTCAGACCGTCCTTTCAGGCGTTCAAATAACGATTCCCGACTGGAAGTCAATATTCGAGCTTTTCTTTCTGGTCCTATGCTGTCTAGGAATCCTTGTAGCGGTCTATGCTTTTCCCATAACTCTTGGGGTGATAACAAGTCTTCTTCTCGTTGGTTCCGGATACGGAGTGAGTCACTGGTTTTGGTCTTCCTCCTTAACCTTTGTTGATGCATCTTTGGTTTCATTAGCTTCCTTAGTGGTTTTTGCACAATCTTCATTCAACAAATACTATTTAACATTTTTGGAAAAGCGCGAAATCATGAAACAGTTCGCGGGGTATTGTTCTCCAGAAGTTGTTACTATTTTACAACAAAACCCAGAGCTTGTCAAGGACGGAATGAAAAAAGATGTAAGTATTGTCTTTAGTGATCTTCGAGGGTTTACACCATTAGGCGAAAGTTTCGGAAATGACGTTAAAGGACTTACAACTTTAATGAATGGTTATATGGACGCTATTACACAACCTGTTCTAGATGCAAATGGAATGATTATCAAATACATTGGGGACGCAAGTATGCATATACATAATGCTCCAATGGAAGATACCGACCACGCTAAAACTGCGGTGATGACTGGTATTAATATGTTACGAGCGGTAGAGAAATTTAATGAAGATATTACTAAGCAAGGTAGACCACCCATTGGTATGGGCGCTGGCATCAATAGCGGTCTTGGTTATGTTGGTGAAATGGGAAGTACATCACGACACAGTTACGACATTCTTGGAGATGCAGTATCAACTGCTGCAAGGATCGAATCTAAATGTAAAGAATATGGTTGTCTTTTATTAGTAGGAGAAGAAACAGTTAATCGTTGTAGTCCTAATGATTTCTTTTTCCTTAAGGTTGATGATCTTGCAGTGAAAGGTAAAACAGTTGGTGTTGGAATACATACAGTACTTGACTTAAATAAAGATAAATATATTAAACCGGCTCAGATGCACCATGATATGCATATGAATTATCAGAAACAAGATTTTGATAAAGCAATTAAAATATGCAATGATTTAATGGAATGCTTCGAAGGTCAAATGAAGGGATACTACAATATGTGGATTGAGCGTTGTGAATACATGAAGACGCAAGATTTACCCAAGGATTGGAATGGAGTTTTTATCGCGACTACTAAGTAGTTTAATCATAGGCTTAATTGCCTTACCTGCATACGCTTATATACCTGACGAATTAACTTATATAAGTCTCAACGATACTCAGAAATTTCTAATACGCAATGGTATGACCGTACCATATAATAAAGAAGTTGTAAAAAGAGTCGTTGTTGGTAAAGCAAGGATAATGCCAAATGGTGCAATTGTTAATTTACCGTATGGACCTGATATGCTTCCATCGTTTGATGCTCTGCAAAATGATCCTAAATGGCAACATAAAGAAAGCATTGATCTATCACACTTAGAGTTTAATCAATCACGAGACTTTAACTATCAATCTGAGTTTCTATTCATACACGCTCTCGATGTCTTTTCAACATATAAAGGATTAAAGTATGATTGTATCTCAGAAGCAAATCCAATAGTTGGTAAAGATCCATCTCTCTTAAAGCTTATACTTTTTAAAGTTACAATTATTAGTTTATTAGAAAGTATCTATGGTGCCTATCCAAGAGAGTGGGGTACGTTTCAAACTGTATCGTCATATACGACAGGAATTGTAGTACAGAATAACTTTCAGGTTACAAAAGAAGCAAAAAGAAACCCACGCTGTTTTAAAAGATAAAAAAGGTGGCCTTTCGACCACCTTCAACCGGTTTGGATTGCACTCAGGTTATGCAATCGTACTTATGCTGTAAAACGTCATTCCCATAAAGACGGAAATTAGTACGCACTCGATACAGATTTCACTATTGAGAACAATCCGCTTTGCGAACGATCTCATGTTCCTCTCCTATTGTTACGAGTTTTTAATACACCCCTTTGGATGCCAGGGTTGAACCCAATACTTAAAGAATGTCTTTACCCAACCTCTTTTAAACATTTGGATTTACCCCTAATAGTGACAGCATGAATATACCAACTAATGCTGATAATTCTATTCCATCTCTAAATTTTTCAAAGTTCATATTTATCTCAGTTACGAAAAAAGAATTTTTCTTTTCCCTATAAAAGTATATATAACCAGAATTGATAATGCTTAATAAAAATATGATATATTTTACTTTCCGTAAAATTCAAGTTCTTCGTCAGCAACACATTGGTCATAAAACTTTTTCAATGGCTTATACATGTTATGAATCTGAACTGGCATAACACCACCAGAATCAAGTACCCATTGAATTTCTCTTGCGAGTTGTCTTGATAGACGGATCTCTTTTAAGATTCTTTCGTCCATAATATCTCCTACTGCTTATATGCAGATATTTTTCTGATCTTAAGATCAGTATCAAATACAAAGTAATCTATTACCTTAAGTGTTTGATGATTCTCTCTAAAGTCGTTTGAAGGATCACTACCTTGTGTCATAATTTCAATATCAATAATAGCACAAGCTGAGTCTCCTTCTATCACAATTTCATCTATGATCGCGGTTATTCGCAAACAGTTTTTAAAGATCGTCTTGTTAGCCTCAATTACATCTTCTATACCTGTCCAATGACCAAAGCTATCAGTTAGTTGAATATCCTTAGAGAACATTGTCTCCAAAGTATCAACATCTTTATTTGAAAATGCTTCGAAGTAATCTCTTAAGATGTCTTCTTTTATTGCGTTATCCATTGCACTCATTTCTTTCTCCATTGCTGTAACCATTTTGAACCGTTTCTTTCAGCATCAATAAAGACACCATTTGTAATTGCGATAGGTACAAGAATTGACATATGCACAATTATACTTACAGGAATTGAATATCCCATGTAGCCCATATAGAACATCGCAACCATTCCAAAGAATGCGCTCCACATAACAAACAATACCATCATAAAGTATGTTTGTAATGAAGGATCTGGTATATGCCTTAACGGATTATACTTTGCATCCATAATTAATCTCCAACTATCTACGGTAAAGATAATTGCTCTTTTCACAAATTTCATGCTACACTCCTTACATGTTTACAATCACCACGGAAGGTAAATCCTTTACAAGAACATTTACCATCCACAATATAATATGTATTCCCATTACTTCCTTGCACAGGAATACCACCAAGACTACCTTTTTCCTGATAGTCTCCAACTTTAACAAACTTACGTCTTGACTTTGAGAATTGCTTCATTGGTGAATTGAAGACTTTGAGTTTTCCACCTGGAGCTTGATAAGCAACAAGTTGTGTTTGACCATTCACATGATAGAAACCATTCGTGATCGTATGATCTCCCCAATCCGTAACTTCTTTCAATATCTCAATCATTCAAAAACTCCTCAATAAGATCTCCACCAGCTTTATTGAACCACACTGCACCTTTATTGGTATAAACTATTACATAATAGAGTGGTGTCCAAACAAGAGCTAAAGGCAAGACCAATAACAATTTACTAACTCGTATCCAATTCACTGACTTGACAGTACTTACAACAGCATCTGCTGCAGAATTATAGTATTCAATTAACGGTCTCAAGTGTTATCTCCATCAAAATATTTTACTTTAGATTTATCGAAGGTTTCTCCATCTTTACGATGTTTCCAATTATAGTACCAACCACCTTTCTCCCAATATAAAGGCATTCCTTTACCTGCACGTTTCTCTTCTTCCATGTGGACTTGCATGTAAACTACATGACCCATAATCCATAGGAGGATAAAACCTCCAGCATATTGTAATATCATCTCCACTATTTCACCCATACCTTATTATACTTCGTAGGCATGTTCTCACAAGAGTACGTTGCCTCATCGGTATAATTTATTACTTTGACACATTCGTTAGTTGAATGTGATACCCAAACATCAGGAGTCGAAGCGTAGACTGAAACACCGAAAACAAATATCAATGATATGATAAAGATTGAAATCGCAGTATATAGAATATCTTTCATTACGCTGCCTCCTGAAAATAAGCACTCAGTTCAGAATAGCTTAACTCTGAACCATCCTCCATTGTGAAGGTTGACTGATAGAATGCTCTACTGTCTGAGTCAGTTATGATCCAAGACTCAAACTTAGTAAGAATCTCCTTTCTCATATAACCCATGTCGGTATTATCAGTCTTCTTGGTTGCGCAGAAGTGTTCTCCATCAAACCAAAGTAAAGTAGGAGTCTCCCACTCTTGAACGTGGTCAGACATTCTGAACTCTGCGTCATCAATGAAATTGTAGTCAAGTACATATTCCTCAGAAGCTTCGTTGGAATACGACACTGCATCAAAAGCAGCTTGCCTAAACTCAGGATCCTGAGCATCAGCAATAGAACAAGAAACGACGAACGTATCGCCACCCTTGAACTTCCAATAAGCATCGGAAACTCCATGGACATAATCCTCATTATGAGCCGCGTAGTTTTCTCTGTACTGTGTCTGAATTACTAATTTCATATCTTCTCCATTAATTTAATTTATACAACCATTATATACGGTTTCATAAAGAATGTCAATAGTTTTTATGAAAATAAACTAACTTTTTTATAGAACTTTTTGTTATATCAGGTCTTCTTTTTATAAGGAGTAAATTGACCATCCTTTGGTCGACCAGTCCTTGCCATTTCAGATTGATAACCATTAATGATTCTATCAAACCTATATGGTTGAACACCTGGTGTTTTACGAATAGCCTTTTTTACTGCTTGTAGTTCTAGATTCCTTTCCTCAGTACAAGGTCGTTTCATTTCTTCATGGACGATCTCAAATAGTTTATAAAGTTGTCTTTCAGTCAATCCGACAAGTAACGCTTTTGCTTCTTTGTCGAAGTTTCTATCTCCACCTTTATTTCTTTTTCTGCCGTCAGATTCTTCGTATTTTGGACTCATTATATTTTTACCTTTGATGTATCTAAAGCCTTCATAAAGTCATTAGGGTTAACATTGCCTACTTCGATTTCCTTCTCAAGGTAATCTATCGTATCAAAAATGGCATCTTCTATCGTCTTTTCAGGAACCCAGCCAATCGCTTTGGCCTTATCAATATTCGCAAATATTGTATGAGCTTCTCCGTTGATTTCATCCATCATATCGTAGTCAAGAAAATCCATTGGAGTCTTTTCTTTGATATAATCAAATATGATCTCTGCTATTTCAAATAACGAATGAGATTGATTCATACCTAAGTTATATGTTTCTCCAATGGTCCTTTCATCTGAAAGACATTGTATGTGGAATTTATTTACATCATCTACATGAATAAAATCTCTCCTACGTGTACCGTCTCCAAATATGATTGGATTATTACCACCAAGTAAACGAATAGCAACTCCTGCGAATAGAGGAGGTACAGTTCTCTTATAATCTTGGATAGGTCCTGCGATATTAAAATACCTTAAAGCAGTATACTTCAATCCTCTTGTCCTTGCATAACTATCTGCTATCAAGGCAACTGCTGCTTTGGAAGCTGCATAGAATGTTGTAGGATCTGAAGAACCTTCTTTATAGCCATCTGCAGGTAGCTCAACGTTTTCGTATACTGCAGATGTTTCCGAAAAGATAACTCTGTCACATCCACTATTTAAAGCTGCATTAAATACATTGATAGAACCAATGATATTCTGTTCAGCAGCATGGACAGGTTCGTTATGGCAGTCATAGATAGATACTAAACCACCGAAGTGAAATACCACATCAGGTTTCTCTGTTGTGAATATTTTGTCTAAAGTATTAGAATCAGTAATATCAGCAAGATAGAACTTAGCTGAATCATGGAACTCTGGTACATAGACCGATTGTGAGAGGTTATCCACAAGTACTACCTCGTGACCTTCTCTATTTAATAAAGGAAGAAGATTCGTACCTACAAATCCAGTTCCACCTGTAATAAGTATCTTACTCATCTACTTCCACCGCCTTTTCTCTAATCTTTTCTGCGATCTGTAAAAGCTCTTCAATTTCTGAAGCGTCATCTACAGTATCCAGTTCAATTTCAATTTTAATTTTCATAACAATTCCTTAGCTGCAATTTCTTCCCATCTTCCACATTGCATCAGATAGATATCTGTGAATGTAAACATCAACAGCACCTGCATTTTGCATTCCACCGATAACATCTCCGTGGTATGTATATCCTCTGAGCTGTCCAGTTCTAAAATGTTTTACTTTGTTGATTGGCTTTCTGCCTTTGAGAGATGTTCTGAATCTGATAGGTCTGCCATGCTTATCTTTTGCATCGTAATACTTAAGTTCTTTATTCATATCTTTCACAAGATCTTTAATCGTTTCAATCTCAAGCATATCTCCTGCACATTGCGTACTGAAGGTTCCTACATAAGCATCTGTTCTAGGTTTTCCATTTTTATCAAATTTCATAATAACTCCAATTATTTTAATTTATACAACCATTATAACATAGTTTCTTTATGATGTCAATAGTATATATGAAATTAAACTAATTAATTAGAAGGTAGCTTACGCTACCTCCGCCATTTCAACTGCAAGATTGAGAGCATCAAGCTTTCTTTTTGCATTGTGTCCGAACCAAGCTGCAGCAGCTCGAGTATCAGCAGACCTTCCCATTTCGTGGTCAGTCATATATGTTACTGAGTTGTAAGCATTCCACCATGTACCTGGAGACATATCAGCTCCTGGTTGAGTATCGACGATTTCTAATGCACGTTCAGCAGTCCTTGATAGGATCTTACCTTCTTGATTAGAAGTACCGAATACTTGCGATAGGAATAACTTGTAAGCTTTATCAGAATACCTTTTAGATGAAAGGAACTCAGCAGCTTGTTGGAATTGCTCTACACGATTGTGTGAGATACCAAGTAACTCTTTAACCATTTCAGGATTGAAGTGATTACGATGAGATAACCTTACTGCAGGTTGACCACGTTCAGTCAAAGCCATAGAAAGAGTATTATTACAAACAACTCTTGTCATTACGAACTTGACATCAATGGATTTACCATATACATGTGGATTTGAGAATAGAAGATAACCTTTTACTTGATCATCGTTCTTTAGTGTAAATCCGTCTTTGACATCGGCAGCAGCGAATACCATTTGACCATCTTTCAATGACCCTGCAGTATCCATGACCATATCACCAGCAGATACGAATTCATTAAAGAATTCAAAAGCATCTTCGTTTTGACATGGTTTCCAATTACCTGAAACATTCGTAAGAATCTTTCCGTCAGATTCACGTACTAAGGCTTCTTGACCAGTAAGTACTTTTTCTCCATTAATTTCTACAAAGGATGGTTGCTTTGATACTTTCCAATCAAGGTTAGCAGCTTTCATCATTTCAATCGGAGTCATATCATCTGATACCGGAACTCCTAGACCATGCCAAGGGATACCTTTTGATTCGCGGTATGCCATTGCAGCTTGTCCATTTACCATTTCTAATTCATGCATAATTTATTTCCTCATTAATATTTAATTTGAACAACCATTATAATCTATATCATAATGAATGTCAACAACTTTTTTCACTCTTCAGTAAATTGTTTAGTCCAGGCAGTAAATACCTCGAACGATTCTGCTTTAGTTAAACCAAAGGCTTCTTGTAAAACCTTCGGAGCTCCAAACATGTTGATGGTTCCACTTGCACGGAGATCATCTAAAAAAGTAAACATTTCTTTAAGCATTGACTAATCCTTTTTTCTTTGCGACTTTAAGAATGATTTCATCCATCTTTGGTTCGGTCATTTCTTCAACCACCGACCAATCTATTTTGTAAGTAGAATTGATGTAAGACATAACACCAGGAAAGAAGTAAGCAACCTTACGACTTACAGAGTTACATCCACCGTTATTAAAAATATCGTAGTAGGCATTAATTGCTCTACGCAAACGATCTATAGCTTTATCTTCAACAGGACCTTCAATAGGAATCTCTTCAGAAAGCTTATCTACGAAACCTTGGTAGGTTCCATTTCCATTCCAGTATGTACCGTTCATTACGCTACCTCCTTAAAGCCAAAGCTATCAACCATAAACATTTTTTCTGTTATCGTATCGACGATGATATCTCCAACAGAAGTACTGTGACCTGACCTGAACGAATGAACAGCATCAGGATCATTCCAAAGATTTGTTATTTCAAAAACATGGTCAAGACTAACTGCTTGAACTTGAAAGGTATCTTCAAACAGTTCAAGATCTGCAGCATCAAATTCATTCCTTTTCAAACCATGCATGTAGTTAAGCTTTGCTTTCCATGCTGGTGATTTTTCTTCAGCTCCACCCCAACCATACAAGTTAGGATATTCCTTTTCAGATTCTGGAACGACGATTTGTTTGACGATGTAGTTTTGCATAATATTTCCTTTTTTCAATTTATACAACCATTATATATGGTTTCATAAAGAATGTCAATAGTTTTATGAGATTAATTTCATTTATTTTACTAGGCAGCCTTTGAAAAGTATCTGCCTCTGCCTTTATAACCAACTTTTTGAACTGCCTGAAGAGGAGAAGTTATTTCAACCTCAGCAAGGTATTCTTCAACAGTATAGTTATCAACTAAGCAATTGACCCAAGATTTCCAAGGCTTTGCACCGTACTTGAATCTAGCAATAAATGAAGGTTTAACTTTACCTATCCAAGAAGGATGACAGTTAGGATGGACCTCGTTCATTAAAGGTGCATTCTTAAAACCACCTCTATACATTAGGTACATTCCGTCCCAAGTGAATTCTTCTTTGATAAATTTAGTTCCCATATTGATTCTCCATTAATTTAATTTATACAACTATTATAATACAGTTCTTTATGAATGTAAATAGTTTTTGTGAAAAAAGTGTGACTTTTTTAGATTAAATCGTTATATGGATAGAACTGGAAAGAATATGGAATGAAATCCGCCGATTAAGACGGATCCCACGCCTGGTCAAGCATCGATTGAGCCTGACTCTTGAGTATTGGGTCTGCAAGTACTAAGACATCCAATAAGTACTGTTTTTCGTACTTGTAAGCTTTATGAAAAAACTTAGGGTCGTTTGGAATGATTGTTTGACTGTTGTGAATTAAGTCGGCAATCTTTATCGTTTGACTTTCAGCAGGACCCATCGCAAAATGATCGGCATCCATCTTTTTACGGAAGGATCTGTTACCGTCAGATTGCTCTGAAACGTTTGTGCAGTAATGAACATACTCTGCTACCGTTGTTCCGAAGGTATCTTTAATCTCTGTAAATGTTACAGGAGTATCTTCAACAACATCATGCAATAAAGCAGCAGCTACCATCTCTGGTGTATGGTCAACTGTTTCTACAATTTTTGAAACGCCGATAGGATGTACAGAGTAAGGTTCTCCGGTATACTTTCGTCGTTGTCCTTCATGCGCACGAATGGCTAACATCAAGGCAGCTTGTATTAATTGTTTATCGTTCATAGTAGTTATTATATACTATTTATTTTGAAATGTCAATAGTTATCTATTGGTAAAGTATACCATAAATTCTGAAGGAAGGTTATGCCAATTGTTAGCATATATCTCTTTGTCGTTCCACATACCTTTACGATGAGATTCGTTTTGGTATTTAACTTTACCTTTATCTTCGTAACCTTTTAGGAATTCGTTTCTGAACTTAATCATATCATCATTACCAGATGGATCATGACGACGATGTATTTCAACTGCGATATGTCCAACATTCTTGTAGATCCAATCAATGTTTTCCTTTGTTAGAATATCGTATTCTCCACCTTCACAATCTATCTTGAGGAAATCAATTTTCTTAATGTCGTAAAATTCAACGAATTCCATAAATGTAAGAGGTTTAAAATCTCCTGCACTTTCTTCGTCGTAGATGTGAGTGATATGTTCAGGCTTATTCATAATAGCAGCATGACAAGGAACAACTTTAGATTCCTTTTCATTGATTACATAAGGACTTGTATTTTTCATTGCTGTATGAAGAAGGTGTTTGTTTGGTTCAATCATATAAACTTTACTTGCACCAGAATCTAACGCGAGACAACTAAACATACCTACACATGTACCGACATCAACTACAACATCTCCAGGTTTAGGTTGATCCCACCATTCGTAATCCTTATTAATAAAGAATTCATTTCTCATATTAGAGACATGATCCATGTCGAGGAATCCCATGTCCATGTTAATGTTAAGTGTGTTATGATTCATAATATAGTCCTATTGTTATTAATGGATAGTTTGGCTACCTTGAGCAACTAATCCATCTATCATGTCAAATGTGTGTTCAGTACCAAATCCTGCTTTAATTAGATCTACTACTGTTGGAAATTCTGTGTCTGTTTCAACTTCATATGTTTGAAGATTTCTTGCTTTGCGTGGTGGGAACATATCTGAGATATATGTATGGGCGGCACGTTCTGTTTTAAAGGAACAAGCAGTGGTTAGACCAAATGGATTGTTGGCTGCAAAACATGCATAGATTCTACCATCGTCTTCCATTCCAAGATCATATCCATTATAAGTACCTAAGAATACACCCATGTTTGTATCAGATATTATGTACCGTCTTTTCTTTTTCATACAACTCTTTATATGTTTCTCTTACTGCTTTAAAGTGGTCAATATACTCGGTTGTATCAAACTCAAATACTTGAGGTTCATTACCGTCTACTCCAATAAAGACCACACCTTTCTTCACCTGGTTACCAGTCATTTCTTCGAAGGCTTTCGCGTAAAAAGAAACCTGCATATAATAATTTAATATCCATTCTTCTTTCTTTGGTCTTTTTGATGTTTTGAAATCAACGACCGCGAGTTCTCCATCCCATTCAGCAATACAGTCAACTTGACCTGCTGTTTGGAGATCGTTTGAATATAAGAAACACTCCTGGTACCAAATATTATTTATTCGTTCGTCAAGAATTGGTTTCATTGTATTGAACATATGTATATTCGCAGGCATATGCTTTTTAGAATAATCAGGATCATTATCTAAATAATCTTCACAGAGTTTATGAACTGCAGTACCACGTCGAGCGGCTTGAGTTGAAATACGATTGGCTTCTTCATGTCCAACACGGTCACGCCATTTTTGAATATCCTCTTTACCGAGAATACCTAATACAGTTGTGACAGATGGATAACCTTCACCAGATGGAGTTTGGTAAATACGTTTACCATCCACTGAAGCTCTTGTTAGTTTTTCGAGGACAGGTGCCTCTGAGTTATGTTCAAATAATTTCATAATATATTTCCTAGAAGTGAAAGGGGACCCGAAGATCCCCCTTCGAGTTTAAGCCACGAGTTGTGGTTTGAGTTCTGTTCTCTCCTTTGCTATAATGTATTCTTTTACTAAACCACTTCTAACAATGTCTTCAATTCCAAATTGAATTACTTTGAAAGAATGATCCATGCGTTGGATTACTTTGAGAAAATCTCGAAGTCCTGATGTATCGTGTTTGTGTCTAGTTCCGGCAAGATCATCTTGTGCTGTATCACCGCAGAATATAATTTTTGACGAATCTCCGACTCGTGTAATAATACTATCGAGTTCGTGATAAGTCATACTTTGACATTCATCTACAATTATGATAGAGTTATCAAATGTTAATCCTCTAACGAACGATGATGTCATAAACTTAACTGAGCATTTTTGTTTGAGTATTTCCCAAGCATCTCCTCTGCCAAATAAGTTATTAGTAATATCCGCGTAGGGTACCGCGTAGACGGCTTCTTTTTGAGCCTGAGTGCCTGGCATAAAACCTTGCTCTCTTGTCTGTACTGCTGAACGAACGATTATTACCTGGTCATAATTATCATCATCTAAAATATCACAAAGACCAAGATATAATCCGCACATTGTTTTTCCTGTGCCTGCTGTTCCAATTGCAGCAATATTATACCCAGCGTTATAACTGTCGAAAAATTCCTCTTGAGTCGGAGTCAGTGGCGAAATATGATTCATGGAAAATTTACTATCCATGCGTTGTCCATTTTTCTGCTTAATCTTCCTTTTCTCCTTCGGTGATAAACGACGTTGTCTTGACATAAAACCTCCTTTGCATTAACAAGGAAGCGATCTGAAAGATTACTTCCAATCGTTAATTTTGTTTCCAGTGTATGATTTATTGTTTTTCATTGATGTAAGTATATCACGAAAACCTTGGTCGGGTTTCATCCGTCCAAGTCGCGCCGCATCACTCAAACCGGGCGCGGTTAGAATAATTGTTTTTAATTGTGGGTTGTCTTTGAGGTATTGTTCTCGAGATGAGATAGACATGAACTTTTCAAACTGTTCACCAGTGTTTGTATCTTCAAAGATATATGTCGGCATTAAATTCCAATCCTATATTGCATAATAGTATTTATACGATTGATTCGTAGATTTCCTTCCAATTCTTAACTTTTACTAAATTATTATTTTCGTAATCTTTGTTAAAGTCATGTTCAATTAGAATAGATCTCAAACCTAAATCAAGTCCGCATTCAGCATTTGAAGGTTTATCTTCAACCCAAATACAACCACTATCTTTGTAAGGTAATAGACCGTCGTCTTTATCGGCTCCGCAGTCCAAACATACCACTCTCTCAAATACATCTTTACCAAACAATCTTTCGAGATTTTGTTCTCTTAGTTTGCCGGCATAGTAATCAGTACTGAGACTAGTAATACAATGAAAAACATAACCTTCAGAATGAAGTTTTTTGACATATTTAATTGCGTCCCTTAGTCCTGGTAAAAATCCTATTCTTGCAGACTCATTAAACTGTCTGACAAGTTGTCTTGATTGTTCCTTAGTAATACCAAAGGTTTGTGCTACGTCGTAAACACCTTCTTCAATAACGGTATAACCGTTTTCATTCATAAACTTATAGAATGCATACTTCCAATCAAGTAGTACACCGTCACAATCTACAAGGATCAATTTTTCTGCTCTGTGATCCATTTATTTCTCCATTTAATTTAATTTACTAGAATATTATAACAAAGAATCACAGTAATGTCAATAGTTTTTATGATAAAAAAGTCCTTTTCTCAGACATTTTTTGTTTACGTGTGGCAGATCGAGTTGCGTTCTTTTGCTTTTCGCGCTTACGATCTTCTTGTTTGATACTTTTCCATTCGTCGGAAGAGGCGGAAATTTTAGTCCGCTTAGCCATGTGGTCCTACCTTATTTGAAGTTGAGTGGGTCGGTAAATATAGTTGGAAACGCAGTTTCAATTGTTTTCTTTGTTAATCCTTTAATCGGAGTATGACTAATCAAGTTCTCTGAAAGCAGAAGTGCATCTGCAGGATAAAGATCTTCCAACAATTGAATGAATAACATTTCTCTTCTATTTTTGTTGAGGTTGTCATAACCACCACCTTTGAAGAAAATTCTCAATCTTCTTGCTTCTCTATATAACATAGTATCAAGGTCAATTAGATTATTTTCCTTAAATGGTGGTTTGCTATCAGGTACCAAAAATTCAATATCTTCATCGTATATTAAACGAAGAACTTGTCTTACTGGTACTGCGTCGTGTTTTTGTAAGTGTTCGACTTTAGCTTTAACACTTTTGAGTTTAGCTGTAGCATTTAGAATGTCAGCAATTGAGTCTCTAATCATAATTAAAAGTCCTGTAGGTCGCCGATTAGATTTTTCAGCTTTTTCTTTACGAAGTAATTGAACAGATGACCTCTGCCAACTTCTTCTTGGTTATTATAAGCCTCGAGAATATTATCTTTATATTCCTGAGGAATCATTGTAAGGTCAATCATTTGCTTATTACGATTATACCTTAGTTTTGTTTCTTCATCCATTTCTTCTGGTGTTTTACTATACAGTTCAATTCTTTTCTTAGTCATTGGTTTTTGTCTATCACCAACTGCAAGACAATTGTCTGCTGAAAGAATATTTGGAACACCGTCACCAGTATCACCACGAAGAACATGTTCTGTAATATATTGAGCAGGATTTGCATGTCTTACCCATTTCTTAAGTACAGGATTATACTGATCTACGTTTGCGTACCTTTGTAATTGAATGAAATCCTTATCTCCTGATAGAACAAGAATCTTTTCAGATCCATTATTCAGTTCAGTACCATGCTCCATACATAGAGTTGCGATAATGTCATCAGCTTCACAACGATCAACATATACAACCTTATATGGAAAGAATTCTTCAATCTCTCTACGGATTTGATGAATGACATCAAACAGTGCATTCCAATCAAGATCTGATTCGTCTCTGTTCTTTTTACGATTTGCTTTATAATATGGAAAGTAATCTTTTCTCCATACATTAGTGTTATCAGCGCAGATTACGATTTCACCGTATTCTCCTGAGAACTTCTTTCGATTGAATCTGATTGAGTTTAGGAACATGTGACGAAGAAGATTTTCATCTACTTCCATGTTAGTGTGGTTACCTATACCTGCGAATAGTGAGGCAAGCATAACCTGATTATAGTCTACTAGTATCATAATTTATCCATTATTTAATTTACAAGTATTATTATATCAAAGATCTTCGTCAATGTCAATGGTTTCATCTAAATTCTTTTTGAGGCCACCAGCTACACGTTCTTCGTTAGAATCCATTATCACAACGTTCTGTAATGCAAATGGTTGCAGTTGATGTTCTTCTCCCATTGTTTGTAGATGTAAAGAACGAATTGCTTCAAAGATTAAAATCATACTCGGAAAATAAGTTTCAAAGTCAGAATCAAATTCACAACCTGCTCTTGCCATTTCTCCTAATACATTTTCCCATATAATTTCCGCAAGTTCTGTAGAATACGATTCTTTATATTCTCGTATTCTTTCTGAAACGCTTTCTTCATTAATCGGTGGGTTTGAATGTATCTTAGGAAAATGTATTAAGTTATCCTTGTTCTTGGTAGGCATCTCCGATGTTCCTTAGTAGAGTATTCCACATTGTGGCAAATGAGGCAATTGAATTTCTTGCCAAGTTAAATCTGTCAGAGAAAGTAAATCCATGGAAATAATTAGGATCTTCTTTCATTTGTGTTAAGACTTGTTTTGTTACTGAAAAAGCATAATTTGCATGATGATTCATATCTTCATTCCAATCATACATAATTGTAGCATTAGCACCTGTCTCAGGTAAAGCTCCATAATTTGGATGAATACAAATCATTTGCGATTTGATTGCTTCAAGTAATGCAATACAAGATGTTTCTTTCCATATATTAGGATATAAGAAAATATGAGATTCTTTTAAAGCAGCAACAACTTCTTCATTAGATTTAACTCCATGATAAGTCATATTAGGATGTTCTTCGATTTGTGCAAAGAGTGGCTTATACGCTTCGTTACGTTCTTCCCAGCCATAAATTTCAAATCCTGAATAAACATCAAGATGAATATTATCAAACTCTTTTGCCAAAGAAACAAAAATAGGAACAAGTAATTCTAAACCACGATGTGGTGTTGTATGATATACGAAACGAATAGTTTCCATATCTTTTTCTTTTGGATCGTATTTGACTTCAACTGCATTATGAATAACAGAACACATTGCGTAAGGAATACCAAAACGCATAATGTATTGATCTCTTTGCCATGCAGTTACAAATACAAAGTGAGAAAACTTTTGCCATCCGCTATCTTTGAGTATCTTGTTTTCAGGGTCTTCTGATAAATCATGACACCAAAGTATATTTGGAACATCATCATATAGTTCTCTTGGTCTTGATAAATGTACTGCAACCTTTTCGAGTACACCTTCACCCATGTTATCAATTAATCTCTGTCTCATCAGTTCAGTTCCACCTTTTGAATTCTTAGATAGTTCTGACTCGATTACTTCACCTTTATATATAACACTCATTTTTATTCTCCAATAATTTCATTATGTATACTTTCTAATGCCTTCTGTAAATTGTGTAAGGATCCATTATTATGTATACGATATGTTCTAATGTCCATTTCTTCTTTCAGAACATATGCTTTATCAACTTCAGTTTGATGACCAATTGTTGTTTCACTAATTATATTGCCATTGAAATACTTTCTGCTATCAGAAGAATAATCATGACCTTCTCTTGTTAATTGAACTATGACAATATTTTCAGCACCTACCTTTTCAATAATAGGTTCTAATTCTTCAACGAATCCACCGTCGGCTAATGCATAGTTATTATCTTCTTCGATTTCTTCAGCAACTGATCTACCAAAATAATCTAAACCTTTCTTTGGTTTAATAATATCTTCTGATACATGAATCATTGCTTCTCTACGAGACATACCTTCTAAGGCAAATTCCTTTTTCTCTTTTTGGTCTCTGTCGTTGTATCCTTCCATGAACCATCTTTCATCAACCTCAAAGTGTTTAATCGTTTCCTTGAAGAGTTGATACTTGAAAGATAGATTTCCGAAACCAAACTTTTCTTTATATAAACTAGCTGCTTCATCTTTACCTGAAGCTGGGGGTCCGTTAAATATTACTATCATCTTTCTTCTCTTTAAGTTGAGTGAAACCATATTTACAGATATAGTAGGCATCTACGATATCAGTAATAGGATTCCACGATTTGTTTATTATACCACATTTTTCGCGAATGTCAATAGAATTTTCTTTTTCAAACGCTTCAATCATTAAATCTTTACCAGCATTACCTTTTCCACAACCAAACTTTTTAATCATTGTTGGTGGATATACATCGTATGGTATATCTCTTTCCCATAGCTTATGTTTAAATAAACCACAGTTCTCTGCTATTTGAAATACTCTACCGACTGCTCCAAATGCGTATCCTTCAATTCCAACAAAGTCACATTCAAAACATTTTTCTTGAGACCACGATCCAATAATATCATATCTGTCTTGATCATTGAACCATGTATCTGGATACATTGTTGCTTGATACTGTCCTTTCTCTCCAATCAATAACTTCTTTTGTTTTACATAATAGTAAAAAGTACAATTGTCGTAACTCCATTCTTCACCTTCATGTACACAAATAGCTGGACTACTTAAACTATAATCCACACCTGCTACCCTCATAACTAACTCCATAACTAATATATTATGGTATTATTTATTCAGTCTGCACGGTAGAAGATATGAGATCCTATCGTTCCTACTTGTTGTAAAGATGGAGCCCAATACGGATCAACCCAAGTCGTATGATAATGAGTTGCTCCTTCTGTGATTCCGCGATGCTTACCTTCATTAATTATCTGATAAGAAATATACAATGCATCAGCCCAAGCATCACCATCCATGGCGTCATCAGACTTACCATCGCAATACCAACTGAATTGACATGCATTTCTTATAGGTACAAGTTTACCTGAGTCTTTCCAAGAAGGTTTATGTTTACCTTGATATACAACTGAACAGACAGAGTTTGGGTATCTATCGTCACGTACACGATTTAAAACAACATCAGCAACGGCATATTTACCTGCTAAGTTTTCAGAACGAGATTCGTGATAGATATTCTTTGCCATACAATGTTCATCTTGAGTAGTGACATAATCATAATCTACTGCATAGGCATATACTGATACAAGCAATACGCTTGCTGCTGATATGTATTTAATCATAAAAGTACCAATAAACAAAATAGTCCTACCCACCATAACCAGTGAGCAGATTTAAGTTCTTCTTTAATATCGTTTAAAAACTTTTTAATCATTGTCTTGTATACAGGTCGTATAATTGTTCACCTTTGAGTTCTTTTCCAAAGTTACGAACAAAATCTCCACCTTGAGACCTTTTAATTAATCCACAATTGTATTCTACATCGGTGACCATTTTATTTCCTTCAGTATCTTCAGGATGGTCGTCGTAGTACATAGAACTAAAAGAATGAACATGAATCGACTTTACGTGCATCGACCATTCTTCAGCTTCGAGCATAACTCTTTGCTTCTCTACTGTTTCATCATATTGTGTCATAGCTTTTCTCCTGGTTCAAAACCTCTAAAACATTTAAATCGCGGAAACCTTAAACTGTATATATCATCTGAATCTTGGCTTATTGTAACTGCATCAGCTCTTATCTCAACTAGTTGACCAAGTACAGAGTCAGCATTATTCCAAATATCATCCCTGTTAGCATCGCTAAGACCTGTGCCAACATTAACTTTGATATGTTTACCCTCGTCGAGACCTTCGCATACAAGTGCTCCTGTGCTTCCTTCATTTTTACCAGTTCCTTCTTCAATGTCTGTTACTGTTAATGTTACTTCAATATAAGGTTTCATTTTCAACCAACCATAGGAACGTTTACATTCATACATTCCATTAATAGGTTTGACCATGATACCTTCGTACCCTTTTTCTATTGCTATATTATTAATCTCTTTGAATTTATCAGCATCATCTTCGATGTTAAGAACTGTATAGTCAGTTAATAAAATACAATCTTTAAAATATTCTGATATTTCAAATCCTTTTAATAATTCTTTTCTCTTCAATAAAGGCAATGAACTTCTGCCTGTCTTAAATTCATCAAGAGGTATGAAATCAAATAATGCAAAATAAGCATCATGAGTTTCAGCACCTTCTTTACGATGTACTTGTTTCATTAGTGTTTGGAAATCAGCAGACATAACTTCACCATCGAAGACAAGATCATCAAACATTTTATTGCTGAATGCTTCTTCTATATGTGGGAAGTTTTTGAGTTGTTTACCATTTCGAGAATAGATCGTTGCGTTAGAATTTTCTACAATAATAATGGCTCTTACTCCATCATACTTATATTCTACAACACAATCTCCTGTAATCTTTTTAGGATTGTTGTCACCACTGTGGGCAAGCATACAAGTGAATACAGGGATGGTTCCTTTCCTGACATTGTTAACTGTCTTAAGAGATACACCGCATCTAAGGTCTTTAATTAAGATTCTACGGTACCAATCATTCCATTGTTCGTTTGTTGCTTGTTCTCTTAAGGCAACAATTGCATCTCGAGCAGCATGACCTGTTAATTCACGATTACGAAGCTGGTCCGCGAGGACATAGAAATCCTCAGCAGAAAGACCAGGACCGTCGTTTTGACTTGTAGGTATATCGGCAACACCAAAGGTTATCATATTATCTAAACAATATAATAAACCTTTGACGAGACCTTCATCATCAATATATTGAGACAACATATCTTCTTTATATAGTCGACTGTTATCTCTCTCAAGTAACTGTATTAATTTCCATGGATCTGTTTTCATATTATAATTACTTTATCAAATTTATAGAACCATTATAATCTAAATCATAATGAATGTCAATAGTTATTTAGATAAATCTTCACCGTAACGACCACGTTCTTCGTTGCCGTCAGCGTTCAGTTCCGTTAAGTCCTGTTGTTTATACCTAAAGTCTTTATCTCTCAAATGAGGATATCGTACTTCAGCAGGATGGACTGCTTCTCTTGTATCTCCTTCGAGACCTAAATCGGCGTCATCCTTTTTACCAAAGATTCTATCCCAACCATCATCATACGCTTTGGTAGATGTTTTGCTTGTTAGAGAATCACCCGTTATGTCGTTCTTTGTTGCCATTTAAAATCCAAAATTTAATTGAGTCTGAACAGGTCCGTCTTTCTTAAAGAACATACGATTGTGTTCATCCAATTCTAATGTGAATGTATCTCCAACATTAAGTGGAGTTTTATCTATGCAGACCATATATGTTTCGTTAGGGTCTGCCTTATCGGTTAGTTTGATACCTTGTTCATTGATCTCAAATTTATATTCCCAATAGGTCATTACTTTGCCATCCTCGCTATTTCTGTTGCTTCCTTTTGATTAATAACAGGAACTGCGTTTGATTTATGCATCGTGGCAATACCTTTTATTAATGTACCAGTATATCTAGGAGATTCTTTCTTTGTACCTTGACCTCCAGAATTCGCAGAAATTTCCATACTAGGATATTTTGGATCCTCTCTACGATAAGTTTTAGGTGGCTGATAAGGCTTAAATTCAGATTTAGGTTTGACCTTTCCTAGACAATAATTTATATATTCATTCAGAGTAGAGTAACGCAAATCGTGAAGACCTTTAGACTTACACCATTTATTATGCTTGCGCCAATCAATCTCATACTGAGCCAATTTTGCTTTTGTTAATTTTACTTTACGTTTCCGAGTGGAAATCGTTGATAGACCTCTTGCTAATGCCATATTATAAACTCTATTCAAATAAGGGGAGACAGTGGTTGGTTCGTTGGCGTTAGATCCCTACTCAGTTGACCTACCTCAAAACTTTCGTCGTTCGGTAAGTCGGTCGGTAGTTCAAAAGTTGCTCCTGAACTCGGTAGCCGTCGTGGGTCCTAAATGGTAGAGCTATTAACTCCGTGATTCCATCTCGCCGTCATGGTTTAATTCCCACCGTCTCAAATTATATTATAACAAAGATATTAGAGAATGTCAATAGTTTTTACGAAATAATTTCAGTTATCTGTAATGTCTTTGACCTCTTGCATTGAAACTTCTCATTTCGCTCTGCAATTTCTTCTGATGTCTTTTTACAGCCTCAGCCTTTTTTCTTTTCCTTTTCGCAGTAGGTTTCTCGTAATACTCCCTTGCTCTAAGTTCTTTTAAGATTCCTGCCTTTTCAACATTCTTCTTAAACTTTCTCAACCCAATATCAAATGGCATTGGAGTTGGAGGTCTTTTATCTTTTGGATGTCTTTTTCTTGGAGTCAAGTCGACTGACAGCCCACCATTGTTATTATTATATCTCATATACTGTATATTATACTATAGTTTACTCAAAATGTCAATGGTTATTTTCATTATTTTAACTATACTTGCCTGTTGCCATTAATTTGTCGTAAGCCTTTTGGTCAACAACACCTTCTGACAATAGCTTTTCTCTATTCTTTAAATGAGCAGCTTCAGTATCACCTTTAGATCCACCGAAGTATGGTACACAATGACCTTCTTCAGCCATCACTATAGTTACTGGTCTCCATCCATCTGTTGTTGGACAATATACATCAAAGTCTCCGAGGATACGACCAAACTTACCTTTCATATCTTCGCCGTTTCTGGCAATTTGTGTTTTAAGAACTGGTGATTTACCTAATAGTTCTTTGAGTCTTTTGCTTGCTGCTTTTCCAAATAGTTTTTCAACCTTGTTACGCGTACGAGACTCAGGTGTATCAATTCCCATAATACGTACACGCTCGTTGCGAAGCCAAACACCAAAGCCCAAGTCAATATCGACATCTACAGTATCTCCATCCACCACTTTAATTAATTTTGTTTTATATTCATACATTTGAGTTATGTCCTTTTGGTATGACGCTCAATCCACGATTCATTACGACCTGCTTTCTTTTCTTCCCAATCTTCAATTGCTTTCTTAATTGAGTCCTCTGCCAATACAGAACAATGTATCTTAATAGCCGGTAGTTCTAAAGCTTCTGCGATTTCACGATCTTTAATTAGTTTTGCTTCTTCTACTGTTTTACCAATTAACATCTCAACAAACATTGATGAACTTGCGATTGCTGAACCACAACCATAAGTTTTAAATTTAACATCAACGATTTCTTCGGTCTCAGGATTTAATTTGAGATCGAGTTTCATTACATCTCCACAAGCAGGTGCACCTGTCATTCCTGTAGCAACATTAGGGTCGTTAGGATCAAACCTTCCAACTCCATGTGCGGCAGGATTATTAGTTACTGCTTCGAATCTGTCTAAAACTTTTTTAGAATAAGCCATAGAACTATTTATACATTTCTACGGCACCAAACTGTTAACCACCATTTAAAATACCTACGACCTTCGCCGTAAGATGCGGAAGCTAATCTGTTGTATTTCATCCTGAATTTTTTAAACTGTAATAAACAGTGATTGCACCAAAGATCATTGGCGTTAGAAATATTGCTAAGAGACCAAAGATCATTGGATCTTGTAACTGTCTAAATATGATTTCCATTGTTGGGTGGTCTACCATTGTGTTGGATCCTCAAGGATAGAAACGATTTGATGACCGAGTTCTTCCCATTCAGTTTTAGTTTTGCCACGAGTTGTTTCCGCGGCTGTTCCGATACGAATTCCACTTGTCTCTTTAAAGTTTCGAGGATCATTAGGAATACCGTTCTTATTGACTGTAATACGATGTTTCTCTAAGATATCAGCAGCTTCTCTTCCACT
>Ga0181379_1000364_pt1 | contig 23029 bp, 14 predicted proteins | sample 2SPOviralmetaG_FD_130115 | JGI IMG/M metagenome (GOLD analysis project Ga0181379, IMG submission 130115) | Marine viral communities from the oligotrophic San Pedro Time Series (SPOT) site, San Pedro Channel, CA, USA - 2 SPOT_SRF_2009-07-10 | ecosystem: Environmental > Aquatic > Marine > Strait... | reverse complement strand
TGGTTTGTAAACTGAAATCAATCAAGGAGAGCTGGTAAAGCAAACACAGCCCCAAATGAAGCAAAAAGCCGGAAATTGCGGTCCGAACGCAAACTGTTCGAAGCGTTTCGTTTGCCCCATGACCAAGAATGCGGTCGTACAGGGCGCCGGTTTTCATATCCTACGATCCAATGGTTCACTCAAATAGGTGCGTTCTCGTTCGTAAGCCTGTTGAGTTCCGCCGATAAGGAACGAAATGACCGTTAACAATATGTTGAGAAGCAGACTTCCTTTCATGAAAAATACAATCTCAAAAATTCAAAAAACCAACTGAGGACCAGAAACACAAGCCTAAGGAGTACGTATGGCTATGGTATTCACCCGTCCATGGGCATGGATTGGGTCCTGTCGGGACCCTCGATGAGTTGGTCAGTTTGACCAAAAATTGCTTTCTTGACAGCTTAGCAGGCGGGCGCCGTTGAAGATCCTAGTTTCGGCACGAAGTCAGCAGGATTGACAGCTGCCAAATAATCAGCGTCTGAAAGATTCTCCAACTCGTCGGCAGCAAGTGTCCTTCCGTCAAGGGTGAAAATCGTGTAGCCGTTTTCGATCAGTGGGGTGAAAATGTCCTTGCTTTGCTTACCAACAGAATCAAGAATAGAATGTCGGAGTTCGAACAGGACAAATCCGATTTTATGATTCTTCAACATGGAGGTGGCTCCTTTGAGCACTTCGTCTTCAAAACCCTCAACGTCGATTTTGAGGAAATCAATTCGTTCAACGCCGTGGGTTGAGCAGTATCGGTCGACGGTATCGACTTCGACGTCAATCTTCTCCACCGTAGGGCTGGCGTCCGTATCCCCGAGGGAATGGTGGCCGTGGAAACTCTTGACGTGGAGTTGCAGGGTGCCTGGTTCACTTCCGAGGGCAAGTTGAGAAAGGGTGATGTTTTTTGTTTTCCGAAGGTGAACCTGATCCCTCGTCATTTCAATATTGGCCGGGTGAGGCTCAAATCCATGAACGTGCTTTGTGCGGTTGGCCAACCAGTTTGCGATGGTTCCAATATTTGTACCAACGTCAAAGACGATGTCTTGTTTGGTGAGCAGCGGTTCAATCACATCAAGCCAGTGGGTCGCATCAACGGAGAGGTTTTCCCTCAACGTCCACCTGAGTCGTTGGCCTTCAAGAACAGGCCTCAAGAGACCCCGCTTCGGATCGTGAACGTAAACCATCAACTCGGATTGTTTGATCCATCGCTTGATGATCGGTTCCGTGATGTAAGCGGAGTAGATTCGCCCCGGGAGTCGAAGGCCGAAGCGCAAGGCTCGATATGGAAACGAACTCTTGAACCCCATGAGTTGCCGCTTTGCCGCTCTCTTCTTCAACGTATTCATCCGTTGAATGTGATGAACGAATGCACGTGGATAAATTCTGGCCGAGTGGGCTGATGGTCAACACGACAAATCTTGAATAGAGGCGGACACAGGCGCACGATATGGCGCAAGAATGGTTGTTCACATCAGAATCGGTGGCTGCAGGCCACCCCGACAAATTGTGCGATGCAATCTCAGACGCCATCGTTGATGCATGCCTCGCTCTTGAACCAAAGGCCAAGGTGGCTGTCGAAACCCTCGTGAAGGGTCGTGAAGACCGCTCTCACATCGTGCTTGCTGGTGAGGTGAAACTCGCAGCTGGCATCGACGCTCCGGACTACATTGCCATCGCTCGCAAGACCGCAGCAGACATTGGTTATACTTCCCACGGCATCGGCATGGATGCAACCTCGGAGTCGCTTTGCGAGGTCACTGAACTCATCACAAGCCAGTCTGCCCACATCAACCGCGGCGTGGTGCAATCCATCGACGATCAGGGAGCAGGCGATCAAGGGCTGATGTTCGGGTATGCGTGCAACGAAACCGAGGCCTACCCCGAACACCAAGGCCGCTGGATGCCGCTCGCCATCGCGCTCTCACAGGCGCTCACTCGACGGGTCAGCAAGGTTGGACTTGACGGGACCCTTCCGTGGGCCCGCCCCGATGCTAAATCACAAGTCACCCTGATGCACGGCAGCGATGGTCAGCCGCTTTACGCCGACAACGTGGTCATCGCAGTCCAACACAAGGACATGATCGCCGAGCACGGTTCTGAAGAGGCTGAACAAGCCTACATTCGTCAACAGGTCATTGAACATGTCATTCGACCGGTGGTGCCCTCTTCGTTGATGATTGAAGGCAAAACCACGATTCACATCAACTCCACAGGGCGCTTCGCTGACCCAGGTGGCCCTTATGCAGACGCTGGATTGACAGGACGAAAAATCATCGTTGATACCTACGGCGGCCGTGGCCGGCACGGCGGTGGGGCCTTTTCAGGGAAAGACCCGACCAAGGTCGACCGCTCTGCAGCCTATGCCGCTCGTTGGGCTGCGAAGCACGTGGTCGCAGCAGGTTTGTCAACGGAATGCGAAATTCAACTTGCTTATGCTATTGGCGTCGCTGACCCGGTGAGCATTCGTGTTGATACCTTTGGAACCGGTGCACTCTCTGACGATGCGATTGGTGCCCTCGTTGGGACCCATTTCTCCTTCAAGCCAGGCCATATCATCAAGGATCTCGGATTGGCTGCTCCTATTTACGGCACCACCGCCGCAGGTGGGCATTTTGGCCGCCGACCCGAGGGCCAAACGTTCCCTTGGGAAAAGTTGAACCAAACGGTGATTGAGGCCTTCCAAAGCGCCGTTTGACCCTCCATCCGGGCAAGAATCGAAGGCCCTCTTCGATGGACACTCACAACCACCAAGGGAACGGTGGTTCTGTACGAGACTCAAGCACCAGGCTCTAGGGTCCAAGCGTGGACGATGAAGTGCGTTTCAAGAGCATCAAAGAAATGCAGAGGTTGAACCGTAGTCGAGGGGCTCACAAACCCCCAGAGTGCTTTGCCAATCGGGGAACAACCCGAAGAGGCTATGAAACCCTAGCAGTTGGGAGAACCATGAACCTCCTCGGCAAGGATTTCCCATACGCTACCAATGCTCTATTGGGCAAGCACGCCCTTGTGTGTGGCGCGAGCCAAGGAATCGGTCTAGCGACTGCAAAACTGCTGGCCAAGGCGGGCGCAAACGTCACTGTCTGTGCCCGAAATACTGAGGCCTTGCAGGCTCTTGTTGAGGATTTGAAAACCCTTGGCGAGGGTGAGCACCGAATGCTGGTTTTGGACCTTGAAAACACGGAAGCCATCGCCAAAGAGGCTCAGGCTCTGGTTGAAAAAAGCGGTCCAGTCCACATCCTCATCAACAATGCAGGAGGTCCCCCTGGCGGGCCATTGTTGAACAATGAAGTTGCTGATTTTGACGCTCCCTTCAAACGCCATTTGCATGCAGCACACACCCTTGTTCAAGCCCTTAGCCCCGGGATGGAGAGCGCAGGCTACGGAAGGATTGTTCAGATCATTTCCACATCTGTGAAGGAACCCATCCCCAACATTGGACTCTCCAACACACTGCGTGGAGCCATGGCCTCATGGGCCAAATCACTCTCGAGGGAATTGCATCCCTCAATCACGATCAACAACGTCCTTCCGGGATTTACTGACACCCAGCGTCTTGGCAGCCTCTCTGCGTCTATTCAAGAGCGTACAGGAAAATCTGCTGAAGATGTTAGGAAAGGTTGGCTTGACCAAGTCCCGATCCAGCGCCTCATCGATCCGTTGGAGACCGCCAGTGCCATCACTTTCCTTTGCCTTCCAGCTTCTGGAGGGATTCGAGGCGTGAGTTTGGCAGTTGATGGCGGTCGTCTCCGCTCCATCTGAGGTGGTATCATGGACAGCGAAGTTTCTCCAGAACAAGCCCGCCAAGTGCTCGATATGCTGACCGCTGGCGGCTCGATGGACCACCTCAACACCTCGCTAGCCCTACGCCTGATTCCTCTTGCACAGGAATTGGAAGAGGATGATCTCGTAGAAGGCTTGTTGGACCACGCCAGAAACGTGGCGACCAACGAAGAAGAACGTGGGTGGGCCAAATTTGAGGCCCTCAAACTGGTTGGAGCCTCCAACGACAGTTTCCTCCGCCTTGCAGAAGAGGCGGAAGCCATCGAAGGCGCCCAAGCCCTCGCCGCAGCGGTTCACCACTACGTGGCGCTTGTCCAACTCGCTCAAGGGCAGATGGATGAGGCACGAGCGATGGCCCAGCGCGCCCTGCGCTTGCGACAGGTGGCCAACGATCAGGAAGGAATGGTGTATGGAATGGCGCTTTTGATGAACATTGCAAAGCGTCAACACGATGACGACACGGCCATCGCCATCGGCACCGAACGCCTGGAACTGTTGACGAGCATGAAGGATGAAGTGGGTCAAATGGAAGCCATCGCTGACCTGGCACACTCCCAAGCCACCATCGGTGAGTTCGGGGCGGCCCATGATTTGTATTCACAATCCCTCGAACGTGCTCAACAGTTGGGCAGTTTGTCGGGGCAACTCGTCTCGCGATGGGGCCTCGCCGATATTGCTGAAATCCAACAAGATTACGAAACCGCAATGGTTGTCCTTTCTGATGCCCTTCACGAATTCATGGCGCAAAGCGTGACGGCCCCAGCTGTGCTTCGTCAGCGCATTCAAGACCTGACTCAACTCAAGAACGAACCTCCCGCAGAGGGCGGGGATTGAATCGCCGCACGGATTATGTGCCATGGCGGAATGGATTGAATCGGTGAGTGGCTATGGAGCATGACATCTTCTTCTCCATTTCCCAGACCCCTGACGAAAAGGGACACATCCCCGACGAGCCCACCATGTTGAGAAACTACTTCCAACAACTGGAGTGTGCAGACCGCCTCGGTTTTGGAACAGGCTGGATTGCACAAGCCCATCTTTCTACAGAGACACAAAAGTCCAACACCAAACCTGTTGTTCCGCACTGGCAAGGAGAGGTCGGTCTTTGCACCGACTTCCCTCAACTTGCTTTGGAATCCTTTCGGCGCACATCGTCCATTGAGATCGGCAGCGCTGTCATTTCCATTCTTGCCTCCGGAGGTCCCATAGCCCAGGCGGAACGCTTGGCCAACGTGCTGAGTTTGCATGGCTTGGACGAGAATGAGCAGCGTTGCTTGCACGTTGGATTCTCCGCTGGACGCTTCGAATTCATGGCTCGCCCCTATGGCGTGGTCCCTCGCAACGCCATTGAGGAGGCAGCGTGGCCCGCATTGCGCGGTCAAATATTCATGGAAGCGGCCGAAATCTTCCTGAGACTTCTCCGTGGCGATGTCATCAACTCAACCATGATTCAACCCACTGTCCTCACACGCTCGAACTTCCGAAGCGATGAGGACTGGAGTGAAGTTCAAGATGCTGCCATGGAGTTTGAAGCGCTGGAATCCCGCCCCGAAGCCATTGAGATCCCTTCGAGGTATGTGTTTGAGGACCTCAAAATCGTCCCCAGCCATTTCCGTAAAGATTTGCTCAAGCTCGTTGCAGGAACACACGATCCAAGGGCTCAGACCTTTGTCAACACCATTCTCCCGGTCAAGGTGTTCAACCTCTCCATCACTTCTCCCGAAGTGATTGATGCCACACACGAGCGCATGAGTGAAGTCTACCATCCAAGCGGCGGCCGTTGGAAACGCAGGGACATGCCGCGAACAAGTTTTGTCTTCCTCAATGCAGAGCAAGGATTGTCTGCCGAAGAGCAATCTGCTGCTGCTAAGGCAGAAGCGGACCAAGCGCTCAGCGCCTATTGGAACGCTCTTGAGGGCACCATCGATCCCGACAAAGTTCACAGAGCAGCCAACAACGCCCTCATTGGAAATCCAGAAGAAGTTGCTCGCCAGATGGTTGAACGCTTTCATCCAGAAGACCGAATCATGGCTTGGTTTGACTTCTTCAACCACGATTCAGACCGTGTGTGCAGGAACATGACGGCGTACATGAACACCGTCGTGCCCATGGTGGAAACCTTGCTGAGGAAGGAATGACATGAAGATCCAGCACGACACTTTCTCCGCAGTACAACCGGGCAAACCCGGCTCGGCGATGTATCCAGATTCACCGCTGGGTGAGAAAGTCGAAGGCATCCCGACCGGACGCGATGTGGATTGGGAGCCGCTGGTGGATTACCGTCGCAACGGCGTATCTGAGACCACCATACACGGAGCCGTTGCCTGGGCTCATGGCGATGAAGTCATCCACTCCTTTGGCGGAAACGTTCTCTGCTATGGTCGCTCAATGATGAAGCCCTTCATGCTCAAGGCCTTCACCGAAGAACTCGAAGATTGTTCATGGGAACAAAAGGCGATCGCTGTTGCCTCTCACAACGGAGATACGGAGCACGTCGCTGCTGCACAGTCACTTCTCTTCAAGTCGGAATGGCCATTGATGCTCACCCCCCTCGATGTCCCGCTGATTCAATTTGGAAGGCAAGTTCGCCGACCTCGCCGATGGTTTCACACCTGCTCTGGAGAACATGCGGCGATTCTTCGAGGATGCCGGAAGAAAGGCTGGAACCGAGCCGGCTACACGCTGCCGACTCACGAAGTCTTCCACGCATTCATGGACCAGTTGCGCACCTATCTGGGCGAGGAATGGAAGCCGCTTCGAATTGCGAAGGACGGCTGTGGTTTGCCTACTGTATCCAACACGGTCTCCGAACTCGCCAAAACCTATGCTGGACTGGTAAGAGATAAGGACAAGGATTGGATTTGGGAAGCAATGGTGCGCCATCCTGACCTTGTTGGTGGGTTTAACCGACTCGATTCAACCATCCTCAAAGCAGGAGATGGCAAGGTCATCGCCAAAGAAGGCGCAGATGGTCTGCTTGGCATGGCGATTGAACACCCAGATTATCCCAATGGCCTCGGGATTGTTGTGAAAATTGCGCATGGATGGAATTCACAAGCGACTTGGTACGTGGCTCGCGCCCTGCTCGGCGTCCTAGGTATCAACCTTCGAAATCCCTACCCGCTTCACCGGCAGAAGGCGTTCATTGTTCCGGGAATTGTTCCAGAGCATTACATCGACGTTCTTGAGACCGTTCCAACATGGGACGAATGGGACCCGGATCAGGACCGGTGGCACTTCAATCCAGAGGTGGAATGATGGAACCGGTGTTGAATTTCATCAACGGCGCATTTGTTCCATCCACAAGCGGAGCGACCATCGACACCATCAATCCGGCAACTGGAGAGGTGCTCACCACCCTTCCCCGCTCAAACGCCGAGGACGTGAACGAAGCGACCCGGGCAGCGCTTGCGGCAGGACCATCATGGGCTTCCACATCAATGGCTGATCGAATTGCTTGGTTGCATCGCATTGCAGACGCTCTCGAGGCTGAGTCCGAAACCATAGCGATGCTGGAAAGTCAAGACACTGGCAAACCCATCGCATTGGCTCGACGCGTGGACGCTGCACGCTCCGTAGCGAATTTCAGATTCTTTGCCAACTACGCTCAAGAACAGGAACCAGAGACGTTTTCAGACCACGGTGCCATCAACTATGTCCATCGTTCTCCAGTAGGATGCGTTGGCCTCATCACGCCATGGAACCTTCCGCTCTACCTTCTCACGTGGAAGGTAGCACCTGCTCTCTTGATGGGGAACACCATTGTGGCCAAACCGTCTGAACTGACGCCTTTGACGGCTCACTTCCTCGCCAAAACCATCCACGCCGTCGGATTGCCGGACGGGGTGTTCAACGTTGTGAATGGATACGGACCCGATGTTGGCCAACCGATGGTGGAGCACCCTGACATTCGAGGTATTTCATTCACTGGCGGCACTGCAACGGGCAAAATCGTTGCAGCCACCGCGGCGCCTATGTTCAAAAAACTCTCACTGGAGTTGGGTGGGAAAAACGCCACCATCCTGCTCGATGATGCTCCGCTGGATGAGGTCATGGATGGCATCGTTCGAGCCTCGTTCACAAATTCTGGACAAGTCTGTCTTTGCGGATCTCGAATCTTAGTTCATGCCTCCATTTACGATTCTTTTGTTGAGCGATTTGTTGAAGCGGTTGAAGCCATTCATGTAGGAGACCCCATGCTTGAGGAAACTGGAATGGGCTCGGTCATCTCACTAGAGCACAAAACCAAGGTGGAATCCTACATTGACCTCGGTCTTGATGAAGGAGCCATCCTTTTGACCGGGGGAACGAGCAAAGTGGCACCAGTCGACAACGTCCCCACCAGGGGTGCATTCCTGCGGCCCACCGTGTTGGCTGGGCTATCACCAAGTTCTCGGACGGCGACGGAGGAGATTTTTGGCCCTGTTGTGACCGTTCATCCGTTTGAGTCCGAAGACGAGGCTGTGACTTTGGCCAATTTGACTGAATACGGACTTGCGGGCTCTGTTTGGACCGCAGATATTGAGCGAGGTCATGCGTTTGCAAAACGCATGGATACGGGCATTGTGTGGGTCAACACATGGCTCAATCGGGACTTGCGCACCCCGTTCGGCGGCGTCAAACAGTCCGGCGTCGGCCGAGAAGGTGGAACATGGTCCATGGCCTTCTTTTCCGAAACCACCAACATTTGTGTCCAACAACCTTGAGAACACATGTTCAAATGCCTCCGGCCCGACGTTTCTCTATGGATGAAGAGCATCTCCCCCTCTTTGTTTTGCCCATGGTGTTGTTTCCGGGTGAACTTCAGGAACTTCGGGTCTTCGAGCCGAGGTATCGACAGATGCTGGACACCTGCGTGTTGGATGAACGTCCTTTTGGCTTGGTCCTCAACGACCCCTTTGAGCCAACCAACCAGTGGGATGGGCCACGAAGGCACGGTTGTGAGGCTATCATTCTCAACCATGAAACCAAAGGAATGAACCATTTCATCACCATTACTGGTGGACGGCGATTCTTTGTGGACGAGGTCATTGAACCGGCCTTGCCTCCACTGAACGATCCGAGTTTGATCGATTTGAGCGAAGACGGTGTGCCACCCGATATCGACACCCTTCTGGAACGGGTCCCAGAAGACCACCCTCACCGTCGGCTGTACATTTCAGCCAAGGTGACGTACCTCGAAGAAGAGGGAGAACTCACAGAGGACGATCAAGACTACCTCAAGTCCATCACCACGGAACTGATCACGAGAGCAGGTTCTCAAATGAATGTGGATCAAGAAGTGCTTCAAGATTGGATCACGTCCATATGTGGCGAACAAATTAATCAGGAACGAACCTCAATTTACAACATCGCTGCACTCTGCATGAACGGCCTTGAGGCGCGTCAGCACCTTCTTGCCAGCACCACCGCTGCAGAAGCGATGCATGAATTGAGGCAGCACCTCGATGCGACCGCCTTGAATCTGGATTGAACACAGGCGACGCCTTGAAGAGACGCAGGGGGGTGGAAAGCCCATGTCCGTTTACGGTCAAGCGCGTAAGGTGACCACGCATACGCTCCAAGAGATGAAGCGGGCCGGTGAAAAAATCACCATGCTCACAGCGTACGACTATTCTCTCGCACGCCTGGTGGACCAAGCCGGTGTGGACGTGATTCTCGTCGGAGATTCCGCTTCGAACGTGATGGCAGGACAGGCCACCACCGTGCCAATGACACTTGACCACATGATTTACCACGCACAATGCGTTGAGCGGGCTGTTGATCGTGCGTTACTCGTCGTTGACATGCCCTTCGGAACCTATCAGGGAAATTCAAGGCAGGCGCTAGACTCCGCTATTCGTATCATGAAAGAATCCAGTGGCCATGCTGTCAAACTCGAAGGAGGTGCTGAAATCGTAGAGTCCGTGCAACGCATCCTCACCGCAGGAATCCCAGTGATGGGTCATCTCGGATTAACACCTCAATCCATCTACAAGTTTGGGACGTATTCCGTACGAGCAAAAGAAGAAGAGGAAGCGGAGAAGCTGATTGAAGATGCAAAAATTCTCGAAGAAGCAGGATGTTTCGCCATTGTTCTTGAGAAAATTCCGAGGGATTTAGCCAAACGGGTAGCGGATGTCTTGACCATCCCTACCATCGGAATCGGTGCTGGACCAGACGTGGATGGACAAGTGTTGGTGCTCCATGATTTGCTTGGCATCACGATGGATTTCTCTCCTCGATTCTTGCGCAGATACCTCAATTTAGCCGAAGAAATCGATGGTGCATTGAAGTCGTATTGCGATGACGTCCGATCAGGCGATTTCCCGAACGAAGACGAGTCCTACACGTCGTGATCAATTCATCAATCCGTAAGTCAGGATTGAGCCAGCGAGGGCTCCTACATTCACCCCAATGGTGTGCCACAACGCCAATCTGAAAGGCGGGAGGTGGAACCGCCACCACGACGTGCTGACCCAAATCCACACCACGGCGGCGAGGTATCCTCCGCAAACCCATCCACCGTATCCTGCCATCCAAACGGTGATGAAGAACAGGCCAAGTGCAGCACAACCGGCTGAATATTCCTTCCAGCGGGAAAACGGATGAGGCGTTAAGTACCGGTGAAAGAGGGGTGAGAGGAAAATGAGCAGGAGCAACGTGCCTTGCACTGGATTGGGAAGATTGTACGTCAGGCGAGGTTGTATGCCGGCCTGCCAAGCACTTCCGACCACAACGCCAAACAAGGTTGGAAAGATGACATTGACCCAGGTCTCGCCCCACGTTGCGGATGAAGGTAACGTGATTTGAGACGGAGGTGAAGAGCCTTCCACTTGGTCCTCCATGCACCCCGGAAAACACCGCCTCGTTTAGGACTTGGCGTTGAAGAAGTGTGGCAGTGAATCCGATGATGAATTAAACCTCGGTGGCATGGGTGATGCATGGGCAAAGGACAGATTGTCGCTGGTTGTATCGCACCGCACCCACCGCATTTGGTCTACGCAGAGAATCCCCCGCAAAACGAACCTGTTGCCGAAGGTGGCTGGGAACAATTGCGCTGGGGGTATGAGCGCCTCCGTGCATCCCTCGCTGAAATTGAGTACGATGCCATTGTTTTGCTTTCGCCTCACTGGCAGACCTATGTTGGAACCCACTTCCTGGGTTTGCCACACTTCGAGGGGCTCTCTGTCGATCCCGTGTTTCCAAACCTCTTTCGCTATCAGTATGACATGAATGTGGATGTTGAACTCGCACAAGCCATCCATGACGAGGCTGAAGCAGCGGGTCTACCTGTTAAAATGATGGAAAATCCAGACTTCCGCGTGGACTATGGAACCATAACAACAGGCCATCTTTTCAATCCTGATTGGGATAAACCGCTGGTGGTCATCTCAAGCAATCGTTCGACTGCCTATTACTCTGTTGAAGTCATGCAAGAAATCATGATCGAATTGGGCAAGGTGACTAGGAAAGCCATTGAAGCCAGTGGAAAGAAAGTGGTGGTTCTGGCCAGCAACTCGCTTTCCCACCGCCACTTCACCACTGAGTCAGAAGTTCCTGAAGACATGAGCAAAGAGCACATCACCAGTCACGCCATGCATCTATGGGACATGCGAATCATTGACTACATGAGAACCGGGCAAGCGCAACGCATTCTCGATGAAATGTCAGAATTCACTGAGCAAGCCATCGCAGAAAGCGACGGCGGTGGCCTTTCTTGGCTTCTGTCGACGCTGAATGTGCCTGACTACCCCGCCATCCTGCACGGCTATGGGACCATTATCGGAACAGGGAATGCTGTTGTTGAGTGGCCGTGCCACGAACACGAGGTGAATGAAGGATGACAGAAGGAAAAATCGTCGGTTCTTTCGTGGTCCCCGTTCACCCACACACCGTTCTCGCACCCGATCAAAATCCAGGGTGGGGCCGCTTGAGGGCTGCCTTTGACCAGGCTGCAAAGACCATCAAAGACCTCGAGGCGGATTTGTTGGTGATTTATTCAACCACGTGGCCTTCCATCATTGGCCATCAGATTCAATCCGATCCAAATCCGGAATGGGTGATGGTTGACCATGATTTTCACGACCTTGGTTCCATTGAATATTCCTTCAACATCGACCAAGAATTCGCCCATGCATGGGACGATGCCAACAAGGCTAGAGGCTTGCAAAGCCGGTGTGTGAACTACAAAGGATTCCCGATTGATGTAGGCTCTGTTGTGGCTCTGACCTTGCTCAATCCAGACAACGCCATTCCCGCAGTCATTGTTTCCTCCAACATGTATGCCAACCGAAGCGAAACCACAGTGTTGGCCAAGGCCTGTCTAGACGTCATCAAACAGCAGGGCCGTCGGGCAGTAGCCATCACCGCTATGTCGCTGTCCAATCGGATGTTCACTGATTTCATCGAGCCCTCCGAAGACAAAATCCATTCTCTCAAGGATGATGAATGGAATCAAAAGATCCTCGAATTCCTCAAACTCGGGCGTCTCGAAGATGTAGGTCAACTCTCTCGAACCATCCAGCGCCAAATACGGGTCCAAAAGGTCGTAGCGTTCAAGCCCATGTGGTGGCTATCTGCTATGAACGGCAACCGCAATGATTTGACGGGCGAGGTCCTTGCTTACGAAGCAATTCACGGAGCAGGGGGTGCAGTGGTTTCCCTCGACCCAACCCCCTCTGGAGTTGGCGACAAAGAGTACGACGAAGACGATGTGGAATACTACCAAGGTGAGCGTGGCGTGCTGGACACGGCCGATGAAGAAGACCAAGACGAGCACGAAGGCCCATCAAACAGGCCGCCTTCCAACCAGGGACCTGAACTTTGGGAGCCCACTTCTGCGGAAGGTTCAGTCAACACTGACGAAGCCCCCAAGCCCGTTGGAGCATACCCGCATGCACGAAAGGTTGGAGACATGCTCTTTCTTTCAGGTGTCGGCCCTCGTCAACCAGGAACCAACGCCATTCCAGGAGGGCCCATCCACGATGAAGATGGGGAACCATTGGATTACGATATTCGGGCCCAAACCCACGCTGTTGTGAACAACGTGAAGCGGATTGTCGAAGAAGCGGGCGCTCGAATGGATCAAGTGGTTGATGTCACCACATTCCTCGTCGACATGAAGCGTGATTTTCAAGGATACAACGAGGTGTGGGCCGAAACCCTTGGAAAAATAGGCCCGACACGGACCACGCTCGCGATTGATGCCCTCCCAACCCCTATTGCTGTTGAAATGAAAGTTATTGTTCACCTCGGCAATTGAATTTTTCCGGATTCCGGAGGCTTGCGTGGGCATTCATACAAATAACTAATATGATGTTGGCCTTTCCCCGTATCAAGAATCATTTTACTGTTGGATATCGGGGGGACATGAATGGCAAAAGAATCCGTAGAAAAAATCCTGAAAAGCGTAGCATCAGGCGATTTGAAGACTGTTTCAACCGAAATCAAAGGGACGCTCTCCCGCACCATCGGACTGGCAACGTTGGTCATCCTTTCCTTGTCGTCGATGTTGGGCTCAGGCCTGTTCATTCTGCCTGCCTTTGCCCAAGAGGTGGCTGGAGACGGCATGTGGTTTGCCTTTGTCCTCGCTGCCTCCGTCGTGCTCACAGGTGCTTTTTCGAAATCTGAATTGGCGAGTGCCATGCCCGAATCCGGCGGCGTCTACATCTACATGGAGCGCACTTACGGGTCCCTCATGGGGACCATCAGCGGACTGGGCTTGTTCGCCTCCTTTATGCTGAAATCGGCCTTCGCCCTCATTGGCTTTGCTGCCTATCTCGAAGTGGTGACGCATGCATTGGAGGTCGAGGTGAATCCAACCACAATGGCGTTGGTACTCCTGACATTCATCGTCATCATCAACATAACAGGCGTGAAGAAGATCAAGAAAGTTCAGACCCCCATCGTGGCCACCGCTGTACTCTTCCTCCTCATGCTGTGCGTGATGGCCTTGCTCAGTGGCGATGCTGATCTTTCAAAGCCCATTACCAACGTCGATTACTTCAGCCCAGAGATGGGGACGGCTGCCGCTCTCGTATTCGTGGCCTATTCAGGTGCCATCAAAGTTGGAGCGATTGGCGGTGAAGTCATGGACCCCGAGAAGAACATTCCACGAGGCATGTTCGCCTCCCTCCTCGTGGCCACCATTCTTTACGCAGGTGTGGCTTACGTGATGGTTTCTGTACTTCCAACAAATTGGCATATGGACGGCACGCACGCCATCGAGAACCCCATCTATGTGTTTGCCGAGCATGTAGCCGGAAGCACTGTTGGAGTCATTGCCGCCTTGCTCGCCATCGTCACCATGGCATCAATGGCGCTAGCAGGTGTTCTTTCCGCCTCTCGTTTCCTGTTTGCCATGGCACGAGACAACCTTTTGCCATCGAAGCTCGAGGACCTCAATCCAACTTACGAGACACCTCACTGGCCGATCGTCATCACTGGATTGCTGATGGCCACCGCTATCTTGACCATCGACGTTCACGCCATCGCTGAACTTGCCTCAGGATTCAACATCATGGTGTTCGTTGCCATCAATGCATCCGTGGTTGTCATGCGCCACGCTGGACCAACTCACAACTGGAATCCACCTTACAAATCACCTCTTTACCCGCTCCCACAAATCTACGGGGCAGGAACTGGAATCCTCCTGCTTTGGCTTATCGGAGAAAACGCACTGATTGGCGCTGCTGGAGCAGTTGGGCTTGGAGTGCTCGTCTGGCTTGCTTACGGCCGACAGCACGTGCTCGAAGAGGCTCGTGTCACGCCATTTGCCACCTTCAAAGCACGATTCACCAACCCAACGCCAGAAGCCCATAATCGCTTTGACACGGCCTTCCATGCTGCAGACATTGGACAAAAGAACCATCTCACACTCAGTGAGTTTAGGGCTGCACTCACGCAGGGACTGAAAATGGAACTGACCTCAATGGAGGTCAGAACCTACTTCCATGAAGCGGACCGAGACGGCGATGGAGTTGTTGACATCGATGAATTCCTGACCTTCATGTGCACTGGCGATGATGAATGACGCTGGTCGCATTCCTTCTTCTTTGATGGCTTGAATAGGGTCAAGGAATTCTTCTGCATGGGCCTTGGAATACAAGGTGCAATGCCCAAATCACGGCACCAGTTCAATGAGGTGCCGCACCGATTGCATACGAAGTGGACTTATTCGTGGCGGATCCATTCTCCCTCGGGTGTGACTTCCCAGTATTGGAGTTCTTCAGAGACATCGACATACCAACCCGTCTCACCTTGGGTTGTGGAAGGGGTCGCCTGCATGACACCGACATTTCCAGCCTCTTGGGCCAGTTCTTTGATGCCCTCAAGCGTTAATCCGTGGCGTTCGTGGAGGGGAGTCTCATCAACAGGACCTGAGGCGATGGTTACTTCCTCCTCATCATCCTCATCCCCATCTTCATCAAAGACCTCATCAAGCCATTCTTCCTCATCGACGAGGGCTGCTTTCCTGGTGAGGACGACCAGAACAGCCAACAACAAACAAAGGAGCACTGCAGCCATTGTCACAGCCGTGTTGGTGGAACCAACCGCTCCACCAAGAAGAACTTCGTCGACATCAAAGAAGGTCTGAGCTAGCAATCCGTTCCATCGTATGGTGCAGGAGCGATCCGTTCCACCTGTCGAAACCTCAACTTCCCATGTACCATTGGTGACGAAGCGAGCATCACCTGCTGTGCACGATACTGTTGTGTTCGTCTTGGGAATGGAGATGGTATTTCCATAAGCATCGGTCCCGATGGCTGTGAGCAAGACTGAATCGCCTTCTGCGATTTCATCCTTGTTGATCGCGGCCTGTATGCGGATGGGATCTCCCGCCTCAACCGTGAGAGGGATGACATGAACTGCATCAGATTGTTGCAAAACCAATTCGTAATTGCCGATTATTTTACCGGTAAATTGCCAATATCCAATTCCCGTAGGCGATACATCCAATTCACCAATGGAGTTGTTGGTTGTGGTGATGACATCGGTTGATTCTGCGACATTGCCATGGATGTCCACCACTTGAATGAATACATCTTGAGGATTGCCTGCTTGAACCACCAAACCTTGGTCTGCGTCCGTGATCAAACCGTGAGCATTGCCAACAACGACCGTCACTCGGACGGTTGCAAACACTCCTGCTGCATTTACTCGTAGTTCATGGCCTCCAAGAGAGGAAGCGATCCAGCGGCCGTCGTTCAACAACATATCGAGGGTGATATCTTCGCCATCAAGCGTCCAATTCAATGCAATATCACTGAGTTCGTTTCCAAATGCATCAAAGAATTCAGGTGCAAGATCAAGTTCTCCATCCGCAGGGACTTGAGAGCCATCACCCATGAGGGTAATGAAGGCAAGTCGGCCAGGCGAGACATCAAATGATGTTTCACTGAGGAACATAGCCCCTGTTGAATTGTCATACCAACTTCCTTGGAACCTCCAGGATCGAGCACTCGCGGCCTGTAGGAGAACATAATTCGATTGCGGGGTCGATTCGGAAGCGACTCCCATGGTCATGTTGATGTCGCCATCCACCACCCATCGATTGCCCTTGACGTCTTCAGCACGCATCTCAATGACCACTTGATCGCCGGCGGAGGGTTGTGAAGGGGAGATTCGGAATTGGATATCAATCGCATTCCCGTGCTGCACATTCACTGAAAAAGAGGAGGAGACATTGCCGTCTTGTCCAGTGAGCGTCGCTTGGCCAGTGGAAGAGGGATTCCAATACACGCGAAGTTCATCGTCCACGGAAAGGCCTCCAGAAGAGGCCGTAAGGGTTTCAATAGCAGGCGACATGAATCCAATGTAGCCATTAGCGTCCCTTCGCTCAAACACCAACTCGTAGGATTCTCCGGCAAGAAAAGTCTCTGGTTCATCGGCGAACATCAATGTTGAGGCAACGGCGTCCCCGGGGATAACATGCAGTTCAGTGCTTCCGGTGATGTTACCTGCGGTTGCAGTGATCAACCAGCGTCCGGTGTTGCTTGCAAAATACTCGCCTTGTGCATTGAACGTTCCGTTCTCTGCAAACCATGCGATAGAGCCACCCAAATAAAGCGGCATCTCATAGCCGTTAAGGTCCACAAGTTTTGGTAAAATCGTCGAAGTTGTGCCTGCGCGCACCTGGAGGAACTCTTCGAAGACGAATTCATACGGTGCCCCGGCTTCAACCACAATCGTTGCCCGGTCCTCAAGTTGGTTGAACCGCACTCGAATATCAAATTCACCTGTTTCTTCAGGAGTCCATGACGGAGTGCCATGGCCTGCATAGACACCGTCCACGTCCCAAACCATGGTCGAAGAACCCATCATTCTGTTCCCACGCCCGTCGATGACGTCTGCTGTGAGCATGCCCTGTTCCTTGGCACCAAACAAGAGACTGGTGATTTCAATGGCTGTGGCCACACCGGGATTCACGGTGATGTTGTGTGATGCCTGCAACCCATTGTGTTCTGCTGTAATTTCGATCACGCCGGAGGACCAGGGGTAAAAGACCCCTTGTTCAGAGATGGTTCCATTGCTCGCAGACCATGAGACTTCACCAGAAATGATGTTGTTGACTGCGTCGTAAATCACCGCTTCAAATCCCACCACTTCATCAGCGGTCATTGTGGCCTCTGGAGATACAAAAGCCACTCTGTCGGCAGTCCCTGAGCGTTGCACTTCGTGGTGATCGGGGAAGTATTGAGGTTGGATATGCACAAAACTGGTTGACAACAGAACGAGAAGGACAAGTCCAAAAACCGTTGAAACATTGCGCAAATTGACACCTCAGTTCATTCGTTGTATTCTTGCCATTCCTCTTCGCCGGGAAGCCTGAACCACCATGTTCCGTCCTCGTCTTCCCACCATTCGGTGCCGTCTTCGTCAACGTTGATATCGCCCTCTTCTTCCACAGGTGCTTCTTCCTGAACTTCGTCTGCGGGCGGACCTGTTGGACCAGGGGCTGGACCTGTAGGGCCAGGGGCTGGGCCAGATGGACCCGGAGCTGGACCTGTGGGCCCTGGAGCCGGACCAGTAGGACCGGGTGCCGGACCGGATGGGCCTGGAGCACGTCCAGTTGGTCCGCTTGGACGATCATCGTCCTCGTCGTCGTCATCGTCATCGTCCCAGTCGTCATCGATTCCTGAGCGCATGAACATAACCAAGAGAACGAGAAGCACAATGGCCACGAGGGCTAACAATCCTGCACCAACATAATACAACGTGCCTCCTGCCTCAAAGAAACCTTTGAAATTGCCAGCGACGTTGACCTCTTCGTTCACAATAACTGAGCCAACACGCACAGTGATCGTCTGAGGACCGTCTTCAAGCGTGGTGATGGTCCACTCATTCGGAGCAATCTGTTCGGCCGTGGCACGTCCGGTCGCCTGAACATCGATGCTCGGAGGCACATCGATTTCGTTGTCGAAAATATCGAAGGCCCGGATGGAAACCGTGAGGCTTGCCAGTTGTTCGAGGGTATCAGTGCTCAAGTTAACATCAAGGCGGGCCACAATGTTCTGTGCTGCAACCGTAAGTTCAGCGGTGGATGTCGCCCCACCAGCAGCATATTGGAGGACATGAAGCCCGGCTACTTCTGCGTCATAGGAGTACGTTCCGTCGGTCGTGGTGTCGATGCTCAAGGTTGAAACGGCCCCTCCGTTCTCTGTCCATTCAACGTTTTGAGGGAACTGGTTTCCATCGCTGTCCGTACCGGTCACTTGGATGTCCACACGGTCGCCAGCAGTTGGCGTGGTCGTGCTCAAGTCAGCGGCAACGGTGACCGCCACTCCGTGGAGAACCTTCACCGTGATGCTGTCGCTGATGTTGAAACCAGTGCCACTGATGCTGTAGGCTTCAATGCGCCATTCCCCAACCGTAGTGGCATCCCAACGCATCTCATCGAGGAGGAGTTGAGTGGTGATGTCGTTTGTCTGGCCAGTGGCCACATTCACCTCAAGCCAAATCAATTCACCAGAATCAATTCGATTGGTATCAGCGTCATAGAGGTCGGAGAGGAAATCCACGGCGTAGTCCGAAGTGATTTCGAAGACTGCCCCAGTGGAGGCCGCTGCGTTGTTGGCCGTGCCGCGTATGGAAACTGTGTGAAGGAAACCATGGTCAACGGTCATGTTGATGCCCACGCTGTGAACCTTGGTTCCATCGTCATAGGATGCCGTCAACGTGTAGGCATCTTCGCTCGCAAAGTATGGCGTGAACGTCGTTCCATCTCCAACGAGCACCTCCAAAAAGTTCGAAGAATCGCCCATTGTCGGGTGGCTCAAGCTCCAATTTGCGCTGATCTCCCACTGGTTTCCTTTCGCATCGATGGCGAATGCGTCAGCATCGAGGGTTTCATCAGCGGTCAAATCAAAGTGTTGCCAAGTGGAGATGACATCATCAACCTCAATTCGCAAGCTCTGAATTGCACCGCGTTCAACGCTGATTTCAACTTGAGTCAATGTGGTTTCATAACGCGCCTCGAGGGTCTTAGAACCCGCCTTGACAGGGTCCCAGATGGCTGGTGCACCAGCCGTGAGTTGGCCGTCAGCAATCTTGGTCCAATTATCAGCCGGGAGCACGACTGCAAGACGGTTACCTCGCACGTCGACACGGGTAGTGTTGATGTACACGCGATCGTCGGCTGTTATGGAAAGCGAAGAAACGTTCAGTTCCAAGTAGTCAATTTGTCCGTGCCCGACGGTGATCATCATCGAATCGGAAGCTCCGGAGACAGAAGTGAGGTTCAACCACCAAACTCCGACATGGTCTGGGAAGTATTGCTGATTGATTTCAGAGTAGTTTCCATTGGTGGTGCTCCAGGTGAGGTTTCCTGCAGCAGCAATGTCGAGTTCATTGCCAAATTGGTCGTAGAGATCGATGGAGATGTCGCACACAACGCCAGCAGGCACGGTGCCTTCACATCCACTCAACACGAAGGTATCAGGGACACCTGCGGTCACGATTATGCTGACATCAACAAATTCACCTTGAACCACATCGTGCTGCACACGAACAACATGGGTGCCAACCGCATACGGTTGGAAGATGTTGGGCATGACAGCGCTCATTGTTCCGTTGGTGGGCGTGTATGTGATGGGCTCGCCAGACACAGCGTTGCCATGTTGATCGACCATGTAGGCCGAGATGGTCAGGGTTTCATCGGCAGTGATGGTTGACGTCAATGGGGTGACGACCAACTCGGTCGGAAGTCCGGGCGTCACCGTGATTGTTTGGATACCACAGACCAGTCCAAAGCAGGACGAGATGGACACCGTTCCAATCAGGTCAGGAGTGAATAAGCCGTTGCTGCCGATGCTGCCAGAGGAAGCCGCCCACGACATTGGAGGGGCCTGGACCATCGCTTGGTGATCGTATGCTACGGAGTTGAAATTCACGGTCGTATCTGCATCCGTTGTCAGCGATCCTGTTGGACTGATGGCGACACTGGAAATGTTGGTGGTGTTGAACAGTATTTGTGGGCGATAGGAGGACAATGCGGCTTCGCTGGAATAGAACGAGGCGTGTCCGTGTCCCGAGTTCGGGGTTCCGATGATGATCCAGGATTGCTGATTGCTGATGGTCATTCCCGGTGTGCTGATGTCAAACCAAACCCATCCGCTGGTATCGACGTTCACAACTGTGGTTGAAACTGCATCGCCGTAATCAGTACCGGATTGCATGCCTGGTGCACTCCAATTCACACCCGCAGTGGTTCCATTCCAAGTTGCGGAGGTTTGGCTCCAACTGTTGGAGAGGATTGGATGAACGCTGAACGACATTGACGTAGCACCTTGCACGGAGGTCCAAGATTCCACATAAAGCCCCAAAGAAGCCGAGTGGACTTGCTGGTAGGGTGCAAATGGAATTTGACCGGCATTCAAGGCCAAAGTAAGACGGCATTCATCAGTGAATAGCGTACCACAGAAACTTCCAGTGCTGATGATGGAGTCGCCAACAAAGTTGGAATCCGGAGATTCGCTGTAGAGTGAAGCGTCTTGGATGTTGGTGTGACCAAACGCAGGAATCTCGTTGCCTGTTTGCATGGTGTAGGTGAACGTGTAATCGTTGTTGTAGACATGATCTGGTGATCCGACTGCGAAACTCCAGCGTGCCGAGGACGGCCCAGGAATGGACTGATTGACGCCTTGGACCCACCATGTGAACATCTGTCCATCCGTAAGGTTCTGTGCAAAGCGGAAGGTGGTGTTCGTGATTTCGGAATCCTCCCAAGATTTGTATTTGTACACGCCTGTTTCATTGGCAACGGTTACGATGTAGCCTGTTGCACCAGTGACAGGTGCCCATACCAGCACTGGTTGAGTCGACGGGGAGAGCAATCCATTGGACTCATCGTAAAGCACATCGCCATCGTTTGGCGAGGCCAAGGAGGGTTGGGCAGGAGGCACAATGCCGTTCACATTGTCAACATAATCCAGAACGATGTGTGGATGGAAGGATGCGTCCGATGCATCGGATGAGGTGAAGGTGTACGAGGAACCGGTTGAACCGATGCGCTGCAGCATGAAGGTCATCGTCGTATTCCCGTTCGCAATGTTGGACTGGGCCAAACTCGTCAAGTCCCACTCCATCCAGCCGATTGGGGATGAAAGGGTCAGAGTCGAGCGCGTGATTTCGCTTGTGGAGCACGTCGGTGCGTTCGCCCAGACGACTGCAGATTCGGTGAATCCACCGCATGCGTATGCCCCGATGGTGGTCGACGATGTACCAGAGACGCTGCTTTGATACATCCGGAGCATCATCTGAGTCGGAGTCATGGCCGAGGGCCACGGGATGTTGGTCAGGTCAAACTCCATCAGGATTCGGCTTTCACCAGTGCCTTGGCTGTTCGTGCCGAGGACCATTGTTGTTGAGGAACCACGATTGACGGTCGAATTGGAGTCGATTTCAACGTCAGGTACGGTTGGAAGCAAGCCAGTTGCGTCAAAAATAGACCCTCGTGAGAGATTCAAGGTGTGATTTCCATTTCCGTCGTCCGAACCTTGATCGGTCGGATTTCGGTATTTATTCATGGAGGACCAAACACCAATTCGATTGTCCTGATCGGCACGAACCCGCCAGAAGATCCATTCATCCGCCTTTGAGAGGTTTTCAACAGTCATCGTGAGCGTGGAGGGGTCAAACGTGAAATTCTCTTCAAGTCCTTCCATGATCTCAGGAGTGGAAACGCAATCCAAATCTCCTACGAAGCGAGCATCTGTTGAGGCACAAGCCACGTAGCGTGTGTGGTTGGTGAAGGTCGTTGACCAGTTGAAGTCGGAGACGTTCTGACCCGAAGGGCGTGGCTGGGTTGTATCCCAAAGCGTCGCACCATCAAGAGGTGCCAGGTTTGTGGGCGAAGGAATCGCCCATGCTGTGTCGAGAGCGTAGGTGATGTTCAGCCGTGGTCGAAGAGCAATGTTGGAGGCTTCGCTGCTTGCGAATTGAACGCGCCCGGCGACGCCGCCAAACACCTCTTCGGGTTGAAGAATCACATCAAGTCCAGCTTGCCCGGATGCGGTTGCATGCTGCAAAAGTCCGGTGACGTTGAACGACACAGATCCCGTTCCATTGACCCACTGTGGAGCGTTAAACGGAGCATCGCTATCTGCAGAGTGGTAAGCACTGGTGCCAACCCAAGACGAAGTGTTGCCAGCAGGATAAGCCCAAACTGACGATTCCGACCATGCCGAATTCATGCTGGACACAGAGACGTAGGTGCTTTGGTATGCAGCAATGGCACTCATGTCCAGTGAAGCGTCAACGATTTCATAGGTGCCCGGAAGCGGAAGGTTGCTGAAGTCAAACGATACGAGGGTCGTGCTGCGCAGGTTTGCATTGGTTGTTGAAATCTGGCTGCGACCGACATAGGTCGAGCTGCTGCCGCCTCTGTTGGAGTAGATATTACCGCTGTCAAGATAGGTGTCCTCTGTGACGGCCGGATAAGCCAATCCAGGAACATAAGCGCCCTCCTGAATGGAAAGGTTGGCATGGGTTGCGTTGATTTCCGCGCCAAAGTCGTTGGGAAGGTAGAAGTTTGATGATCCACTTCGAGGCCCAATCATGCCGTTGTTCACCGGTTGTACCATCCAACGGATTTCTTGAGCGAAGGTCAAGTCCGATGAGGGAGTGAAGGTCAGATTGGTCAGGTCAAAATCAGCCGATGAGACACGGGAATCGTAAGTGTAGAGGCCGGCCATCGGATCGTTGGCGTCGGCCTGAATGAACACGCGCCAGTCCGTGACGG
>Ga0181379_1000361_pt1 | contig 23064 bp, 35 predicted proteins | sample 2SPOviralmetaG_FD_130115 | JGI IMG/M metagenome (GOLD analysis project Ga0181379, IMG submission 130115) | Marine viral communities from the oligotrophic San Pedro Time Series (SPOT) site, San Pedro Channel, CA, USA - 2 SPOT_SRF_2009-07-10 | ecosystem: Environmental > Aquatic > Marine > Strait... | reverse complement strand
GCTTTTATTGTTAAAAAGAAAAAAGGTGGACTTAACCACGATAAGGATCTAGCATAATGAAAACATTTATTCAATTAAAAGATGAACTGGCTGAGGCAGTTGTAAAAGAAATTTCAGCAAAAGCAAAAAAGAATTACCTAAATAAGGCTACTGGTGCTCATGATGAAGATGATTACGGTGATGCACAAAGTGTTGCAAATTTAGCTCGTGCAAAATCTTATAAGCAAAAAGATAGGTTAAGCACATCATCACAGGTTGTTCCTGATGGCGGAAAACAAGGTAATAAGGACATTAAAAAACAACTTGCTAAAAGAAAAGCAGGTATTAAAAGAGCTGCTGGAGATAAAGAAGGTCAAAAACTTTATAAACGAGCAGCTAAAGCCGGCCAAGCTTCTGGTTATGCAGCCACAAAAAGTGATCAAGGCGGTGCAGGCGAAACACACATTGATGCCTTGCAAAAGAGAATGGCAAAAATTCATAAAAAAATAGAAAAGTAAAAAAGGGCGGGATTTAGCATAATGCCATTAGGAAAGAATGCTGATGCTGGGGATTATGTCAAAGACTTTCAAAAGTCCAAGGCACCTCAATTTAAAGGTAAATCAAAAAAGAAACGTCAGCAGATGGCAATTGCTGCTTATTTAGATTCCAAGGAACAAAAGGAAAGTAAAATGAACGAAGGAACCCCTACCAAAAAACAGGTTAAACAGGCCATCGGCATTGCTCGTGATAAGAGATATGCAAAGGGTAATATGACCGGTGCAATGAAGACAATGGATAAAATTAATAAAGGTCTTGCACAACACCCTGCAGTATCAAAAGAATTAAAAAAGCAGAATGAAGGTAAACAGGTAAATGAATTTCTTCCTGCAATTGCCAGAGCAGGGGCGAGTGTTGCCAGAGCAGGAGTAAAAGCTATAGCTAAGCCTGTTGCCCGTGCTGCAAATGCATATGCGCAGAAAAAAGTTATGGATAAAGCAAGTAATGAAGGTAAGGCCGCAAGCCGTGATTCACTTCAAAAAGCAATTGATGTGTTTAAAAAACGTGGTGGTAAAATTAAAAAAGTTGCTCCAGGTAAAGCAGCTGGTTATCATGGTAAGGAAGACCCGGGTTCAGAGGTACACGGCATGATGGATCGTGGTGATACCAAGGCTGTTGGTACTCGTAAAAAGGTCAAGTCCATGGGTGAAGCAAAAATTTCCACATCTCAAATGGGAACTTTAAAGAAAACATTTGAACCATTAAAGGGTAAAAAGCTTGGCCCAAATGCTCAAAACAAACTTCGGAAAATTATGGATAAGTTAGGTAAAGATAAAGATGCACTTAGTCAATTAGTCAAAGCAGATATTCCATTTGTAACTCAACTTGCTATTACAAGACTTATTTCAAAACACAATATGAAAGCACCAGAAATAAAGAAACTTAAAGAAAAAACTCTTGATGAAGCAAAAGAAACTCATATGTTTGACAATGAGAAATCTGCTCGTGCTAAAGCAAAAGAGATTGGTGGTAAGTATGTGAAAGGCATCGGTAAGAGTGCTGGTAAACATGCTGCTATTAAAGGAAAATAAAATGAAATCGTTTTTTCAAATAAGAGAAGAATTAGAAGAAGGCCGTGAGGATACGAACAAACTCAAAAAGACTGCAATTCAGAACCTATCGCATGGTGGTTCTAGGTCTGAACACAACGGTCATGAAGGCATGTCACGATATCATGCATCCATGGCTGATGAGCATAAAGGCACTGAGGCTGCAAAACACCATCAACGTGCTTCAGATCACCATACCCGTGCTTTGTCTGCATTGAAAAAAGGTAATCTAAAGGGTGGATTAACTCACGCAAAGAATGCCTCAGCTGCGGCCGATGCCGCCAATGTAGCGCAAGGCAATAAAAGTCAATCCACTAGGTCAGGTAAGGCTGATTCCTTGGCACTTTATAAAGACCATGAAAGAGAGACAAACTTTCATGCCCGCGCGCGAGGCCGTGATGATGAAAATTTAAGTAGAGGTAAGCCAAAGAGAAGTGATAAACCTATTCAACGTGCAATTGGTAAGACTACCAGCAAAATCAAAAAGTTGATTGGAAAGTAAGAATAATGAAAAAGTTTAAACAGTTTTGCGAAGAATTTATGTTTAAAGTAGAAGTTGAAGGACTTCCACAAATGTTCATGAAAGGTAACTCACCTGGTGAGGTAAAAAGCCATCTTCGTAAGTTGGTTAAACAACCATCAATGGTTAAGTCTGTTGATCGTGCCACAAAACATGATGTTAAAAAACGCCGTAAGGCTCAAATGCAAATGGCTGAAAATCGCCGTGACCGACTTCGCGCCAAACTTGCTGCTGTTGGTAAGGATATGGAAAAGACTAACCAAAGCATTAAAAAAATTGCCGGTATTGAGGATAAACCAAAACAACGTTTAGGTTCTGATGGTAAACCATATAAAAGTAAATACTTTAAACCTGAAGAGGTTGATCCTGCTCGTGATGAGGGTAAACCAGGAGCCGTGGCTCATGCAAAGAAAATGACACCAGGTCAAAAAAATGAAAAAATTACCATAGGTAAAATTCGTAAAATGGCCTATAAAACAGGTAAAACTTTGGGTGATGTTCAGGCAGTAAAAAAGAAAAAGATTGGTAAACGTATTGCCAGAAGAGCCGTAGGTAAACTTGCAAGCCGTGCAATAGGAGCATTATTAAAATGATTGGTTTTAAAACATTTATGGAAGAAAAACATCCTGCGCTTAAAAAAGCAGGGGTTGCCGGATTCAATAAACCAAAAAGGACTCCAGGGCATCCAAAATCAAGTCATGTGGTTGTTGTAAAAAAAGGTGATTCAACCAAAACAATTAGATTTGGTCAACAAGGTGTATCAGGCTCACCACCCAAGGATGGTGAATCCAAATCATATGCAGCACGTCGCCGTAGTTTTAAAGCACGTCATGCAAAGAATATTGCCAAAGGTAAAACATCAGCAGCCTATTGGGCAGATAAGGTAAAATGGTAGGTAGATAATGGCAAGAGTGAATGAAAATACTGAGGTATCATTACCGCTTCGTAATATGATTAGTTTAATTGCTGCAGCTTCGGTTGCAACATGGGCTTATTTTGGTATCGTAGAAAGATTAAATTCAATAGAGACAAGCATCACTATGATGAAATCTGATCTTGAAATGAATACAGATTTTCGTATTAAATGGCCACGAGGTGAGATGGGATCGTTGCCTGCGGATAGTGAACAGTTTATGTTAATAGAACATTTAGCACTTGAACTGGAAAAACTTACAACAGAAATAGAGGGTGGTCAAGCACCCTTTGATCAACAACAAAAATTGCAGATAGATTTTATGCTACAACGAATTGAACAATTAGAAGCTACACACGAGAAGATTCGTAATGACATAATGGATTTGATTCATTCAAATAGTCAAATTCCAGCACCATCTGCAAATAAACACGCAGGACACTAAGATGATAGCGGGAGAATTTATAATTTTGTTAATGTTCTTTGGAGACCCAGTTGGGCTCAAAGAATTTACGGTCAGGGATAGTCTAGGTGAGTGCATGAAAGCCAAAAGGACCATCGAAAGAAACATACGTGGTGGTAGATCAAAAGAGCATAAAAGTTCATTGATATTATCATGTCGTAAGATGGAAGTTTTGGTTGATGAAGATTATAGAATACTTGAATTTGTTAACACAGAAACAAATAAGATTAGGGTAAGGTAATTGGCTGAAATGGACACAAATTCAAGGTTAGGCAGGATCGAGGAAAAACTCGATAAACTTGCTGACGTCATGATTATGATGGCTCGCACTGAGGAAAAATTAGCTGGTTTAAAAGAGGATCATGACAGGGCTTTCGAGCGCATGAATCGTCTTTCAGTCAAGATTGATGATATTCAAGGGAAGGTTGATGATAATGCACGTACCGTCAACCTTATAAATAAGATAGTATATGCGGCTGTAGTCGCAGCCGTGGGAACGTACGTGGCCCATATGTGGATGTAAATAGGAGAAACACATGTTTAGTAATAATCCATTTAATGAGCATCGGGCCGCTCAAAAGGTCCAAGAATCAAAATTTTTAATACCGGAAGAGATTCCTGCAAACGAACGCACTGCCTTCCATGGCGCGGCCGCCGCTGCAGCCAAAGCCGGTAAAAAATCATTTAACTTTGGTGGTAAAACACACCCTGTTACAATGAAGAAAGATGCTGCCACGGCAATTGCTGATCAAAAAGAAGCACTTGATAAAAAAGATGTTAGTAGTGTTAAGAAAGTTGTAAAAGATCTCAAAGGCGCTGTTAAGGCTCATGGAGCTCAGGCAAAATCTCTTGAAAAAGATATTAAGGATGACACACAAAAAGAAGGTGTTGTCAAATCTGCAGATAAAAAACCTGAAAATTATGTGGCAACTGATGGTAAAACACATACCAGAATGGTACCAACCACTAAAAGAAAAAAGACTGAAAAGGTTGATGTGAATATGAACCCTAAATTAGATAAAGGTACAAAGGACAATTCAATGGAACAAAAAGAATCAACAGGTATTCGTGCCAAGTTAATGGCTGTTCTCGAAGGTGACCGTGCAAAACATTATAAAGGTGCTACCAAGCCTGAAACCATGGATGACAAATTAAAAGGTAAGGGTGCCAAAGATATGGTAAACCAACCTAAGGATGTTGATGATACCGAGGAAAAAGGTCATCAGGATGCTGCCAAGGCAGGCAAAACCGGACCTCAGGCAAAAGCTCGTTCAGGTGGTGATAATACTCGCAGTGGTGATCAAAAGATCAAGCCATCCGCTACACCTGTTAAAGGTATGAAAGGTACAATGGAAGCATATGCTTCAATGAATGTAAAGGATGAAGAGAATGGCAATTAGTCCTCCCAAGTGGGCAAGTCAATGTGTTCCTACAACCAAAGGTTGGCAGGATCCAAAAACAGGTGAAATTCTAGTAGGTGGTAGTATTAATAATGCTGCAATTGCTGAATGGCATGAAGCACGTGCTCCAAAGCCTGCACCAAAGAAAAAGGCATCAAAACCTAAAGTTATAAAGGAATCACCCACAACAGAAGAAGAATTTGTGGATGAAGTTATGACTGAGGATGAAGATGAAATGCTAACAGAGTCAGTAACCGAAAAACGGACACTCTGGTAGTATACATATCTTTGATATGAAAAATCTTGAAGAAAATTTAAACGAGGGTAACCTCCTTCTTTATGCTGCGAAACACTATTATAGTCCTACATTCTCTGATATTGATGAGTTTTATGAGGATTTAAAAAGGTTTAAATATATTAAGCGTTTGGTTAATCGTTATATAAATGATGATGTTTTAGCCGAACGCTTAATATTAAACCATTTGATAGTAATTTTTAATGTATTTGGTGCTGAACCTGCATTAAAAATGTTGGAGGTTAAATTAAATGAAGAGCATTGGCCAGTGGTAAAACCATTTTTAGTGTTTTTAAAATACATTACAAATGACCAATTGATCGGTGTAGCAATGGATGAAAAGGTAGTTGAAAAACTAAGGAAAATATAATGGGATTAGTAAAAAGAGCTGCTGACCTAGCATTTACATTCCGATTCATTCGTATGCTTGTAATGGATTGGAAAGATTGGGATGCGTATAAGGAAGGCATCATAGATGGCGATGGGAAAAGAATTAAATCTGTTAAATTGGACACAGATGAAAAAAAGTCTGCGTATACTCCCTTTGTTCGTCTTGCTGCTAATACTAAACGGTTGTTATCAAACGTACCCGGCGGCAGCTCCAAGCTCGGATCTTTTGCAGCTGCTCTTTATCTTATAAAAGAAAAGTATAATATTAACCCATCTACTATATGTGAGAAATGCGATTTAGATGTGTTAGATTTCCTAAATGAAGAAAATCAGTGGTTTGTACTAGAAAATAAAACAATATCACCAGGAATATATCGAGTAAGAAACTATAAAATAGTAAACACTACCTTTGATGAAATAATATTACCCAAAGATCAGATTAGAATTCTTGACGAAAGCTACCCAGTTGGAGAGGTTTTCGGTGTTGACATATACAAAGGTACACATCTAAAGACAAATCAACCATTATACTTTACAGTTAGTGAGATTTACAAATGACCGAAGATGGCAGAGGTTTTCAACCAGCAATGATGTTGCACGGACCAACAAAGAAAAAGATAATTGCAAATATGAAGAAAAAATCAAAGACCAAAGAAGAAGGTAATGGTTTGTGGGCTAACATCTGGGCCAAAAGACGGCGTGGTGAAAAAATGCGTAAAAAGGGTGAAAAAGGTGCTCCAACTCAAGCCGCACTTAAAAGGGCTAAAGGAGAAGCAACTGAGGATACCACAACTGCCGCAATTCCAAATCCTGCTCAAACATCAATGGGTCCTCGATTTAAAACAAATTTAGTACACGATCGTAGAAAGAAAAAAGGATTTCCTAAATTACTTAAACGGTTTCGGGACTATTATCAGGATAAAGGAATAACGCAATGAGCAGAAGCAGAGATATTGCAAATATACTAGGCCAGACAGAGGCTAGTAATACCAATAATGATCCTCTACTATCCGGACAAGCAGGATTAGATTCTGCGCAGGTCACAACAATTGCATCTGCTTCTGGAATGACTGTTTATAGTACTATTGATAACCTTCCTACAACCGGCCTGACTGTTGGTGATCAAGCATATGTATCGGCAAATCAAAGGATGTATATCTCTAATGGATCAGGATGGTATAATGTTGCACTTATTAATGCAACTCCGTCATTAACCCTCAGTCCTTCAGGAGTCATTGGATTATCTAATGAAGGTGTAGCGCAGACAGTTACCGTTACTGCCGTTGATTCTGATAATGCTGATGCTTCTCTTGTATTAAGTGTAGAATCTGGTGGGGATTTCTTTAAACTTGCAACAGTGAGTCAAGATTCATCTGTGTTTACTATTACGCCAAGATCAGAAGATTCAGCAACGGCATTAGGATTTGATGGTAGTGCAACACTTACATTCAAGGCGTCAGACGGAATAGCATTTGGCACCAGTACAAACACTTTCACTTTATCATTTTCTTCAATCGTTGATAGTTCTTCTGATACTATGGTTGGTGTTAAAGCAACAGGAAATGCTCTTGCTAATACTAATAGAATAACATATCTCAATGCTTCTCAGGCAGAAACAGCAACAACGGAAACTGGTACATTAAGTGCTGGTTCATTCTCACCTTATAAAGATGAAGGTAAAGGGTATTGTCTGGCAACTGAACAAGAAGATTATGAGATTGATACATCTGCTTCCTTTGGAATTACAGGTGACTTTACTTTTGAAACATGGATTAGAACTACTCAAACAGTTGAAGGGCATATCTTTACTAACTATCCAACTGGTAGTTCTAATATCAATGTATTTGCAATGAGTGCGGCAGGTAGACTTAATCTTGCATTTGTAAAAGGTACTGTCGATGTTGCACAATCTGCTGGAGCAACCATTAATGATGGTGAATGGCACTGGATTGTATGGGACAGATATAATGGAAATATAAAAGTTTACATTGATGGAGTAGAAGTTAAGACACAGGCCTATACCGAAAACGCAACCAATCTAGGAACCTGGGTTATTGGTATGCATGGTAACTTAGCATCTGCTGGGTATATCCAAATGAAGGCAAGTTATTTTGGCCTTAGAATGGTAACAGGGGCAAGTGTATATTCTAATGCCAATGGTCTTTCCATTCCAACAGAAGCACCAGGAATACATAGTTCAGGCGATACTCCAGTTCTTATGGGAACTGGTGAACCTTACATTCATAACTTTGGGACTCAAACAGGAGTACCTCATCCAATATATGCAGCAGGAGCAGCATACGAAGGAAAATATACTAAACCAGAAACACCGTTTGATGGTGAACCTTGGGATGCAACAAAACATGGTGGTTCAGTATTCTTTCCAGGAAATGGTAATTACATCACACTCCCGTCTAGCACGGACTTTAATTTAGATGGTGCATTTTCGGTAGAATTTTGGCATTATCCTTTCGATCGTAATCCTGCAATTAAGGTACTGATTGAAACTTCAAGTGATGCGTATACACAGTTGGGTTACGATACTCCAGGATCTGGTGGACGTGATTGGTATTTCTATAGAGGTGCCGATAGAATTGCCAGTAATGGGGAATATCTATTCCCAGGAGCATGGCATCACATTGTTCTTTGTAGAGATGGATCAAACAATATGGCATTGTTTGTAAATGGCCAAAGGCAAGGTTCTGCTGTTTCATACTCTGATACTATAAATTGGAGTGGTGCTAAGATTAATCACAGTGTAACAAATAACTGGGGCAGTGAAAATCATATGGCAGACATGAGATGGATAAAAGGTTCAACTGCTTATGATCCAACTCAGGCAACCATTACAGTTCCAACACAAGCACTTACTCATGTTACAAACACAGTACTGCTAATGAATAACACATCAGATTTTGCAATTTATTCCAATACAGGAAATGCAAACATGGTGACTGCAGGTACTGCTCAAACCGACACTTCTGTTAGAAAATTTACTACATCTTCAGCAATGAAGTTTGATGGAAATAGTGATTATGTCAAATGGTATCAACCAGGTGGTCTGGGTGGTGGAGATTTCACTGTTGAAATGTGGATATACATTCTTAGTGGTGGACCTGTTAACCAATCGTTTTGGTCATGTAACAGAGCACAAAATGTTGGGTTCAATATGGGCATTAATAGTTCCAAGACACTCAGTATATATGCTACATCCCCATCAACCCCAATTGTAGGTTCATCTCCTTTTGCCCTTAACACTTGGATTCATACTGCTTTGGTTAGGCATAATGGAACTATAACATTCTATGAGGACGGAACAGCATACGCCGATGATTGGGCTACAACAAATAACTTTACAGGTGATACCTTCATGCTTGGTGATACTGCTAATAATTCTCCAGCAGGAGGATATCTGGCAGCAAATATGGGTGAGTATTGGAATGGATATATTCAGGATTTCAGGTTTGTAAAAAGCGCAGTATACACTGCAAACTTTACACCACCAACTGCTGAACTAGGCATTGGTATATAGAGAGGAATAGAGATGGGAACATCTAGAACAAGAGACATTGCCAGAATACTTGGCAAGTCCGAAAGAAATAATCCTGCCAACAAAGCTCTAACCTTTGCCGATGACCCTAATGGTGGGGGTTCATCATTAGAGGTATATGCAACACTGAATGATTTGCCGACCAGTAATTTGACTACTGGTGATCAAGCGTATGTATCAGAAAATCAAAGGATGTATATTTCAAATGGATCTGGTTGGTATAATGTTGCACTTATTAATGCGACACCCTCTTTAACACTTAGTCCTTCAGGGGCTATTGCACTATCTCCAGAAGAGGTAGCACAAACAATTACTATTACTGCAGTTGATTCTGATAATGCAGATGCATCATTAACACTATCTGTTGATTCTGGTGGTGACTTCTTTAAGATGGCAACTATATCTCAGGATTCAAGTGTATTCACAATCACACCGCGAAGTTCAGATTCTGCAACTGCAACTGGAGATGATGGCGTAGCTACACTAACATTTAAAGCAAGTGATGGGATAAGTTTTGGTTCAGAGCAAGTGACATTTACTCTAGGATTTACCGTAGTAAATAGTAACTTCACATCTCTATTAATGAAAGCAGATACAGCAGGTACTGATAACCAGGTTGATGCATCTACCAATAATCATGCAATCACGGAAACTGGTACTGTAATTTCAACTGGTTTTACTCCATATCATCCTGGCGGTTACAGTACATATTTTGCGTCATCTTCTGAGCATCTTATAACTAATTTGGCAACGTCTGGTACTGATGCTTGGACTATAGAATGGTGGGTATATCACACTGCAAACTCAGGCACTTCAAGTCAAAATAGAAATTTTGGTGCAGCAACAAATGATCCAATGTTTCTTAACACAAATTTAAATACTCAAAATTTATACATTGGCGGTCAACCACGAGTGACTGGTTCAAAGACTATGGCCATCGGTCAATGGTATCATATGGCACTTGTACGATCTGTCACTAGTAATACAATAAAACTCTACATCGATGGTGTTCTAGAAGGAACTTCTGCTGTACAGGCGGGCACCCCACATAATATACCTGCAAAGACTGACTTTGGTATTGGTAGTGATGAAAACTTTAATGCATACGGTATGACTGGGTATATAAGAGATTTTAGATATGTTATTGGAACTGAGGTTTATACATCAGCATTTACACCACCAGAAGCACCTCTAACAGCAATAACTGGTACTGACTTATTGCTTTGTAATCATGCTGCGGTGATAGACACTTCTGGTAATCTTAATCCTGTAACAATTAGTGGCACATCAACTGCAAGGCTTAGTCCATATGCTCAAGAAGATGAATATACTAAAGCCAATCATGGTGGATCGCTACGTTTCGGAGGGAGTAGTAATTTAAACACTGCCGCTATTACATGGGATCGCACAAAAGATTGGACATTCGAAGGTTGGTGGTATGGTACTAATGCCTCAGATGGTACTTTTGCAACACTGAATGTTGGTAGTGGTGTTAATGGTCTCTATGTAATGCACGGTGGTGGTGTGTATATTAATGGTATTCAATGGGGGATTCCAGGAACTCCTGCAAACTACTTTAAACCGAATCATTGGAATCATTGGGCATTGGTTAGACATTCAGGCACTTATAAATTCTATGTAAATGGAATTTCTATGTGGAGTGAAACCAATGCAGGAGATGGCGGTAGTGGTACTCATAGATTTGGAATAGGGGCAACTGCAACAAATGCAGCTGCGGTTTCAGATGGGGTGTTTATAGCTGATGTTAGGTTTACAGAAGATGGCGTATATACAGGCGACTTTATTCCACCTACCACTCCATTAACTGTTCTTGGAGATACAATTTTTAAGACAGGCACTAACACACAAAGTATATGGGATGCTCAAGGTGGCCACGCTCTGATTCGTGCTGGAGACGTAGCGGCAAGTAATACATATAGGAATTTTACTACATCATCTGCCGTTTATTTTGATGGTACTGGTGATTATTTAGAGGTGCCTGCAAGTAATAATTTGGCACACGGGGCCGATAGTTTTACAATAGAATTTTGGATGTATGCTACATCAGTTGCAGGAACTCAAAATATATATGACACTAGAACTGGTAATGGGTTTTCTGTAAATATGGTGAGTGGAGTAGTAGGATTTTATAGTGAACCTAATAGCGGATATTTGTTACAGTCTTCTGCTTTAAGTGCAGATACATGGTATCATGTAGCAATAGTAAGGAATGGAACTGCTATGGCCATGTATATAGATGGTACTAGTGTTGCTACTGCAACTAATAGTTCGTCTTTTACTAATACAACAGGTACAATTGGAGCTAGATATTCACGGAATCAACAATATTATTCTGGTTATCTTCAGGATTTCAGAGTTTCAAAAGGGCTTGCAAGATATACATCTAGCTTTACCCCTGCTGCCACGGAACATAAAGGTTAAATAAAATGAGTAGAAATAGAGATATTGCAAAAATACTAGGACTTACTGAGGCAGAAAATACTACAAATGTATCATTGGGTGCAGGTGGTGGAGGAGGTTCTGGCGTAACCAATGCTGATTCAATAGGATTGTTTGCTGCGTCACCTGATTCTGGAACTTTACATTATGCCAAGGATACCAAAGCATTATATCTCTATGATGGTAATGAATACGATAGGGTATTTTCTGGTCCAAATGAAGCATTAAGTTTCACTACATCTTTGGCATCAACAAGTACTGTATCTCCTGGCGATAGTGCAACTTTTACGGTATTGGCAGCATCAGATTTTGAAGGATTTCCGATAACATACTCATATGAAACCGTACCGTCTAATCCAGTTGGATTAGATAGTGCATCAGGTACTGATAATTCAGGCGTAATCAATAATAATGATGGTACATTTAATCTATATGGAGCGTCAGGAATTGACAGTTCAGCACAATTTACGTTTAGAGCAAAGGCAACAGACGGTACACATGTCAGCACAACATCAACAGTAGTATCACTTGTTGGGTCGCAAACACTAGATATTCTATTCGATAATAGTTGTGTTGCGCTTTATAAACTTGATAATGATGGTACAGACGCCAGCGGTAACTTTGATGCATCTGGATATAAGCGTGGCAGTGGTGGATATAGCACTACTGCCAAATATGGATCACACTCATTTGCTCCAATAATCGGTGATGCTGTATTAGATTTACCAGATGTGGTAACTTCATATCCATTTACGGTCAGTGCATGGGTCCAACTTAATAATTTAGATAATAGTGCCAATAATGTTGTTATGAATACCGCCATTGGTTCACAAAGAGTGACCATTTGTTTCTATGATTGGGCAAGCACAAATAATATGCAACCTATGATTATGTATGGTGGGACTGGCCATTGGTACTGGACTGGATACACATTTGCGCTGAATACGTGGTATCATCTAACTTATTCAGTGGCAGGAAGTAATAGTTCTTCTAGTGCAGTTTACATTAATGGCAGCGCAAGTGGATTAACTGCAAATAATGGCGGCAGTAGTCATGGAGGTACTGCTGGTTGGGCATTGGGTGGTAATTTCACAGGAAATGCCAATGAATCATTTGATGGTTACATAGATCAAGTTCGAATATTTAATAAAGCATTAGATGCATCTGAGGCAGCAACACTATATTCCAGAGGTGGGTAAAATAAATTATGCTTAAGCTTTATGCCCTTATTATTATAATTGGTATTCTAGGTGGTGTTGGTTATGGTGCAAAATACTACTATGATTCAACTCAAGCTACCATTGCCATACTGAGAGAAAATAATGCACAACTTGAGGTTGCTGTACAAACTGCACAAGAAAGTGTAGAAACCTTACAGCAAGATATGGTAAAGCAAGCAGAACTTAATAATCAACTACAAAAGAATCTTCAGAAGGCTGAGCAGTATGGTGATAGTCTTCGGAATAAATTACAGCAGTTGGATCTTGTAAAGGATGCAATTATGGATGCTGAAAAATTGGAAGGAAAAATGAATGGTGCTACAGCAAAAATATGGCGGAAAATTACTCGCGACACTGGCGGTGATGACTACCCTATTCCTGACTGGTTGCAGCAGTCTCGAGAGAGAGCCGGAATTGAGGGTAGTGACCAAAATAGAGAAGACAATAGTAGCAGTAGTGGCCCGGCCGAAACCGGTACAACTGAATGATGTAAAGGTTCACGTTGTTAATGAAGAAAATTATAATGAGTTCATACAAAAGTTTAAAGAAGAAAATGGCCAGGTTGCATATGTCTCATTATCAATGAGGGATTATGAAAATCTTGCATTAAATATAGCAGAATTAAGAAGATTTATCAATCAACAAACAGATATAATAGTTTACTATGAAGAGGCAGTGACTGACGACAAACGCGAGGAGAGTGTCGATGAAACTGAATCTGGAGAAAGCAAATAAGTTTGCACAAATGGCTGAAATTGCCTATAAAGATGAGGATGCCAAACAGTATTATCAAAAGTTAAGATATGGCAATCATCGTTTTTTGGAAAATGATGGAGCACAATGTCATATTGTATGGAACGATGAAGAGATTACAATATGTTTTCGTGGTACAGAGCCTGATGAATTGTCGGATGTTCTTGCAGACCTTAATGCAATTCCAAGAAAAAGTATGACAGACGGTTGGGTTCATTCTGGATTTAGAGGTGAACTTGATAAGTTATGGAATCTTGTTACAAACATAATTGATCAACATACAGAATTAAAACTTTATATCTGTGGACACTCATTGGGTGCCGCCATGGCAACTTTAGCCGCATCCAGGGTAGAAGATAGGGTAGTGGAATTATATACGTATGGTTCACCTCGTGTAGGGACAAGAGGGTTTGTAAAGAATGCACACGTAACACATTGGCGTTTTGTAAATAATAATGACATTGTAACGCGTGTACCATTGGCTCTGATGGGTTATAAACACCACGGAAACCTTTGTTATATTAATCATTATGGTCAAATTCGTAACATGACTGTATGGCAAAGAATAAAGGATAAATTTAGAGGATATAAATCAGGATTGCTTGATGGTGCTATGGATCATGGAATGGGTAATTATGTTAAATATACCATCAAGGAGGGCTAAATGATTGAAAGAATGTTCGAAGATACTCTGTGGATATATACTGCTATAGGGGGTTCACTTGTTGGTGCAGCCTTTCTGGCATATTTTAAAGATACAAGGGCAGGTTTGTGGTGTTATGCCAAATTGGACCAAACCTTAGATTACCTTGTTGAACGATGGGGATTAACTTGGTTCGAGCAACCAACCGATGCATGGAGAAAAAAATATCCATATGTCACAAAGAAAATTGATGAATTAGAAAAAAGAATTAAGGATTTAGAGAATGAAAGAAATACTAATTAAGGCATTTATCTCACATGCACAAGGTCATATTAATAAACATTTAGCAAATGTTGAGGTATATCTTAACAATCCTGTTGGTGTTGGTGAGCACCCAGATATTATGGAAGCAATTGAATCAGAAATTGAACAGGTGGCCAAATATGATGACCAAATTGAAATGATCAAAAAATATTTCATAAAAAGTTAGTAGACCACGCAAAAAGGTGTTTACAAAGACACCGTTTTGATATATAATACTACCATAAAAACAATCATTAAAAGGAATTCATGTAATGCAAAATCGGTTTGCAGACACACGCGCGTTTTTATCTCAGACAAAATTCTACGATGGCTATTCCAGATTCAAGGATGAAGAGAATAGATATGAAACCTGGGATGAAGCAGTGGATCGCGTATTAGAGATGCACGAGGAAAACTATTCGGAGCATCTAGATAAATTAAATAAATATTTGGAAGAAGCAAGAGAGTCATATAAAGAACAAAGAGTATTGGGCGCCCAACGAGCTTTACAGTTTGGTGGAGAACAATTAAAGAAACATCAGATGCGCATGTATAATTGCACATCATCCTATGCGGATCGTCCTGCATTCTTTGGTGAATTCTTCTATATTTTATTATGTGGTGCAGGTGCAGGGTTCTCTGTACAAGAACATCACATAGGAAAATTACCACAGATTCAACAACGGACAAAACAAGCTAAAGGGTATATTGTAGAAGATTCAATTGAAGGTTGGGCATCTGCTCTTGATGTATTGATGGCATCATATTTTGTAGGTGGTGGCAAATATCCAGAGTATGAGGGTCGCCGTGTATTCTTTGACCTATCACAAATTCGTCCAAAGGGTGCAAAAATCTCTGGTGGTTTTAAAGCCCCTGGTCCAGAAGGCCTTCGTAAGTCACTTGATAAAATTGAGCATATGTTACAAGGTTTTGTAATTGATCAAAAGGAATCGGTACCATTACGTCCTATTGCTGTATATGATATTTGTATGCATGCAGCAGATGCAGTTCTTTCAGGTGGTGTTCGCCGTTCAGCCACAATTTGTTTATTCTCACCTGAAGATGATGAGATGATGAATGCAAAAACAGGTAATTGGTTTATGGATAATCCACAACGCGGCCGTTCAAATAACTCGGCAGTGATTGTTCGTGATGAATCAACGCCTGAAATGTTTGCAAAAATTATGGAGTCAGTAAAATCATATGGTGAACCAGGATTTTATTTTACTACATCAAAAGAACACACCACAAATCCCTGTGTTGAAATTGGTATGTTCCCACAATATGAAGGGGAATCCGGTTGGCAAGGTTGTAACCTTACAGAAATCAACGGAGGGAAATGTGTTACCGAGGAAGATTTCTACAAGGCATGCCGTGCAGCATCTATCCTCGGTACCTTACAAGCTGGATATACAGATTTTAAATTTATCTCTGATACATCCAAAAAAATCTTTGATCGTGAGGCACTCCTTGGGGTGTCAATCACAGGATGGATGAACAATCCTGACATTTTGTTTGACTCTAAAATTCTAAAAAAAGGAGCCAACATTGTTAAGAAAGTTAATAAAGAAATTGCCGCCATTATTGGTATTAACGCTGCTGCTCGGACTACTTGCGTTAAACCAAGTGGTAATGCTTCCGTATTATTGCAGACTGCTTCAGGTATTCATGCCGAACATTCTCCAATGTACATAAGAAATATTCAAATGAATAAAGAATCTGAAATTACTCAGGCAATCCAAAGATCAAATCCATTTATGGTTGAGGAATCAGTATGGTCAGCCAATGGTACTGATGTTGTGGTTTCATTTCCTATTGTGCCAAAGAATGGTTCAATGTACAAGGATCATCTGCTTGGCGTAAAACATTTAGAGCTTGTAAAAAAGGCCCAAAAACATTGGGTTGTGGAAGGCACTAATGAAGATCTATGTGCTGATGAAGGCATTCGGCATAATGTGTCCAATACAATTATTGTTGATGATTGGGATGATGTAGAAAAATATGTATTTGAAAATAGATATTCATTTTCTGGTATTTCATTCCTTGCCCCAACAGGTGATAAAGATTATAATCAGGCACCAAATACCCAGGTTATTACAGCCGATGATATGGTAAACAAATATGATCAGGGTGCAATTTTTGCTTCCGGTATGGTTGTTGATTCCATAAAAGTATTTGATAACCTATGGATTGCCTGTGCAACGGCCCAAGGCATGGGTGAAGATTTATCTCTTGAATCGTCAGAGAACTCTGCAAAGAAAGATTGGGTTCGGCGATATGAAAGGTTTGCAGAAAACTATTTAGATGGTGATATGAAGAAAACAGAATACTGTTTGAAAGATTCATATCTCTTACATAAATGGAATAAAATTCAAAAAAATCTTAAAGAGATTGATTGGAAAAGTGATCTTACTGAGAAAGTGTATACAGATGTAGATACACTTGCAGCGGCAGCATGTGCTGGTGGAGCTTGTGAAATTGATTTCTAGTCCTTGTGTAAAGATTTGCACATTGATAGATAATACTTGTATCGGTTGTGGTAGAACCACAGAAGAAATTCGCGAATGGTTTACCGCAACCGATGATAGAAAAAAAGAAATAAAGGAATCAAGTGGAAAAAGAATATCGCATTGAATGTGAAGAATGTGAATCGGTTACCATAGTATTAACAGAGGCTGGTGAAGTGCCAGAATTTTGTCCTTGCTGTGGTCGAAGAGCAGATGTGGAGAATATAAATGTCGACTCTGATATGTAATTTACCTAATCAAAAGGTTTTTGTAAGAAAAGAATATCTGATGGACCATCAAAGTGGTCATGGAGAATTTATTGAAGGACATTGGGTAACAGCCAAATCAATTCCAGGTAGGGCCTTCTATTTTGAAACATACCTACCACAATATGGTGCACTCTATGATAAGTTACCTATCAGTGCATTTGTTTCAAGTCCAGAGACACCAACCCCAGATCTAACATTACCTAATCTACAGTTTTGGAATTGTATGGACTATGGTGTAACTGCAATCTATAAACAGTTTATTGGTTCAATGGACTTTGAAATTCGTAGTCGTGATCAAGGAAATCTGTATGGCACTTACATCTGTACACTTGATAATTATCACGAATCTGCAAACGAGGTGGACTATTCTACTTCCGAGGTTCCAGAGGAACATAAATCATTTAACCTTATTGAACTTGAAAATGGTCAATATGCATTGTATCCAAATAATCGTATGAGAGTTTATGATAATAGTTTAACACCTGAAGAACCACTGATGCCTGACTTTAAGGTTTCAACTGACTACTATCAAGTTGAAACAGGTAATAAGTATAGGCTTGGTGACACAGAGGAATATTATTACGATGCCAAGGCCAAATAAAAATTTTAATTTAACTGTGGAAGAACTACAGTTAATTGAAATGTCTTTAATTGCATATAGTACTACTCAAAGTAATAGGCAAAAAGAAATACAGGAACTCCTTGCCAAGTTCTATCACCAGAAGGTATGGTATAGACCAAGCAATGAAAAAATATATGTAAGCGGTTAATATATAACCATATGTGGATATATGAAGATAAAGAATATGATGAAACTCCCGAAGAATATCAAGGCTTTGTCTACCTCATCACTGAAGTGGATACAGGCAAAAAATATATCGGTAAAAAGAACTTCTGGCGGCCGAAAGTACTACCAAAAAATTCAAAGAGAAACCGACGGGTACGAACACGCGTTGAGTCTGACTGGCGAGATTATTACGGTAGCAACAAAGAGGTCCAACTTCTTGTAGAAGAGAAGGGTAAGGATAATTATAATAGACAGATTCTACATCTTTGTAAAACAAAAGGTGAAATGTCCTATTATGAAGCCAAACTCCAATTCGATAATGATGTTCTATTAAGCAATGAATACTACAACGAATTTATTGGTTGTAAAATTCATAGTAAGCATATTAAGGGTTTACATTTAACATAGAATGTGATATAATAGTACCATAATAAAACTTTATGGAGCGTAATGTGATTTTAATTGATTTTAGTGGTATTGCAATTGCCACCATTGCCGTAAACAAGGTAAATGATGAGAGTATGCTAAGGCATATGATGATTAATTCAATTCGTATGTATCGTACGAAATTCAAGGAACAGTATGGAGAGGTTGTATTGGCTATTGATGCCGGTAACAACTGGCGTAGAAACTATTATCCACAATATAAGGCCAACCGTAAGAAAAGCCGTGACGATTCTGGATTTGATTGGCAGGAAGCCTTCCGTATCTTACATATGGTACAGGAAGAAATCAAAGACAATTTTCCATACAAGGTTATTAAGATTGATGAATGTGAGGCAGATGATATCATTGGTACCGTCGTTGCCAATACGCAAGAGTTTGGTCAATACGAGGATGTGATGATTGTATCTGCAGATCATGATTTCAAACAACTACAGAAATATCCTAACGTAAAACAATTCTCGCCATTACTTAAAAAACCGGTTGTGGATGATAATCCTAAAATAAACCTTATAGAGAAAATCCTTACTGGTGATGCCGGTGATGGTGTACCAAATGTTTTATCTGATGATGATGTATTTGTTGATGGTCGTAGACAAACACCACTATCCAAAAAGAAAAAAGAGGCCTTCAAGGAGGACCTTGCTGAGGGTGAGTTGCTCTATGCTGCTTCCTGGTATCGTAATTATCAACGTAATGAAACACTCATTGATTTGACCAATACACCTGACAGACTAAAAAAACAAATTATTGAAGAATTTAATTCACAGGATCCTTGGCATAATAAGGGTAAAGTGTTTCCCTATCTTATAAATAAAGGTATGAAACAAATGATTGAATCCGTAGAGGAATTGATATAATGAAAAAGTATGTATTTGAAGTTTTATCTGAAGTGTCTAAAGCCAAGGCAAAAGCAGATAAGGTTAATATATTAAAGGAAAATGAAACTTGGGCTCTTAAGGACATAATTCGTGGTTCAATGGATACTACTGTTAAATGGTCTCTACCTGAAGGTGAACCACCATATACAGCAGCCGAGCCACACAACCATCCGGCAAATCTTATCAGAGAAAATACAAAGTTTGGTTACTTTGCCAAAGGTGGTAAAGGTGATCAGATGCCTAAATTTAAGCGTGAAAGAATTTTTATTGGCATTCTTGAAGGTGTTCATCCAGAGGATGCCAAGTTAGTCATTAATATGATTAATAAGAAAACACCCAAGGGTCTAACACGGCCCGTAGTACTGGAGGCCTTTCCTGGTCTGTTACGCGACTAAAATTAACATTAACCTTTCAACACTAACAAAGAGTGTATGCATTCGCATATGCTCTTTTTTCATAGGAAAACTACTAATGGTATTAGCTCAAATTGAACGTTTGCAGAAAGACTCTAATAACTTGGAAATCTATGCTCGTAAATTAGAAAAAAAAGGGTTTACATCAAGAGCAGAGAAAATTCTAAAAAAGAGAGACTTTATTCTAAGAACATTAGAGGAGCTTAAACCGGCATAATATATAAATTAGTTGTTTACAAGTACCGGGTAATGTGTTATAATAATATAGTTATTGGTTGAGGGAAGGTGGTACCTATATTATGAATATTTTTGTTTTACATCAAGATCCGGTTATATCTGCTCAAATGCAATGTGATAAACATGTTGTAAAAATGATTGTTGAGTCCGGTCAAATGTTGTCAACTGCACATCGTATGTTGGATGGTAAGAGAATGAAAAAGCCATCCAAGTCCGGTAAACGTATGGTAGACTATTATGATCTATATGAAGGTCCATATAATGATCTAGAGGCAGAACTTTGTTACTACAAAGCTGTACATCACAAACATCCTTGCACTGTATGGACTATGGAAAGTTCCAGCAACTATCGTTGGCACTGGGAACATCTAAAAGCCCTTTGTGAGGAATATACATATAGGTATGCAACAGAGAAAGAACCTTACAAGGATACAAAAACTGCAAGGGAACTTCTTTGGCAAATACAATCGTTACCTAGAAACATACCGGATGGACCAATGACTCCATTTAAATTGGCTATGAAATCCAATCCGGAATGTATGTTTCCTAACGACCCTGTAAAATCATATCGTATGTTTTACCATACTAAACAAGATCGGTTCAAAATGGAATGGACCAGACGCAAACAACCGGAGTGGTGGAATGCCAGTATACACACTGCATAAAAAATCTACAGATGAATATTTTGATGTTAATGTTAAATTTGATGACCTTGCCCAATTATTAGAGGATGATGATATTGTACGTGTTTTAGTCGCACCAAAGTTTGCAAGTAATACAGTGACAAATTTAAGACGCGCTGGTAATGAATGGCAAGATTTGCTAGGTAATATTAAGAAGGGTTCTGGTAGAAAGAATACCATTAAAACATGAAACGTAATAAACCAAAAGATTATAAAGAATTTATCACTGTTCGTATTGCTCAACTTAGAGATGATGCATTAAAGGCACATGATCCACACGACCGTGTTTGGTATTATCGACTAATTTCAGAATTGCAAATGGTACAAAATTATGAGTAAGGCAACCGTAAAACATGATGACCTATATGAAACTTCACCAGAAACTGAAAACCAGCAGAAGGCTTTTGATTCATGGGACGATGGAGATAATTTGGTTCTTGCTGGTTCGGCTGGAACTGGTAAGACTTTTGTTGCGCTTTACCTGGCCTTGGAATCGGTACTCGAGCGAGAGACGCCTTATAATAAGTGTATTATTGTCAGGTCGGTAGTACCAACAAGAGATATGGGTTATCTGCCAGGAACCGTAGAGGAAAAGAAAGAGGTATTTGAAACACCATATAAAGCTATCTGTCAAGAACTATTTAATGAGAATGCGGCCTATAATAAATTGATAAATAGTCACCAGGTAGAGTTTACAACAACATCGTTTATTCGAGGGTTGACAATAGACAATGCCATTATTATCGTGGATGAAATGCAAAACCTAAACTTCCACGAACTTGATTCTGTTATCACACGTGTAGGTAATAATTGCAGGATCATATTTAGTGGAGACTATCACCAGTCAGATTTTAAAGATCTTACGGAACGTGATGGCCTTCAGAGATTCTTACGAGTCATAGAACAACTAAAGAATTTTAGTGTGATCACCTTTGGTTGGCAAGATATTGTAAGATCAGACTTCCTACGTGATTATATTATGACGAAGGAAATGTTAGGAATGAAATAATGAATATTGTAAAATGGATTTTTGCCGTTATTGCCACAGGTCTAGTACTTATTACAATTAGTACCAGTGATTTATTTGCCAAAGATGAATGGGTTGCAAAACCGGTTATCTGTAATGAATCACATCAAGACATATTAGAAAAATTCTATTATGAAGAAAATCTTCACCCTTTGCTTGGTGGAACCACAAGGATTAGAATGGGTAAAGACCCAGACGAATTAGTAGATGGTGTGGTATATGTAATGTATGATGCAGAGAATAATAGTATTGCCATTATGGAATATACTTCTGATCAGGTATGTGCTTTAGGATTTATACACGATGTGGAATTTGACGTTGACACATTAAAAGGTTATATGGGCTATGAAAGATGAAATACTATCTTCTTATCATAATGGCTTTTCAGCCGGGTGAGAAGATAGATCATTTCTTATTAGATAGGGTAGCATTTGATACTGCTGAGGAATGTCAATCATTTGGTACACAATACTCGGAAATGATTGCAAACCTTGCAGTGATGAAATTTAAAGGTAAGGACTGGTCATCAATGTATTGTATACCAGAAAATAATGCAAATAGTGAATTGATAGAAAGTATATTAAATGAGAAAGGTATTTGAACATGTGGAATTGGATATCGGATATGATGATTTGGTTGCAGACACACGCAAGACTGGGCGCTTATACTTTGCTCCTGATGGTACTAGTTATCCTAGTGTCACAACAATACTGAGTATATTAAGTGAAGATTCAATTAGAGCCTGGCGATCCAGAGTTGGGGAAGAGGAAGCTAATAAGATTAGTACTCGAGCTGCTGGTCGCGGTACTCTTGTACATTCTATTATCGAAGGGTATTTAAAAAATGAAGATACAACAAAATATCTCCCACATATTAGGCAAAGCCTTGAGAATTTGCGGCCAATCCTTGATAAATCTATCGGAAAAATCTTTGGCCTCGAAACTGCTCTTTATAGTCGCCATCTTGGTATGGCTGGTCGTTGTGATTGTATAGCAGAGTTTGATGGTGTACCGTCAATTATCGACTTCAAAACATCTCGCCGAGTTAAGAAAAAGGAATACATTTCCAATTATTTTGCTCAGATGTCTGCGTATGCCATTATGTTTGAAGAACGCACTGGTATGCCGATCACGAACACGGTAGTCATTATGGATGTTGATGGTGAGGATCCTTTGGTCTTTAAAGAGCACAGAGATAACTATACAAAGTTGTTATTAGATACCAAAGCCGAATATGATAGGCGCAAATTATTTTCGTAAAAAACGCATTTAATTTAAAAAAACACTTTACATTATACTAGAAGTATGATATAATAGTTAT
>Ga0181379_1000358_pt1 | contig 23239 bp, 21 predicted proteins | sample 2SPOviralmetaG_FD_130115 | JGI IMG/M metagenome (GOLD analysis project Ga0181379, IMG submission 130115) | Marine viral communities from the oligotrophic San Pedro Time Series (SPOT) site, San Pedro Channel, CA, USA - 2 SPOT_SRF_2009-07-10 | ecosystem: Environmental > Aquatic > Marine > Strait... | reverse complement strand
CTCGATTTCCATCGCTTTGAGTAAGCGCAGGTCGTTATTACTCGCTTTGAAGAAGCCTTCAAATGGAAGTCTCCGCGTGGATTCACCATGCGTGGCAAGACTGTTGTTGCTCTGTTGTTGACCGTGATGCTGCTCGCTCCCGTCCAAGGTGGCGACGTAACCGCTCAGCAAGAACAGCAAGAAGACCCCCGACAACCCAACGCGAACAACACCACGATGTACCTCTACCACGATGGTTTTGCCGATGCATGGTCCCACTTCAACATCAGCGATGCCGACTCAACTGAAGAAGGTGAATTCCGTGAAGAAGACGACAATGGCCTCATCAACATTGACCTGCGCTTCCGCATGAAACCCGACCTCGACCGACGCCTCTTGATGACCAACGGTGGAGAATACCGTGGCAACTTCAAGATTGACGTGGGCGGCGACTGGACCAACGGCGACAACAACGGACCCTGCAACAACGATTGCGAGAACCTCAATATTACCATCTTCCGAGGCGGCGCTGAAGTCTACACCAACCAGTTCACTGGCATCCAACAGGGTGAACAGAACGTGCCGTTTGCCTTCTCGGTTTCTGAAGACCACATTGAGTGGGACGGGCGAGATGACAACCCCATCATCGAGGTCACCATGAAGGTCAAAGGCGATCAGCAAAACGGACCTTTCCCGGGAACTGTTCAGGGTAATCCTGCATGGTTCGCCATCAAACTCGGCGAGGAGAGCCGCTTCGAGATGCCCATAGACGAGGAGTCATGGTCTGAAGAATTCCAAGCCGGCGAAGACGGAATGGTGGAAGAAGACACCCCTGGATTCACCCTTGTCGCAGCATCAGCAGCGCTCGGTATGGCGATGTTTGTCAACCAACGACGTGTCGAAAACGACGACGAGTGAACCTGATTCAAAGGGCCTTCAAGACGGCCTTGGGGTTGAGTTCAACCTCTTGGCGATCTCCAGTTGTGAAATTGATGATACGGCCAGTGCCAGCCTCGAGATCCTCTGGTTTGACGATGAGCAAGTGGCTGGCTCCAATCCCTTCCGTCCACTTGATGATGCGGCCGTAGTTCTTCTTGGAGAGCAGAAGTTCGACCCGTATCCCAGCCTCACGAAGGGCGGCGACCAGCGGCAATAACGCCGTCGGTTCGGCCTTGTTTGGAGCGATGGCGATGTAAGGGCGTGCATCGATTTCACCGGGGACGACTTCGTTTCGGCCAGCGGCTTTGGCTTGCATTTCAAGCGCAAGCAACACGCGGTCAAAACCCAGTCCGAATCCGCAACACGGGTCCAAATCGGGCAGGCCAAAGAGATGGAGCAACTTGTAGGAGCCTCCGCCCAAAATCTGACCTTCGCCACCGAGTTCCTCAACCTTCACTTCAAACACCATACCGGTGTAGTAGTCCAACCCGCGTGCGACCGTCAGGTCAACCGCCAGTGAGGGGGGAGCGGGAGCCAAGGCTGCAAGCGCTTTGAGCGTCGCCTCAAGTTCATCAAGCGCCTCAAGCGAAACACCGTCCATGCTGGAAAGCAACGTTCGAGCGGGTTCAAGCGTCTCCATTCCTCCCTCAAGGGAGGCGAGAGCACGCAGCGGCTCAGCGTTGTTTGGATCAAGCCCGTGCGCACTGAACAAGTCCGACAACCCTGCATCGTCGCCCTTGTCGAGCAACCGCATGGCGCTGGCGACGGGCGGTTCGCCGGTCTTGGCGTCCACCTCTGAGGAAAGCCCTAGGCCAGCGAGAGCGTCTTTCAGAACGCCCACGTGGCCGATGCGAACTTCCCAGCCTTCGAGCCCCGTAGCGTGGAGCATGTTCACGGCAAGAGCGAGAACTTCAGCCTCAGCCAAGGGACCACGCGCCCCAATGAGTTCGACACCGTACTGGAAGAATTCACGATACCGCCCGGTTTTGAATTCCTCATAGCGATAACACTGACCATAGTAAGACAGACGAAGGGGTTTGGTGTCGTTGCGCATCTCTTCAGCGACCATGCGCATGACAGGAGCGGTCAGTTCAGGGCGCAGCGTCAATTCACGCTCACCCTTGTCTTGGAAGGCGTACAACTGCTTGATGACACCCGGTCCTGACTTGGCCGTGAACAGTTCAAGGGATTCAAACACCGGCGTCTGAACGCGTGAAAAGGCATGCCGTTTGGCCACGTCTTCCAGCAAATGTTCGAGGGCCAAACGGCGCTTCATCGCTTGAGGCGTGAAGTCTCGCGTGCCTCTGGGTCGTTGCACCATCAATTCCTGCCTGCCGCCATGGCTTCATGACCCCTTCGCTTGGCGTGGAGAATGGAAGCCGTGTTTCAAGGCTATTCTTCTTCACTGGATGAACTCGGCCAGAGGTCCTCACCCGCACCCAAATTCCACCCATCTTCAGGAAGGGTTTGAGCAACAGCGTCCAAATCCGGAGCCTCTGGAACATCGGGGACTTCAATTTCCTCCTTTTCAGCGATCTCGTTGAGTTTGTCAATCAGTTCCCAATCTGGGGCTTCAGCACCTGGTTGAACCCCTTTGTCTTGACGGACCTGCACGAGGTCGTCAACGTCGAGAACATCGTCGTCGTTCACCGAAACGGCTTCGGCCAAACCCGACTGGTCGCTTGCTTGCAGTTCGGCGTTGGCATCACGCCCTTTGGCCTCGAACGTCGTCGAGGGCTCAGGATCAACGACCCCGAGGGATTTCCATGCATCAGAGACTTGCTCCGAGGCTGGGGCTTCGGCCCGTGAGCGCTCCTCGGCCTTCCGTCGGTCATAGGTGGCTTTGCGTTCGGCTTCGTCCTGTTCTGCTCGCATGCGAGCCTCGACCTCTCGCCATGTTCTCCGCTCTTCTTTGAGCCGATCTTTTTCCTCTTGACGCTCAATCATGAGAGGCGTCGGTTTGTCATAGCGCTTCCAGAAAAAGTAGCTGATGGTGATGAACAACAGAGAAAGGATGAGGCCTGTCGTGAGGGTATCCCACAACTCGGCCATAACTGCACCTTCAATCTGTAAGTTCTGCATCCACAGGAACGCTCAGATGTTCGAAGCCAGCAATCACGTCGCCAACTTGGCCAATGAGATCATCTGAACCACCAGGGAGTGCCGAGATGTCTGCGTCGGCTCCTTCGGGAACGTTGCGGAACAACGGACGAGCGATGAGTTGCTTGTTGAGGGCAATGAACAAGACTGCGACAACACCCCAGAACAGCAGAATAATGCTCAGGCCCTTTGGATTGGAAGGGTCCCATACGTTCGGAGTGTTGGCGATCATGTCGGAGAAATACGAGAACATGAGGATGAAGAACAGCACGGGGAAGGCGATGTAAATCAGCACGTCCCACCAGCGCCCAACTTCCAAATCATTGTCTCCAGTGTTGATGAAGTCATCACGGAAGGCCGAGACACCAATTCCGAGGTAGCCTCCGAGGCCTGGTGCTGCAGTGCCCTCATCAACGGCAGCTCGCCACTTGATGTAGCCGTACTTCCAGATGGAGAACGCAATGAACAATCCGGAGAACATGAGTCCATAGCCCCAAATGTGGTCTTGGACTTCAAGGAATTCGGGGAAGGCAACGCCATTGCTGTCGAGTCGAATCCACATGATGGCGGAAGGCAATCCAAAGATGAAGATGGCAATACCGGTGATGAGAACGGAACGCTCTCGGTCGTAGCCGTGGTCGACAAAGTTGCGGACACAGAGTTCCACTGTTGAAATCATTGAGGTCAACGCAGCGAAGGAAAGGGCAAGGAAGAACATCGCCGTCATGATCAACGGCCCAATGTTTCCGCCCGGTGCTTGTGCAAAGACTTCGGGAAGCGCAAGGAAGGTGATGGCCGATGAGCCACCGGTGACGGTGGCCAAGGGATCGGGGTTCACGGCAAAGATGGCCGAGAGGACTGCCAGACCAGCAATGATGGAAATGCTGTTGTTGGCCAAGCCCATCGTGAACGCATTGAGAACAGTGTCCTCGTCCTTTCTCATGTAAACGGCATAGGTGATGCACATGCCCATGCCAGCCGAACACGACCACGCTGATTGCGAAAGGCCGTTGATCCATACCGACGGTTCAAACAACATGTCGAAATCCACGGTGAACATGAACAGTGCACCGTCCATGGTTCCATCCTGCAAGTCCATCCACAACGAAAGGAACAAGGTCAGGAAGAGCAGGGCAAAGAGGGAAATCATCAGATAGAAATTGACTTTCTCAATGGCTTTGGCTCCCTTCCAGATGGTTCCTAGGACCAACAGAATGACGACGAACTGGAAGAAAATGACCTGCCCTGGTGATCGCAAAAATTCATTCCAAACCTGTGTGGTGTCCACGCCTTCGCCATTGAGTGCGCCGGTGATGCCGAGTTGGAAGTACTTGAGCGTCCATCCGGAAACAACGGCGTAGTAGAAACCGATCGCTGTTGAAATCCAAGCGGTCCACAGCCCCATCCAAGCGAACTTACGGCCAGCAAAGATTCGAAATGTCCCAATGGTTCCGGTTCGGCTGCGTTTCCCCATGGCGTATTCGGCGATGACGAGCGGAATGGACCACACGAACAGGAAAAAGAGCCATGGAATGAGGAACGTTCCTCCACCATTAGCACCAACCATCCGCGGGAATCGCCAAATATTGCCTGTGCCAATAGCAGCGCCAATGGATGCAAAAATCAGGCCGAGACGGCCGTTGAACTGGTCACTTTCTCCCATCGGACCACCTCAGTTCTCCTTGAGGTCTCCGACCTCGATCGTCGTGTTGCGAAGATCGTTCTCATCGACCTTGTCTGTCTTTTCTTCATCTTCGCCACTGTCCAACATGATTCGCAAGGCGACTGCGAGGCCACCCCACACAAATGTCGCCACGAGAGAGAAGGTGAAGAGCGCTCCAAGGACGCTTCCGAAAGCGGCTCTGTAGGTGATGTCGAGTGTGTTGTAGGATCCATTGCTTGGATACAGGTAAAGGTCAGCACCGCCAAGTGTAGAAACAACAGCCTTGTAGTGGATTTCTCCGGTGGCTGTCTCGGAGATTGGAAGCATGGCTCGTAGCAACGTACCGTTGCCCGCAGCAAGCGGGCACCCGCCTTCCTTCATCTCAACGCCCACGGTTTCCCAAGGCGTTGTGGACCATTCACGCGGACCAAAGTCGCTTTGAAGACGGCTTGGTTTGACTTGACGCCACTTCAGCTTTGTGTCCTTGACGCTGTACGGGAACAGGCTTGAAACACAGAGGTCGACTGGGATGTCGCCCTCATCGGGAATGCTGATTTGGGAGGGTTCCTTGAGGTAGTTCTGTTGAGAGATGTTGGCGATTTCCAAGTCAGCTCGCTCACGGGGATTGTCAGCGATTTCAGCGATGTAAAAGCCGGTCCCGAGGTTCCGGACGGCGATGTGGTCTATGTCGTCCTCATGCTGGTGGAAGGCGGTTCCGATTTCGCTCGTGTAGCAATAGGAGCCATGGACGCCATAGTGCCAATCGCAGAAGTCCCCTGAGGTCGGGTAGAGATCGGAGGACTGGAGGTTCGCGTAATCGGTCATGTCAGCCATTTTTTGCCCGTGGTAGCGGAGTTGAGCATGGTCGGGGCTCTCGCAACCAGTGCAGTGCCCCCACGGATAGAGGATGAGTTCGGAGTAGGAGTGATGGGTCAAGGTCGCTTTGAACTCGCTTGATCCGTCGCCGACATCGTCGTTCATTTCAGTCAAATCTTGGATGAACTTGGTTTCAGGTTCGGAGTTCCCGCCCCACCAATCTTCGTCGGTGACGCCGTCAGCGTCGTCGTCTTTACCATCGACGTGATCTTCGTTGACCTGCCCGTCGTTGTCGTTATCACGGTCGTCAACGGGGCCGTTGTAAACGTCGTTGTTTGAGCCGTCCAATTCACCCTCCGCCGGCGAACATGTCCCCGGAATCAAGGGGCCAGTTGCTCCAAGTGGAGCGCCCCATTCGAACTGGTAGTTTCGGTTCAGGTCAACGCCATCGCAATCTTCGTCAACCTCTTCTTGGAGGTCAGGAAGCGGTGTAATGCCCGTGAGGGTGTTGTCTCGGAGGTTCTTGCTCCATCCACCTGAAGGGCAGGATTCCCAAGCAGGAGCGGGACAGAACACTTCACGGTCGTAGATGTTGCCGTCCACGTTCAGCATTGGGATGAGGTAAATTTCACGGGAGTTCACGAGGTCCGTGATGAATTGCTCCGAGTAGTCCTCGTCCACGCCAAGGTCGCCAGGACCGCAAAGGTCGCCATCGCCGTTGGAATCTTGGTACGCTGCATCGAGCGCAAGGCAGTCGCCATCGTCATCGAGGATGCCGTCGTTGTTGGCGTCGCCCCATGGGTCTTCGTCCACATATCCGTCGCCATCGTTGTCGTAGCCGATGTTGTTGTAAGAGAAGGCGATCACTTCCATCTGCATGATGGCGACCGTGTAAGACATCCATTCACGGGCGTGGTGGTTGCCGACGATCATGACATCGTGTCGTTCAGGGTAGTTGCCGTTATCGCCCACGAATTCATTGTAATCGCCTCCTTGAACATCGCCAGTGATTTTCATCCACGGAGACGAATGGCCGTAATACCAACCCTCGTAAGCGTTAGCTGAGACGGTTTCTCCACGAGCGTTGATGCCGCCGTTCATGCCTTCGTGAAACTCAAAAATGTCTGGGTTTTCCTCTGCCAAGCGGAGCATTCGGGTCTTCATGGTCTCGTAGGTGTGGTATTCCTTGAATTGCAAAATACGCTCGTTTTCGGGAGCCCAGGGGAAAATCATGTTGATGTAGTCCTCGGACCAAACATCTTCTGGAGCATCGCCAGCAGCGGGCTCCTGAACGTAGATGCTTCCCGCCACTGGACTGGCCAGTGAAAGCAGCAAGGGGAGGCATATCAGGAAACCCAAGGAAGGGCGCGGAGGAAGATGGCGTGCGGCTACGGGCGTGGCTGACGTCATGGTATCGTTACGCCCAACCCGCACCACCTCTTCAAGCGTTCGCGGCATCAACGGTGAAGGGGGAAGCAGAGAGAAGGCCGATTCTATTCTCAAACTATGGGAAAAAACAATCCTTGTGAAGCGGTGGGAAGGGGCATGGACGGCCTATGGAACCCCTCGGAAAATTCCTTTCTCAGGGACGAAATTTTGGGATTCAGCAACTTCACAATCATTGCCGTCGTTGCCCTTTTGCTGATGATTTATGTCGTCCGATTGCTGACCATGCGTTTTGCTCCTGCCGTTCTTGGAACCATCATTCGCTCAGAGGCGATCAAAGGCAAAACCGTTCAAGAATCCGATAAAGCCCTTGGAACTGCGGTCGGTGTTGGCCTAGCCTACGTGATCGTAGGGATTCTCATCGACGACATGGTTCGAACTGACTCCCCAGTGATGATGCCCGACATTGCGGCCAGTTTTCTGCCCGGTGTGCTTCAATTCGTGGTGGCCATCGCCGTGGTCGTATGGGCCTTCCGTCTGGTGAACATCGTTCATGATATCGTGATGCTCTTCGATACCGACGACCAAATGGACGGTACAGAAAAGACGCTGGTCTCCGCCTTGCAGAGCACCCTTCGTTTCGTCATCATTTTCGTTGGAGCTGTGTTTGTCGCCGACTCCATGGGCTTTGATTTGACGTCCCTTATTGCAGGACTGGGCATTTCCGGATTCGCCCTGGCCCTTGCTGCCAAAGATTCCATTTCCAATTTCTTCGGTGCCATCACGGTGTTGCTCGACCGTCCTTTCAAGGTTGGAGATTGGATCAGCGTCGGGACTGCCGAAGGTGAAGTGATCGAAATCAACCTTCGAACCACGCTCATCCGGACCTCGGTTGACACCATCATCACGATGCCCAACGCCAACCTCGTCAACACGCCCGTCGAGAACTGGGGCAAGCGCCGATGGCGCCGGTGGCAGACCCAACTTCACCTTGACATCAACGCTGACGGCGATGCAGTGAACACCTTTTGCGACAGGGTGCTTCAAACCATTCAAGACAACCCCAAGACGCTCAAAGAAGAAGCCTCCTTCTGTCAAGTCTCCATGATCTCTGCTACATCACTCGATGTCGACGTCAACCTCTACTGGGACGTTTCTGGCGGGGTAGAAGAACGAGAAGAGCGAGCGAAATTCATCATCGCCATCAAGAACATCGCCGAGGACCTCAACATTGACTTCTACGATGGACGCGTACGTCAGCAGCGCTGAATCAATACGGCGGCGGCACGCGCTTGGTGTAGAGCACATGAGCAGCCATGGCCACCAGCAGCGATCCTGCTACAAATGGCCATTGGAGCGGTCCCGAACCGATGATGGCCGCAGCAACAGCGGCGTACACTCCGCCCTTGCGTGTGGCAAAGACCGTGCGGAGTTCGCCTAGACGTGCCTGGATACGAGAAACGTCCAGCAACCAGCGATCGCATTGTGTTGCCTGACCCTTCAAGCCATACGCCCGAGCTTCGGCGAGCATCAGAAGAATCGCTTCGTACCTCCAAATCCAAACACCTCCGCTCACGGTTGAGACCGTGTTTGGCGAAGTCCATCCGGATGGAACATGAGCGCCCCATCCCGCATAAAACGCAGCACGATCAGCCATGGTCGCAAAGCGCTCCATCTGCGCCAGCCGTTGCTCCAACCTTGCCATGCTGGCCACGCCCGGCAAGCGTTCACTCGGGGCGAGCAGGTGGTCCACCAAAGGACGGGGTTGGGGAATCCAGAGCATCTCATCGTCTTGGAGAACGGTGGCTTCGAGGTTGAGATGGAGGTTGGGGAGACCAACGACATGTTTGGTGTGAGGGGCGCGCCATAGGGTCGTGGTTTTGAGGCCGTCTTCGATCGCCTTGAGGCGGTCGTTCCAACGACGCTCGGTGTTGGGCGTGGCATGGTCCACCAAAGCTGCATGAAGGCGTCCTACGGAGGAAGCCACACGGGACGGATTGGCGATCACATCGTCCAATTCTGCAACGGCATGGTGACTGTAAATCACCACAGCATCGCCATGTTCGTCATATTGGCCACCAACGGGGAGGAGCGCCCCTGCGCCCTCGAGGGCTTTGGCCCATGGTTGATGGCGAGCGAGCGTTGAGACATCCTGTCCGGTTTGAAGAGGGAAGAGGTAGGCGATCCATTGCCCGTCAAGGTCCAGCACAACACTCCGGTCCGTATGAGCCAACAAGGTGACGTCGGCGATCTTCTCAGGCCATGACCCCCAACGAGTCATGGCTTCTTGCCCCCACCAATCGGGAGTGAGCGCATCTTCGTATTGCCATCCATAGATTCGGCCCCATCGGCTTGGAAGGCCGTCTGAAAAGGTCTCTGAGTCGCAATCTCGGTCCAAAAGAGCATGGGGGAACCATGGCGGAATACCGCCATCTCGGTTTTCTGAGGCCGCAGGCGCTCCCATGGCTACGGGAAGGTTCGCAGCCCTTCAAACATGACGGCGAGGAGCTTCGCATCAAGAGGGGAGCAATCAAACACCGTATGCGCTCACCACGCCTTGGAGGGAGACCATGGGGATTTCGGAACGCATGGGAGATGTGCTCGGCCAAGCGGTCGAAGCCAAACTCCTTCGCGAGGTCCAAGACCATCCTCTGAAAGTCAATCACCTCGCCATCATCATGGATGGAAACCGTCGGTTTGCTTGGAAGAGCAACATCGCCACAGGATTGGGGCACAGGATTGGAAAACAAAAATTGGAGCGTGTCTTGGATTGGGTGCTCGAACTCAAGATTCCGTGGTTCACGGTCTATGCACTCTCAACGGAAAACCTCAATCGCCCGCAGACTGAACTCGACGTGCTTTTCAACCTGTATGTGGAGGGATTGAGGGACATCGCTGACGACCTTCGCATCCACGACAATAAGGTTCGAGTCAACATCATCGGTCGGCGTGAATTGTTGCCTGAACGTGTCAACGAGGCGATTGATTATGCAGAAAACAAAACTGCAGATTACAATGATTTTGTGTTCACCATCTGTTTGGCATACGGCAGCAGAGAAGAGATGATCACTGCGATTCAATCCATTGCCAAAGACTACGCTGCGGGCGATATCGCTCTCGAAGCCATCGACCAAGAAGCGGTCTCCAAGCGCCTCTACACCGCAGATATGCCCGACCCAGATTTGGTGATTCGGACCAGCGGAGAAGAGCGAATCTCCAACTTCCTGCTCTGGCAGATGGCCTACTCTGAACTGTACTTTACCGACGTTTTTTGGCCTTCTTTCGCAAAAAAGGATCTTCTCAAAGCCATCCGAACCTACCAGGAACGCGGTCGACGCTACGGTGAATGACATGGCAACGTGCGACGAATGTAATGGGTGGCTGAACCCTGCGCTTGCTGCTGATGCTGCCGTGCGCCGGGGCGACACAGTGTTGTTGATTCAGCGCAAACATCCCCCCATGCAAGGAGCATGGGCACTCCCGGGCGGATTTGTTGACCAGGGCGAGGACCCCCTCAATGCAGCCGTTCGGGAACTCGAAGAAGAAACTGGGTTGAAAGGCACCGACCCTCAACTGCTCATGGTCATGGGCGATCCCCTGCGAGACCCTCGCAAGCACATCGTCAGCGTCGTCTATGAAATTCAAGTCGCTGACGACCAAACACCAACCGCTGGCGACGATGCTGCAGACGCCAAGTTCTGGCCCATCGAGACCGTGTTCTCCGGCCAAGTTGAACTGGCAGGCGACCACTTGCAAATCCTGACCAACTGGCTTCAGCCAAATGCACCGCCCAAACGACCTGCGGATTCAAGCGATGTTGTCAGCCGGTTGGAGCAAGCGTCGGATGACGACCTGAGTGATGGCGACGACAGCGAAGATACCGGCGGCGACGAGCGCGATCATGGAACCGCTTCCGGTGTCAAGTTCTGACGAAAGATACAATCCGAGGAAAACGGCGAGCAGGCCAAAAACTTGGGACCACATCAAACATTGGCGGAAACTTCGACTGATGAGTTGGGCCGTAGCAGACGGCGTGACCAAAAGCGCAGTGACCAACAAGGTCCCTACAACTTGGACCATACTCACAACGACAGCGGCCGTGGTGATGCTGAACAGAAGCCCAATGTTTTGCACGGGAAGCCCCTGAATTCGGGCCGCTACTGGGTCGATGGTGACGGCGAGCAGGCTGCGACCCAGGAGTGCGAGAATGATCAGAGAAGAGAGACAAATCGCCGTGATCAAATCGAGGCTGCTCTCATCGATCAGCAACAAATTCCCAAACAGATAACCCTCGATATCGGTGGTGATGCCCCCGCCGCTCAATCTCAAGATCACCAGTCCTAAGGCCAACATTCCAGTGAGAAAAATAGCGATGGATGCGTCGCCGGTGAGCATCTCTCTCGATTGCATTTCGTGGATGAGAATGGCAGCCGTTACGCTGAACACGAGCGCATACCACAACGGAGATGTGGCCCCGAGAACGATACCGACGGCGACGCCGCCAAAGGAGACGTGGGCCAAACCGTCGCCGATCAGAGCAAGATGTTGAATCAGAAGGTAGGTCCCCAAGATTCCTGCAACAATGGTCACCAACACGGCGGCCAAGAGGGCTCGTTGAAACAACTCCATCTTGAAGAAGTATGGGAACACATCCCCTGGAACCAACGGAGCGAAGGTCTCCATGAATGGTGCGACGAGGTCGAGCAGTATCACACCCAAACCCATCATTCTTCCTCCTCATGAGCGTGGTGGGCGTGGCCGTGAACTGGCCCAATCCCTCTTAATCCAGCCAATTCTACCAAATCCGGGAAGGTGTCTGTTGGGCCGTCAAAACGAATGGACTCTTCGAGAAACACCATGCGGTGTGCCGTCTGACGAATGGCTGCAAGGTCGTGGGAAACCATGAAGATGGTTTTGCCTTCATCGTGACAAAGTCGATCCAAGAGTTTCAACAACGCATTTCGAGCGTCTCTGTCAATCCCCACCAGCGGTTCATCCAAGAGAATGAATTCGGCTTCTGAAGCCAATGCTCGTGCGATGACTGCCCGCTGACGCTGTCCCCCAGAAAGGCGAGCGATGTCGACGTGCTGAACGGGTTCGAGATCCACCATAGCGATGGCTCGGTCCACTTGTTGTTGTCGGCCCTGATTCCTGTATTTGAACATGTTTTTCCCGTTGATCGTCCCCAATTCAACCATCTCTCGTACGGTGATACGAATGTCCTTAGGTAAATTTGAGGCCGCTTGAGAGACCCATCCAATCTTTCCAATGAGTTGATTGGACTGTGGTGGTTGATCAAAAATCTTGACCGACCCTTTCTGGGCGTTGAGGATGCCAAGGATGGTCAACATCAAGGTGGACTTGCCGCTTCCGTTTGGACCCACCAAACCCACGAATTCACCTCGGTGGATGGTGAGGTTGATGTCCTTCAAAATCAATTTTCCAGAACGATTCACGACAACGCCGTTCACGTTCAAAATAGGAGGGGCAGCAACTCCAGAACCCACGGCGATTGGTTTCATACGCGCACACCCCTTATGAGCCGCCCTGCATGAACCGCCTATATCTAGGGTGCCAAGGCTCAAAGGCTGCGAACCCGGAAATAGCGAACGGCGAGTCGACCGCCTGTAACCAAGAAGACAGCGCACACGAAGAGAGCGGGGATCATATCTGCAGTATGCATCGTATCACCTGTTCGAATCACGTTCTGTCCCAAGAATCACACGTTCAAGAGCTTCATCAGCAACCAATTCCAGCCACAAGGCTGTCGAGGTTCTTGTACATCATTGACATGTAGTCATCCGTGGAATCGCTTGGAGCCATTTCCATGGTGTACAAGGTCTGTACGGAGACGCCTGTTTCGTCAACGATGCTTTGGACGGAAGTGGCGTCTGTGTATTCTTCAACGAAAAGGAATTCAATGTTTTCCTCCTTGATGAAATCAACCACCTCAGCAACATCCTCAGGGGATGGTTCACCCTCCGGGTCAAGGCCGTGAACGGTCAAGAACTTGATGTCATAATCGTATGCGATGTACGAGTAAGCATTGTGGTTTGCAGCCACCATTTTGTTATGGCCTCCAACCTCGCATGCACCTCCTGCACCGAAGGCTGCCTCGAATTCAGCATCAAGAGTCATCAGTTCATCACCATAGGCTGCTGCATTTGCAGCAAAGGTTTCTTCTCCCTCAGGGAAAGCAGTTGTCAAAGCGTTCAACACCACTTCTGATTGAGCTTTGAAAGCCATTGGGCTGAGCCAGCTGTGGGGGTCGTAATTCAAGGATTCTTCATCGCCATGGTCGTCATGATCTTCGCCTTCGTCTTCATGGTCATCACCATCTTCGCCTTCGTCTTCATGGTCATCACCATCTTCGCCTTCGTGCCCGTCATGGTCGTCATGGTCGTCGTGGTCGTCGTGGTCGTCGTGGCCGCCATTCGAGAGAATGTGCATGGTGACGTGCTCGGGGAGAGCGAAGCCGTACTCGCCCTCGGCAGGAGCATGGAAGGAAGCGAAAGCCGCATCATGGTCCTCATCCCACAGGCCGACCAACTCATTGCTGTCCAGGTAGGTGTCGTTGTTGACGTCGAATTCTTGGAACATCATCTCCATCATCATTTCAAAGAGCTCTTCCAATCCGTCGGTCTCGTTGCTGTGGTCGTGGCCGTCATCGGTTCCGTTGTCGGTCTCGTTGCCGTGGTCGTGGTCGTCATCGGTTCCGTTGTCGGTCTCGTTGCCGTGGTCGTCGTGGTCGTCGTCGGACATCCCCATCATGGCCATGAATTCCTCCATTGATAGGACGCCATCTCCATCGATGTCATACATCATGATCATCAAATCAGGCGAAGGTTCTCCACCTTCCATGTCATCAATGGCTTCAATGAAAGCATCAAGTTCATCCATGTTCAACAAAGAATTGTTGTCTGCATCGGATTCGTTGAACAGAGTCATCATCATCATCATGCCCATTTCGTCCATCTCGTCGTGATCGGTCTCGTTCCCATCGTGGTCGTCCTCATCGTGATCGGTCTCGTTCTCATCGTGGTCGTCCTCGTCGTGATCGTCGTGATCGTCTTCCATCATCTGGACGAATTCTTCCCAGGAGAGGTTCCCGTCGAGGTTGGTATCGGCCATTTCCATGGCCATTTCTGCGGTCATCTCATCGTCGTGTCCATCGCCTTCCATCCAGTGATATCCTGCTCCTTCACACGCATCCTCGGTTTCGTACTCATCGTGATTTTCGTGCGTGTCTTCGTCATGGCAAACACCATCTTCGTCGTGGTGTTCGTTTTCCATCCACATGTAGCCTGCTGCCTCGCAGTCTTCCTTGGAGGTGTACTCATCGTGATTCTCATGCGTGTCCATGTCGTGGCAAACAGCCTCGTGTTCGTCGCCGTGTTCGTCGCCGTGTTCGTCGCCGTGGTCGCCATGGTCGTGGTGTGCATGGCCGCCGCCCATTTTCAGGACCGCCATGGTGATGGCTGATTCCATATCATCGCTCTCGAATTCAAGGACGTATTCGCCTTTTTCGAGGTGGAAGATGGAAATGGTGGTTGAAGCAGTGGTGTTGCATGCATCTTCCATGGTTTCCTCTGCCTCGAGGTGGGAGTGTTCGTCGTGGTCGTCATGGTCGTCATGGTCGTCCTCGTCGTGGTCGTCCTCGTCATGCTCGTCGTGGTCGTCCTCGTCATGCTCGTCGTGGTCGTCCTCGTCGTGGTCGTCGTGGTCGTCCTCGTCGTGGTGCATGTCTTCAGGGAAGGCGAGTTGGTGTGCTGTGAACTCTGCGTGGATTTCAGCGTCCTCTGCGTGGTGCTCATCATCCACGAGTTCAAGACTTTCGAATGGGCCAGCCACCAACAGTTCACAGAGATCGTTGACGAGCATGGACTCGTAATCTAGTGTCGTGAGGCCGGTCGGCATGGTGTGGACTTCAACGGCCGTTGGAGCGTCGGAGCCGAGAGACGAAAGAGTGGCGTCCACCCACGGCTCAAGTCCTAGACCGTGATAGAAGAACACGTCAGCATTGCCGAGACGAATCAAGTCAGCAGCGGATGGTTCGTAATCATGAACTGGAATGTTGTCTTGACTCATGTACTCCATGTTCACTTCGTCGCCAACAATGGCTTTGACTAGCTCCCCGATGTGGTACGTTGAGACCATCACGGTTCCAAGGGAACCAGTCTCTTGTTCATCTTCAATTTCGTTTCCGAGGCATCCTGCAAGGCTTGAGAAAATCAAAATCAGGCTGGTGAACATAGCTCGCTTCCATGTGGCGTTCATGGCCTTCCGTTTTCTATTAGATATTTAACAGGACCTAATAATTAGAAAATTAGAAATTATTATCAATTGAATTCATCTGGCCAACACATGAGCAAAATAATCTCGTTCAGTGCAGACACTGCATTCGCAGACCAACTTGAACGATTGATGGAAGCATCCGGATACAATAACCGGAGCAGGTTTCTTCGGGATGCAGCACAACATTTCGCAGAAATGAAGCAACGAGGCGACCTCGAAGATATGGACGACGACGAGGTCGTTGAGGGCCACCTCATCATCTATTACCAACACGGGGTTGAAGCTAAACTTCTCGAAATCCGTCATTCCCACGACCTTGACATTTCTTCATACAACCACAACTGCCTCACTCACAGCCATACCTGTGTGGATGTTCTTCATGCTGTCAGCAAAGCCGTGAACTTTCGAAAAGCCATTGAGTTGTTCCAAAACACACCAAGCGTGGACAAGGTCAACTTCATCAGCGCTCCTATGCGTGAAGATGGATGTTGCTGATCTTCACCCAGTCGGTGCTGTTTCGAGACGTTCATATTCGATAGAAATGGACTGTTCCACATCGATTCGGTCTTGACCATCTTCGTAGGTGATTCGGAGTTCATGGACCTCGTAGGTGTTGAAATGTACGGTGTTCCATGTCGAGGAGCCACCTTCTTCCACCGTCCCAGGTTGAGACTGGCAGGCTTCTTGTGTATCGTCGATAAGCGCCCACGAGACGTCCACTTCCTGACCACCTCCAATGTTCGTGATCAACGCTGGATTGTACACCGTTGATTCAATCACAAGCACGCTTGCTGGCTGATCGCCCGCTTGGTTCTTGGTGTTGAGCACCATTGAAATCGGGTCGTTGGTCGACGTTTCTGTCCACATTATTCTCGATTCCATTCGAACGGTGATGGTGTCGATCACTTGCTGCTCACCATCAGTTGCAAACAAAGCCAATTCATGCAAACCGTGACGGGTAAACTCAACCTCGACCAGCGCCCCTTCGGAAGCGTTGACCGTTATGCCAGGGCTGCCATCAAGACGGTTGACACCAAATGTTTCAAGGGACCTTTGTGAGGTTGTTTGAGAAAAATCAAACGAAAGAACCACCGTGTCTTGGCCAACATATTCACCTTCCTCGTAATACTCAACGAGGGTCCCGTTGGTGGCTTGGAAAGACACGACAAGGTCGATTCCTGCCTCATCATCTGAAGGACCCAAGCATCCGGCCATTGCCGGTGCCATAAGCGACAACATCAGAAGAATGGCGATTGGACGCATCTGTAAGTCCCAGCCGAGGTCCCGATTTAAGGCAAATGCTCGGACCTGTGCCGCCCAAACCATGCATATCAAGCGGAGAGCCAAGCGTTCAACTGCTCTTTGGCAGCCGGCCAATCGGCGGGCTCAAGGGCATCGGTCAAGTGAAGCCCAGCAAGAAATTGTGCATGAACAACCCCCCATTCCGTCCCGCTGTTCGGTCCACGCCAGCGAAACAGTGGTGCACCCTCGGTTTCCAATCGATCGAGGAATCCACGCTCGGCATTGGAAATGAGCAGCGTGGGCGTACCCAAAAGAACGGCTTCACTGGCCAACGTGACCGACTGGGTGATGACGCCATCGTGGGCTGCAAGTTCTCGATCAAGACCCCACGGTGAACCCTCATATTCGTTCTCATCGGCCACGGTGAGGGCGAGGCCGTCGAGGGCATCAGCCGGCAAAGGAACAATCTCGCCATCGTCATGAACACCACCCCCGGCAAGGCGACGAACAAGCAGCCTAGGTGGCTGACTGACCTTGCTGGGCCGCCGGTGAGGAGCGAGGTGAACATGGCCGTGCAGCCCGTCAATGCGATGCACCGTGCCCGTAAAATCCTGGAGAAACCCACCGTCGAGATCGGTCCGCCAATGGGTTGGCAACACCGCATGGGTTGCGGCCTTCTGAGCAAGGCCGTGCGCCGTATGGTTGACTTCAGTATCTGAGATGTACCAACGCTCTTCCACGGTTGAACGGCGCCACCAACGCGGTTTAGTCGCCATCATCTCCAAAGCCGCCCCAACCCCTACAACTCGCTTAACAGGCCCTTGTCCGTCCCGACTAGCGGCCTTGACAAAACGCTGAACGGTTCGGAGGCGGTAAAGCGCCTTTCGGTGTCGACCTTCACCCACCGGCCGTGGGACCCAGAGCGTTTGACGTCGGGGCAAACGGCCGTCACCCGATTCAAGCATGGCCCTCACTTCTGGACGCTCGCAGGCCACGATGAGGTCGGCTGTCGTTCCCTTTCGCATGAATTCAGCCAACAAGCGCACATGAGCGGGGTGGTCGAGGACCCAAACGGTGCGCATAAACAGGGGAAACCGGCGGCCACCCTCAAGGCATCGGAGGGAGAAGTTGATGGGCGTCTTGTTGAAGTGGAAGAGCATGAGCAAAATCGGCATTAGCCCACCAGGAACCAAAACGTATGCACCCTACACGCCTGCCGTCGTCGTCGGTAACCACGTTTGGCTGTCGGGCCAAATCAACGTTGATGCCGGCGATGACATCGTCGCTCAAACCCAAGGCACCCTCGATAAAATTGATGCGCTGCTCGCCGAAGCAGGCACTTCCAAACACGATCTTGTGTTCGTTCAAGTTCTCCTGAAGACCATGGAGTTCTACGCACCGATGAACGAAGTCTACGGTGCGTGGCTCGAAGGCATTGAGGTCAAGCCCACCCGTGCAGCCTTCGCCGTTGATGCCCTGCCTGCAGACGCCCTCGTGGAAATCGTGGTGCAAGCCGTGAAGAGCGATTGAGATGCCAGGTTCACCCTACCTCGATGAGCCACCCAAAGGCCTGTTGACATGGCCCCGTCTGTTGCGCGTGGTGGGTTTACCGGCAACGGCCTTCCTAGGCGCCTGTGTCTACTACGGCGTGCTGTTTGAGGCTCTGGTCATCATCACAGCGACTGTGTTTGCGGCCAATTGGATGATGCGTTGAGACCATCAGACTTGAAAGTCCATACTCTGTCCTCTTACCATGGGAACACACAATTACGCAGAAATCAAGACAGATCTCTCCGCTGTTGTGAAAAAATACCTCGATAAATCAAAAATCATCGGCCGGGATGCTGTCAGAGAACTCATCAAAAGCGAGGACGGGTTTCCTGATGAGTGGCCAAATGGGGCCCACCAGAAATCCATCGCAAAATATGATGGGGAATATTGTAGGTTAGAACCTGCTCGTAAGTTCGGTGAAATCCTGTGGGAATCTCTCACCATTGACGGGGGTTCTTCTCTGCGTGGAAACCGCTTGAAATTCTCGGGTGTACTCCAAGAAATTGTATTGGGGAACATTATTCAAGAGTTTATTACGTCGTTAGGCAAGGCCTCCGAGTATGTCGTTCTGCATGACCAATCACTCCTCCCAACTGAAAATCGCTTTCATCGCTGTGATCTCGCTATCGTAAAAAAGGACCCAGAAAATAAGAATGATTCACTGGAATATTACCGAGATAGGACTGTTTTATTTATTGAGTGCAAATCAAACTTAAACAAGAAATCTATCTTCACAAAATTTTGGAAAGACACGAATCGAGATGAGGGGGACGCCGATCGTGTGGAAGCATGCATCGTAGCGAGAGAACCTGATGGCAATCTGAACAAATTGTTCAATCCAACTTCAACATCGAAAGTTGGTTTGAAAGAAATTTTTAATGACATGCGCGGTGATGCTTGGTTAAACGCAACAGAAGAAGGAATCAATTTGCGGGAGGATTCATACATTCCTAAAGAGGATATTCCTGTTTTCTTTATTCCTGATGGCGGCGGCATGTATCGATTGTTGCGCAGCGCGAAAGAAGAGGAACAGAATGATTGTGAATGGCTGTCGGAACATGAGCCTGCTATGCCTTGGTTTGGCATCTCTGGTTTGCTACACTATGTTTTTTCATGTCTGGAGAGAGACGAGGCTTTCATAGATCCAACATCTTGGGAGAACATAAAAAAATCTCTGTCCCAAACAGAATAAAACAGATTTCTGTCGAGGATTGTCCGAGCATTCAAAACCCACACCCCCTCCGTTAACCATGGAATCATGGCCAGAAGCCTGTTTCAAGGCATACGACATTCGCGGATTGGCCAACGGTGACGGTTCTGGTGAACTGACCCCATCCTTCGCCTACCGTCTGGGTCGCTCCCTAGCGACGTACCTCGGATGCAAATCCTTTGCCGTCGGGCGAGACATTCGCGATTCCTCGCCGGCACTGACCACGCAACTCATGGCCGGTTTGGCCGACGGCGGCGTTCGTGTGCTGGATTTGGGCGTTGTCTCAACCGGATGCGTCTACCATGCCTGCTGGACGCTTGACGTTCACGGTGGCGTGATGGTCACTGCAAGCCACCTTCCAATGCCCACCCACAACGGCTTCAAGATGTGCCGAGGGACACTGCCGCTGGCTGGGGAAGAAATTCAAGAACTCAAGGACGTCTTTCTGAAAGGCGAATTCATCGAGGGCAAAGGCGAAATTGTGGACACACCACACATGGATGCCTACATCGATGCCATCATCGCATCCACTGGACCGTTGGCTCGCAACGTCAAGGTCGCCGTGGATTGCGGCAACGCTGTTCCAGGACCTTTCATGAGCCAACTCTTGGACACCATGGGCGTTGAGCATGTGGACCTGTACTGCGACTGGGACGCCAGTGAACCCAACCACGGTGCTGACCCAACCCGTCCAAAGAACATGGTTGACTTGGGCCAAGCGGTGGTTGAACACGGTTGTGAATTCGGTCTTGGTGCTGATGGTGACGGCGATCGCATCGGTGCGGTCGATGAGGAAGGCCGTTTCATCTATCCAGACCGTCTTATCGCCTTGCTCGCTGATGATTTGCTCAAGGACGAGGACGTGCTTCCCGAGGACGCAGCTGACGACGAACACCTCCGGGTGGTCTACGACGTGAAGTGTTCCATGAACGTGGAGCAAGCCATTCTCGAAGCGGGCGGACGGCCCGTGATGGCCCGCACCGGCCACTCGTTCATGAAGCGGGTCTTGGCCAGCATGCCCGACTGCAAAATGGCAGCAGAAATGAGTGGCCACATCTTCCTCGCCGACCGAGGATGGTACGGCTTTGATTGCTCGCTGTACAACGCGGCACGGTTGATTGAACTCTGGTCTCGTCATCCGCCAACAGGCGATGGTGGCCCCACCTTTTCGAGCGAACTCGACCGCTTGGCGCCGTCGTTGCCCACCACGGGCGAAGTCAAGGTGCCCTGTCCGGAAGAAGACAAACTCGAGGTTGTTGCAGCCATTACAGAAGCCTTTGACGATATGGAATCCTCCACCGTGGACGGCGTTCGGGTTCGTTTCAACAACGATGAAGGTGAATACGTGGGCTGGTATCTGGCTCGCAAATCCAACACTGAACCCGTCTTGGTGATGCGCATGGAAGCGACCACGGAAGAACAACTTGCTTCGATGAAAGCCTTGGCCGACGAACGGGTGTCATCCATCATCAACATCGAATCAATGCTCAATGCCTAAGAGGTGAACCCATGAATGAACCATTGTACACAGCATTCCTTCGGAAAATCATCAATCATAGAGATGCCAATCCTGACATTACAGGTCCGCTCGGGAAGGTGAAGACCCTGAAAAAAGGCGTCTCAACAGGCGTTTCAATGATTTACGTGGTCCGAAAAACCACCGCTCGTGTTGAGATGTGGATTTACCGCGGCCCCAAACCGCACCATGTCGATGAGGCCAAAGAAATCCATGACCACCTGCGCTCCCATCGAGAGGCCATAGAATCAGCATTTGGTGAGCCCCTTAATTGGGATCACGGAAGAAGAAAAACTGCGTTCAGCATCCAACACGACTACGACGACTTCAGGTTGGAGGATACGTCGTCTTGGGACCAATGGGCTGAGAAAATGGTCGCCGACATGAACCGCCTTCACTCGGCGTTGCAGCCGCACTACCTCTGAAGACTCAAATGTCGCTCGTGTCGATGAACGGCGCAATCGTGTAGTCAAACACAATGAGTTCAACCGTGTAGGAGACTTCCTCTCCACCGTCCGAGCGTTGACCGCATAGCGGATTGGTTTCGCCGCCCGCCTCAGCATCAACGGAAATACTGACACTGTGGTCTCCAAGTCCGGCACCCATCGAGTCGATTTGTTCCTTGATTTCATTCATGGTCAATCCAGAGATAGTGGCACCGACCATGGATTCGTTGTACCATATGGCCGAAACGTCATGCGCTCCGTTTCCGCCGTTGTTTTGACCGCCTCCGGAGGCGTTGAACGTGAGATGGGAAGCCGTGCCCGTGATGGTGTCAGCAGCAGAATTTCCCCCGGAGACTAAACATCCCGGGCCGTTTGAGGTCTCATCTTCACCGTACGTCATGCTGATGCGAACGCCCACGATGTTGAGATCGTCTGCATCGTTGACAGCATCGGTGTTGTACATCATGCTCCAGGTCTCTCCGTCTCCAATGGATTCGGTCCCGGAATCAAGCGCTACATAGGTGATTTCGCCGTTGACCTGATAGTCAGCAACGCCACCGCCAAGAGAGCCGTCAGCGTTTCCGGCAGCGAAACCAAAGTACAGAGGGAAGGCTAACAGAAAGAACACAATGCTGCCAACCGTGATCTGTGCGTCACGGTTGGTTTGGAGGTCTTCGAGTGTGTACATGCGTCTCCCCTCGGGTTCTCGGAAAAGGTCGCATCCTCTATGACTTTCGGTCGCTTGGAGACAAGACAAGATGCTTCATCAAGCCGGCTGAGAATCGTCGTCGTTTCCACTTTCTTCGCTTTCTTCTTCATCGTCCTCAGTCTTGGAAGTCAGAGCAAGGAAATTATTGATACCGGCAGCCATGAGAATCAAGATGAAGAAGATCAGCGGTGGACAAATCCAGTACATCGTGAAGGAGGAGTCGTCATCATCCTCTTCTGGGAGAACGAAGTCTGCCATTTCGGTTTCGTTGCGAATCACCTCCACTTCTAGGTCGGCTTCGCCCCGGACTTCGACCATGAGGAGGAACTCTACGGGGAGCATTTCTCCTGTGACTATGATGGTGTAATTTGTCATGTTCGACACTTCAGTAGGGGTTCCTGATAAAACTCCATCTTCGAAGATTAAGCCAACTGGAAGGCTGGGGCTGATGCTCCATATTGGGGCTTGGTTCCCGCCAAAGTAGTAGATGGGGTCCAGGCGTTCAATGGTCTCGTTCACCTCAAGGACGATTCTTGAAACCGGATATCGAGCGTAATACTTTGGCTGGTTCACGGTCAGGGTGAACGTTGAGGACGATGAACCGCCGCTGTTGTTGACGTAGACCGTAAAGACCGTCTCGTTGATGTCATCCATCGCAACTCCAATCACATAGCCATTGATGAATGTCAGGCCTGCGGGCAACGCTGGTTCAATCGACCATTCCTGTGGGACACCGCCTTCAATCGTCGGCATGATGAGTCCACGGGAAACACCATTCACCAGTGTGAATTTGTCGACCTTGTACGTGAGGTTCACCTTAGGTTCAATCACTTCGATTGTAAAGGACAGGTTTGACGAACCGCCGCTGTTGTTGGCGTACACCGTGAAGAGGGTCTCGGTCATATTGACCTCGGAAACGCCGAACAAGACCCCATGATGGAGCACGAGACCACGAGGCAACGCTGGTTCAATCGCCCATGTCGCCACCATACCACCTGTGTTGTTGATCGAGACATTCAACAAGTCTTGGTTTCGAGTGAGCAAGAAACTCTCCTTGAACGACAAGACTGCAACGGGCTCGACCACGGTGATGTTGAGGAAGGCAATGGCTGTGCCACCCGTGTTCGTGGCGCTCACGGCGTAGGTCGTGTTGGTGCTGTTCACAAGCGGCACACCCGTGATGGACCCGTTGTCAAAGACCATGCCTTCTGGCAAGCCCGGACTGATGGACCACGAAGCAACCATGCCGCCACCAAGGATTGCAACGATGCTGGCGTTGTCTTCGCCACGGGTCAGCGTGATGTTCTCCGGAACGTACACAACGGTGGCCAGTGGCTCGAGAACGGTGATGGTCAAGTAGGCCGCAGCAGAACCTCCGCTGTTGTTG
>Ga0181379_1000357_pt1 | contig 23262 bp, 39 predicted proteins | sample 2SPOviralmetaG_FD_130115 | JGI IMG/M metagenome (GOLD analysis project Ga0181379, IMG submission 130115) | Marine viral communities from the oligotrophic San Pedro Time Series (SPOT) site, San Pedro Channel, CA, USA - 2 SPOT_SRF_2009-07-10 | ecosystem: Environmental > Aquatic > Marine > Strait... | reverse complement strand
GCCATAAATTCTTGACGGAACGCATAACTAGACATACTCCTTTTAGCAGTATTGATTTCATCTTTATCAAGCAGAGGATTATCGTAAGAAGTAAAATGGTAGGCCGCGTAAGTTTCATCATCACCTAGCTCCGCATACTTATACAATTCGTAAAAGTGATTCCTTCCCATGGGCGTGCCAATAAACATTGCACACCCCTTCTGATCCGCAAGTGCCGGTCTTAAGATTTGTTCAAATACATCGGGCTTCATATCCGCGTATTCATCTAAGACTAAGAACTTGAGGCTAACACCTCGCATGGTTTCTGGTCTATCAGCTCCCTTGAGACTGATTGTAGCTCCGTTGATAAGCTTGATTTGTAAATTGTTGATGTGACTGCCAGCGATAACAGGATTACCCAACTCCAAAAGAGTTTGCCACATGATGTCCCGCGCTTGTCCTTGCGTTGGTGCAACGTAGAATACATGTCCCCTATCGGCCTGCAGAGCATTTACTATCAACATCCATGCGGCGAGGCGAGACTTACCCGTTCGTCTGCCAGCCGCTACAATTTTAAATCGGGTATCGTCTGCCCAAACCTCTTGTTGCCAAGGCAGTAGTTCTATATTGAGGTCACTCAAAAGTTTAGCCTTGGTGTTGCAGGCATTAACACAAAAGAAATGATACTAACAAACGTAGAACCTGCTTCCGGCGTTAACGTAATAGTATCTCCTTCTTTTGCTACAAGGAACTCGCCAGATTGACCGCCAAATTCTAAGAATTCATCAGCATTTACGTTTTTTCCTGCTATAAAATTAATGTCTACACCGTTATGAACCCACTTAGCACTAATGTTTTTGTTAGATCCGGTGTTAGATATAAGCAGATACGTAACTATTGCATCGTATCCAGCAGGAACCGCTAAGATATGGTTAGGAGAGCCAGCAGTTAGAGCGTCACCGTGCGAAAATCTCATGAGTACGTCCACATAACAGGTGTTGTCTTTCGATCATCAATATGAACAAAGGTTTTGGCTACGCCAATACCACCAAAGTCCATTTTTACAGCTTCGTGCACAATGTTCATGCGCTCAACTCCGTTTGTTACGCGGATATCACAAGCGATACCTCGCGAATGCGTCCCAGGCTTTTCCTTATTCACCTCGTTGGGGTGGGTAGAGTCCCTGTAACCCGAGGTAATCACGAATGGAAAGCCACAGGCTTCGCGTAACTGGTCTAATTTTTCCAGAAACGCGTCATCCATCTCGTTCTTGTTGGTATGAGTGCAGTTGAACTCTTCTCTTTTAAAGTATTTCACTATTGCTTTTTCCTTCCGGGCATAGTTTTTTTCTTTATTGCCGCAGAAGCTCTTTGACCCGGAGTTTTCCCCGTAGACTTTGATTTAGCTTTAGCTATTGTGGATTTTTTTCTGGCCTTGCCTGCGGCAACCCTTCCATTGGGATCTTCTTTTTTTGCATAGTGCTTAACTAGATCAACCTCCAGCGAAGTTAAACGCCTACCAGTTCTTTTATCTACTGCGGCACCCGTTCTTTTCCCTTTTCTAGTTTCAAAATCAAGATTTTCTAAAGTTTTAGTGTATGTTTCTTTAGCCATTGTCTAACTCCCCTTCAATCACCGTAGGTTGGATAGTGGTTGGATCAATATCCTTGACCTCTGCTGTACCCACGCCCGTAATGTTGATCTGAATAGCAGATTTTCCGCCATTTTGCACGACATCTTTTTCAAATGCCGCCACAGGCAGTATCCGATCCATGACTAACTTCCATGCCGCCGCCTGATTCTTGTGGTCATGGTCTAACGCCGCATCAAATATCGTATCGAGTACGCGCTTGGACTTTGGAGAAGCCAGCATACGCGATTTATACTCGTTGATTATCGTAGCATCACCCTTCGGACGACCTACCTTCTTCCTGCCACCGGGAGAATTAGCCGCCAAATCTTTCTTGGATGGCCTACCGGACTCCTGTTTTCTTTTTTTAATTTCAGCCTTGCGGCGTTTTACATAACTTTCTTCAGCCATCGCTGAATCTCCTTACCATCAAGCCTTTCCATAACTGCTCTATAGGGCGCAACTCATTAACTTCCATTTTTATTCTTGGCCCATACCCATAATTATGTGGCGTAGAGTTAGATAGGAATGATTGTTTATCTATCCAGCCATTGATCCTTAACGTATTTTCTTTTTCAGACTGCCCAACCAGCACCGCAATGTCAGCTTGGAACTTATTTGCGTTATCAAACACCAGCGGGCCATATTCTTTGTTGGTTGTTTTTACATCTATAGAAATACTATCAAACCATAGATCAACACCGCCATCGGTAAGAACATTGACTGTCGGTGGATCTACTTGAAGTAAACGGGCTACAGCAAACTCAGCCTTAAATCCTAGAATATTTGCATCTACCCTAGACTGCCGTTTGTTTTCTAGCCTTGGAGGGAATCCTTGCATCTCACACAGCTTGACTGTGTCTGCCCCCATCAACTCTGACTGGTGAGCATCTCTCTTGTTTATGGCAATCAACATTAAAAAATTAAAGGGTCTTATTAACCAACCCACCCTCCCTATCCTATATATGAAATAGACTCCGATCAACCTTCTTTATAGCTAAAAGCTTTGCTTTGTAGCGACGGTTTGTATCTTTGATACAAATCCTACCTTATAACTTAACGGAATAAAAACCGTAGGATTATTCCTTTAGTAATCAGGAAGTTAAGGCAACCGCAAAAACCCTATTTAGAATGCCCGAAAAAGGTCAGAATGCCCGTAATGCCCAAGTTTAGACCCCGGGTTGAGGTTCCAAAATCCGCTTTTTTTGTATCTGGGTGGGAACTCCAGGTTGGTGATGTCGTAGTTTCTCCCCCCCGGTGGTGGTTCCGCAGGATCGTTTAAACTGGATGCTAGTAAGTTTCGATAGATACCACGTTATCCCCTACAGGTAGAACCTATATATATACGGATATACGATTAGAGGTGCCAATGAGTGTGTGTCCGTGAAGGACCCCTAAGCAGTGGTTACCACTAGCTAACAGGTTAACCACCGCGCACTGATATCTACTGAGCCAATGCCACCATCGTAGGCTCGCTGAAAGGCTCCGGTTTACCTTGGTAATCCCCTATGCGGGGATTCCCTTCGGCACGGCTACTCGCCTAAACCGTATCTACAGCCGCTCGCGCACGCGCGCTATTCACAGGAGGTTGACTATACTCGGCTCGCCTATCGGCTCGGCCCTCACTCCGTTCACGCTACCCTCGTATCCCCATGTCTCCGCCGCAAGCGGCTCCATCAAGGGGCACCGTCACCCGCCTATGTTGCGCGTGCAGTCAATAGCATGGGAGGGGAACAGTTCAAGACCACCCGCTAAAGCGGGCGCAAGAACCGATAGCTAAAAATCCTTGGGGATTTTTTCGGTTGTCTTGACCATCAGATTTGTCCGAGTCCGCATCATTACCGGAAAAGGACACATCCGGAAATGATCCGGTTCGGCCATAGCTAATCTGATCCCCTCTGATCCATGCTGTTCATGAAGTGTCCTTCGGGACAGAGTCCCTTCGGACTCTTCAATCATATAGAGAAAAGGAATCTCAAGATGAAAACTTCAAATGAAATGAAAAACAAAATCAAATCAATCTCAATTGCTGGCTGGACTAATCAGTTCCATCAAGGCAAGCGTCCAACACACGCAGGCAGTGTCGCCATTGAGTTTGAGGATGGTTCTAGTTTACGTCTACCGTACTCGTTTTGGGCGGACGCTAGCCCGGAAGGGAGACGCCCAAACATCACAGGCACCATTGACCTGTACAAGTTAGGCCAGCAAGTCGAGATGTCTTCAAACTTTCACGACGAAGAGGAGTTCACCAACCCTCATCTCTTAAAGCAGACACAGCCTGCGGCAGTAACGGATTCCAAAAAGGTCGTGAAACCGAAGACTCGCAAGATCGCTTAAATCCATAGGGGGCTTCGGCCCCCTCAACCAAAGGAGTTTTATCATGGCTATGAGTAACAAAGAAAGAGCACAGCTTTATCGAATTAGGAAGAATGGATTGAAGCTACGTTTAAGTGTTCGTGAGATCGACACTTTGTTAAGAATGTTGAAGGATTCTGATCATCAAGATCTTCGTAAGAAAATTGATGAGCAAGCAACCGAACACTTGAGAGATCACTTTATCAAGTTCATGGATGGAATCAGAGAGGGAGCTTAGGCTCCCTTTTTTTATGTTGGTCTCCAATCTTGAGGGCCAGGTCACGCGGTAGCCGCGGCAAAGCCGCGCTATTTACCGCTCCGGCTGAAGCCTCCGCTTTCCGCGTGACCCATTAAACATCTATTTAATTAATGCATTTTATATAAGCGGCATCGGGATAAAAATTTCGATGGCATTCCATTTACTCACGCCCATTACAACACCACGATCACACCGCGACAGCCGCGCCGAGTCGGGCGACCGACTATTGTACCGGCTGGACAGCGCCGGTGTCGGGTCGCGCCGCCGAACGGCGGTCTGTTAATTAATATTTAAAAGGAATTAGTTATGGAATACATAGTCACGTTAATTGAAACAACACGTCACATTGTGATGGTGGAAGCTGACGATGAATGCTTAGCGCGAGCCTATGCAGTTATCGGATGGCGCGAAGGCGATCTGTTAGATGACAGGCCACGCCTATTAGATTTGGAAGCAGTACAAATAGATGTAGTACCAACGGAGGATGTAGCATGAAAGACCAGTTAATCAATGACCTTGACGGTTTGTTTCACGAGTTAGTCGACTATCGCAGTCGGCTACTTCACCACCTTAATCATCACGAGATAGATCATTATCTTGGTGCTGATAATAAAGAGGAGCTTAAAAAACTGCGGTCAACATTAAGCTATTCAGAAGATAGGATCTGTGAAATTAAAAATGCTCTTGAGCAACGCGTTTACTGTGTTCAAGTAACCAGCAATGTTGAGATGACTGTCAAGGTGTTAGCAAAGAGCGAAGACGATGCCGTCGAATGGGCAACCAGCATTTCTGAAAAACGTATTCGCCAAACGCTTGGCAAAGAATACGATGCTGATTACTACAGCGAAGGTTACAGTCTTGGCGATGAATCACCTAACGATGACGAAGCAGACGAGGAGTACCCATACGATGAGTGATGGACACAGATGTTATCGAATCTTTGATGACGACGATAAAACCCTGGCATTGATTGAGTTCTTTAACGATGAAGACTTGGTGCAAGTCGAAAAGGTTATGACTGACTTGCTTGATTTCTACGACACGATGGCAGGTTGGGCATTGCTTTGGGATAACACCAAGGTTAGTCAAAAGTTTTGACACTCACGTTCTTGCGCCCCCGGTTTGTGCGGGGCGCAAAGAACCCTCGCTTTATTATTTACCTAAAAGGAATTAGTTATGTATTACATTAGTGAAAGAGGTCACGTTTATCCTGCTCGTATTTGCAAGCGACTGAAAGACTTTGTTCGTACTGCAAAGCCCGACGAAGGTAGTAAATGGAATGTCCGAAAGAAAAAGCAAGTTGGCTTTATGGATTTCCTTGATGTCTACGAAGTAAAGAATGGCAAGCTAGTAAAGAATAAAACTGAAGCCGATGGAGGTTGGTTCTAATGGATAACTTACGAAGCTTAGACCCTAAGTGGTATACCAAAGGGATGATTGGCGAGACTGTGCTGATGAATCTAGAGCATTATGTCTACAGCAAAGATGAACCTCATTGGACAGGGTTTACGATGTGGGCATTTGAGTTTGGCCTTAACAAACATGAAGTTATTTCTATCCTGAAAGAGGCAATAGCGACAGAAACTTTAGATAACTCTGCATAAGTTTGATAAAGTTTACTAACCAAAACCAAAAAGGAACTGTTATGAAATACGATCGAATCGTTGAACTCGTTGAATCTGCTATGGCAGACGAGACTACATGGCGCAAGACATGGGAGTCACAGTCTTGCCTCCACCAAAACTGGGTAACCAAGCGCCCATACAATGGCACTAATCAGCTGATGACTATGATTGCCAGCTGGAAGTATGGTTACACCAAGCCTTACTGGCTGACATGGAACCAAGTGCAACAACTTGGCGGTAGTGTCAAAGGTCAGAAGGCAACGCCTGCAATCTTCTTTAACAAAGCGAAGGATAAGAAAGACCCTGATAAAGAGTTTGCTTTTGCAAAGGTGTACAACCTATTCAACATTGACCAAACAGGTATCGAGTTACCAGAGATACCACTGCGAGAAAGCAGATTGGACAATCCAAACGAGATTGCCGATGCATTGCAAGTCAAGGTAAGTAACGCAGAACATCACAACCCTTGCTACTCACCTTCAGCTGACCAGATCCGAATGCCTATGCCAGGGCAATTTGAATCTGACGATGCTTACCAATCTACTTTTTACCACGAGTGCATTCACTCTACAGGTCATAGCAAACGACTTGACCGTGATCTAACTGGTGCGTTTGGTCACGAAGACTATGCAAAGGAAGAGTTAGTTGCAGAGTTAGGATCTATCTTCCTATGCGCTCAGCTCGGTGTGACCTATGACATTAGCCAACATGCCAGCTACATGAAGTCATGGCAGAAGGCTATCAAGTCTAACCCTCGTTACATTACGACAGCGGCAAAGGATGCACAGAAAGCATTCGAGTATTGCATGTCGCAATTCGAACTCATGCGAAAGTATGACAATCAAGCGGCATAACCGTTCAGGATTCCGCACCCCGGCTTTGGCGGGGGTTGCGGAAATCCCTCACTTACTTGTGATTACCAAAAGGAGAAAACAATGGACTTACGTTATTGCATGCACGAAGGCGAAGACTCGTGGTGGGAACATGATGCAAAAGGCATTCCACTGTGCAAAGTGTGCGACAAATGCGAAGAAGCAAAGCTTTCAATGTACCGGCCAGAGGTACTAACTAATTCTAACTACATGGCTGATGAGCCAATCGAACCGGAGACTTACTAATGAACTTAACTAAAACTTATTTCGAACAGATCTGCCCTGAGTTGTTGGAGTCAGAGATCAAGATTCTTATCGATAACGTGCTTGATCTGTACAAGCCAGAGAATGTCTACCCGCAAGCTGTTCGTGTGGTAGCTAAGAGTTTGTTTCCTGACATTATCAAAGACGAAAAGGTCGTACAAATCGACGGACGGGACAAGATGAAGAAAGCTATTGAGCATTTGCGTATTGCCTATGCAGAGCTGGACAACATACCTCAGTCAAAACTAACCGATGGCACTGGCATGACCATGCTGGACATCAACTCATCTATCCACTACCTGCGTGAAGAGCTAAACAAGTTAGAAAGTAAGGAGGCATTCTGATGGATATTAAATTAGTAATTGAGGATTACGCTATGAGATATCGTGCATACCATGATGCGCTTGATATCTACATCAATGACCGTGATTGGGAGGCACTTCACGAACTTGATCGTGCAAGAGATCACTTGACTAAATCTGTAAAGCGACTGCATGACATGGGTATCAAGGTGACTCTTGGCGTTTTAGAGAAAGAACCGGAGAGAAATTGTGCCTGATCGTTACTACCCGGAGTCATTGCTCCGGGTTTACTTCAATGTATGCCGAATACAAAACCGTGAGCCTGACTTTTCAGACATGCAACAGTTTGTGTTTGAAGCCTTGGGTAACGGTCACTCGGATGGTATACCTACATCAAAGCTAAATGAGGTGTTTAACAATGCTAGGAAAAATCAACATTCTCGTACGCGGTAGTATCGAAGAAGATGCTGACGATTACATGGGAGCTATCATTGAAGACTACAACGAGGCAGAAGGCATCCTGCATTTGTTTGTAGATGCCGATGAAATTGAAGCAAGCTTTTTAGCTGAATCAGAAATCGAACACAGCGAAGCTTGGGGTCAGATGGCATCTCGAGAAATAGTCGACCTTCATATTTTTCTATGTGATTGGAAAGGTCACAGCATCATCAATGATGAAGATGTTGTTTGGGATATTATTAAAACTGATGGGGGTCAAAGGACATGGCACTAGATCCATTGAAGGCTGTACCTATAATCGACACCGATCCATGCGGATGGCACATGCAGGATTACATCAGCTTAATTAAGTCAGACTACCGAGCTGGCTGGAATGATGCTATTGAGGGTCGGTCTAACATTAACTCAAGCATCCATTACACCTATGGGTTTGATGATGCTACCGAATGGCAATATAGCTTTAGAGAATGATAGTATGCCCTAGTCCAGGGGTAGTTCTCTTCCCCGGTAGTTGGTTTGCGGCGTACCAATGGGCGAAAACGCCGCACCCCCTTTCCTCCGGTGGCACGATGCCCGCAAGGTGTTGGCACTGGACAGCCCGAAGGCACCACCCCTATCCAACTAAAACGAACCCCTCCGCAGGCACGGAGGGACCCGAAGCCGCTCGATGGTGCGAGTTAAGACTCGGACTTGGCGAGGGCACCGTCGATGGCAGAGCGCGTAGTAAAAGGCTTGCCCTTGGCATCGGTTAGATACTCGATACCCTGAGACTCCAGCACGCGGATAAGTTTCGGCGTAGTGTACGCCTTAAAGATCTCGAACAGTTCACGGTAGTAAACGTATTCAGCCATTACTTTCTCCTATAAAAAAGCCCCGCGTTTAACGGGGCAAGGGTGTGAGGAAAGGAACCATAACCCCACACTGGAAGTTACCAAGGGATGTCGTCGTTTGGCACTGACTTTGGCGGGCCACTGCGCGCTGGCTGGCGAGCTGGTTGTTGTGGCGATGGCTTAAACGTATCACGCTCAGCATACCACTTGCCAGATCGACCCTCTTTGATCTCGACATTGATCCACTCAAGCGATGGGTCTTCAGCTTTTTGTGCGCTTATCCATGAGCCAAACTCATCCAGCTTGAACGACAGCTTTAGCTTTACAAAGTCTGGCGCTGTGTCCGGTGGTAGCTTGACGATCATGCCGTCTACAAATTTCTTTTCTTCATTCATTGCGTTCTCCTTGATGGATTAATTTTCATTGCTTGATTTTCACGGGTGGTAAATACACCGCCCTTAGATTGCGCCAGATTTAAAGCCTCCTTTATCTCATTCGGCGTCTCTTCTACGATGCAACGCAGTGTCTCCCATTCTTCGTTAGCCACTGCGCTTTTAACTTGATAAATAAAATCGAACTCCTCACGTATCACTTTCATATACGCAAGGAACTCTTCTTCACCAGTTACCATGCTCGCTTTGATCCAGTGGTGGCGTTGTTGGCATCATCATCTTTATCAGCACCGATACCCAAGGCCATTGATAGGCTGTAACGCTTTGCATAAGTGATTGCACTGCCGAATGCTTGCGCCGTTGGTTTATCTGCACGGACAATCATCTTGCCAGTTGACAGTGAATCGCCGTGTCCATACAGCACAGTCTCAATGCAAGCTCCGACCTCACACTCATGGCTTAACTGCTGGATCATTATGCTGTGACTATTCAAGGCTTCTTTGGCATAGTCCCAAAGATCTTCGAACTTTACATACTGGCTTTTGAAATGAGGGTTTACTGCATCAGCTGTGGCGTGAGATAACTCTTGCTGAACTTCTAAAAGCTCTTCAATTAGCTTGCTCATACTGCTCTCCTTTTTGGTAGGTCAGACCATACTATCGAACTTCGAAAGAGTTGTAAAGAGTTGCAAACCTTTTAAAGGTTATTGACAAGATTGGCTAGGTCAGTCACAGTTAAAGCCTTTTCCAACCAAAACAGAGGGACTGATAAATGACTGATGAGTGGTCAATATACTGCGATGAGCAGAACCAAATAACAGCACCAACATCAATGCTTAAACCTATTGTAACAGGGCAGAATGGGAGATCCGCCTTAGACAGATTACGCAGTGCGGCACTCAATGACCGCATAGAAGAGCTTGAACAGCGCCTGGCTAAAGAAAGAGACGTTATCCCCGGCATGATTACCACCGGAACTGTAACGCTCGTATACGCCCCTTCAGGAGCTGGTAAGACCGTATGGATTCTGGGCAATCTATTCCAATCTATCCGCAATAACCTTATTAAAGGCTCTGATGTTATCTACTTCAATGAAGATGACGGAGCTAGAGGTGCTTTGCAGAAGGCCAAGCTAGGCAAACGCCACGGTATGACAATGGTTACGCTGGCAAATAGTAATGACCCGTACCTTCGGAATACTAATCAAGCACTTGAACTACTCAACGCTATCCGTGAAGAGGGTGAGGCAGACGGCAAGATTGTTATTTGTGACACGCTTAAGAAGTTTGTTGGTGTTATGAACAAAGGTGAAATGCGAGATGTGCTTCATGTGTTCAGAGAATTTGCGGCGGCAGGCGGCACAGTCGTACTGCTGGGGCATTGCAACAAGCATCGAAGCATGGATGGCCGACTTATATTTGAAGGCGTTGGAGACCTCAAGGCTGACGTCGACAACATGTTTGGACTCGACCCCCTCAATGATAAGTTTTCATTTCACCAAGAGTTGTTAGTAATCAATGAAAAAGATAGAAGCCAGATCAGCTTCGAGGGTGGATTTAAGTACAAGCAAACAAGCGAGACAGTGGGCTACGAAGAATCCGTAGACTCTGTTGAATTCATGAGTCCCGATGACATCAGCGATATGAAAGCTAAACAGTCTGCACAGATCAAGATTGGCAAAGCGATCGCTAAATACGAAGACGAGTATATATTCCTAAGTAGCTCGATGAAGGCGCACAAACTGTACTCTCAAGCAGACTTGTTTGACATGCTCAACGATAGCGAGATCAATCCAAACGGCGTGACAAAGAAAATGCTTCGCACCTGCATGGAGTTGCTCAAGGGCAACAACCTAAAGCTAGAGCGCAGAGGCGCACACGGCAAGAAATACTACCGCTGGATACCAATGTAATCAGAATGCCCAGAATGCCCAGAATGCCCAGAATGCCCCAAAACCTCCAGAATGCCCCTAATGCCCACATTTAGACCCCCTGTTGTTAGGGAAAAGCGGCCTCTTTTCCCTAAATTTAGTCGCATTAAGGGGGCTTGGCGCGACAAGTAGGGGGGTAAAACTAGGGCATTAGAGGCCAGCTGGGCAAACTGGGCAAACTGGGCAAACTAAAAAGGAGATCAAATGACAGATCCATCACACCGCTGGATAGTAGACAGCAAAGACAAAGCTAACTTCTTTATTAACTTTGTTCTCGATCAATGGCAGGAAGGCAAGACGATCCTGTACTACATCAAGGACACTACGCGTAGCGACAGACAGAACAATGCAATGCACCTCTGGTTTAGGCGGATAGCTGAGGAGCTAAATGATGCTGGTTGCTGGGTGCGACATCCGTTCAGTGATAACCTTGAGATACCCTTCACTGAAGTGTTAGTTAAGGAGATGCTTTACAAGCCTGTTATAAAGGCCATGCACGGCAAAAGCTCTACAGCTAAGCTAACCCCTATCCAACTATCGGAAGCGGCTGAGGTGCTAACTAGGTGGCTCTCAGAGAACAAGCAAGTCTATGTGCCGTTTCCTCAACAACTAAAGGATCAATTGCAATGAAACTAAAAAGAACAGCGGCAGATCACTGGTTTAGTAGATGCGTTCGTATGCGTAATGAATTCAAGTGCCAAGGATGCGGCAAGCAATACGAAGAGAATAGTGTAGGTCTTCACTGCTCACATTACTTTAGTCGAGCTAAAAAGGCTCTGCGATACGATGGCTTAAATGCATTTGCTCATTGTTATGGATGCCATCAACGACTCGGCAGTAGCCCAGATTACTTTGTGCGCCACTACATTGACACCTACGGCGAAGGCGCCCTTGAGTTAATTAGAGAAAAAGCAGAAGACATCGACCTAGCTAAACGAGCACACAAAGAAGTTAAAGAAATAGCTAAGCATTACAAAGCAGAAGCCACCCGTATGGAGAATGACAGGGCGGCAGGAGTAAAGGGTTGGTTAGAGTTTGTTAGCTGGGATTAGTCTTTAGGTTTTCTTTCAAGAAGACTTTCGGCGGGATTTACAAGCTCATCTAATCCAAACATTCCGCCAACATTTCTAACGCCTCTAGCCGACTGCTTAACTATTGGGAGCGTGTCTGCAATAACTTCTGTTGCATACCGCTCTCTATCTACAAAATCTACAACCCTGCTACCTACGTCTAAAGGTCTATCGACAGCAATTGGAATCATGCCTTCTATTATTGTAGGAATTAAACCGTTTTGTTTTATTTGTCCAAACTGATAATCATTAAGACCAAGAGTGTTTGCTGTTAGCAAGCTTGCCCAAGCGTCGCCATAACCGCGAACTAAACCTTCCGCACTAAAGTCTCCGTCCCCAAATATTCCTTGCCGTGTTTCGTTAAGAACTGCATAGCCTCCGGCGCCATATAGCGCATAACGCCCAAGAAACTCTGCGGCTTTTTCCGGCTTGCCTGCTTTGATATTACCTACAACTTCTCGCAACGCGAGAGCCTGCTGTTTAACTACAAAGCCACGCAACGCCCACAGTGGTCGAAGGTTAGGGTTCCTAGCCCATGCCGCAGGACGACCCGCTGAACTAATTAACTGTTGTTGTCCTAACCCTGCAAACATTAACTCTTCTGCAAGCTCAGCACCTTTACCTTTGTACTTTGTATGATCTATGCCATGCCTGTTAAGTTGCTCGGCTATTAATTCAAGCTCTGATTTATCAAAATAAAAGCCCCAGTTATCCGAAAGTTTTCCAGCCTTAGCATCATCAACGGCACTCTTTAGCACGCCACGAATAACACCACGTTTACCAACTCTGTCCATAGCGGCAAAGCCAGAGCCTTTCATCAAAAGGTCAGCGCCCTTTCGAGATCCTTTTGCAATCTTTTGAATAAACCCCTCTGCACCTTCCTGCATTTGGTCATTAAGTTTGTTTGTAAATTCACCCATGACCTGATTATCTAGACCAGCCTTTTTAAGATCTATGCTAGGTATTTTTTTAAATGGATTTAACTCATTTAAACCCTCAAAAACAGCGGCCTTGCCATACTTAGCGCCAAGCAAGGGTATGTCTGCAAGGTTAAGAAAAGCCGACATAGGGCCAGCAAGCGTTGTAGCGTAAGCAAAAGAATTCATTGCTTGAATCATAGGATGAGGACTTTTTTGAGATCCCATAATTGTTTCTGTCATTTTGTTTACAGCATAACCAGCACCCTCTGAGCTAATGCCTTTGCTGTATAAGCTCATTTCAAGAGCATCCATAAACTCGTCTGGAGTTAAGTAGACATCTTTGTTAGCTATTTTTTTTATTTGCTCAGGTGAAAGACCTGCTTGTTGAGCCTCAATAATTAACCTTTTTTTCTTTAAAGCAATTTCTGGCTTAATATCTACACCATAAACTCTTTGCAGTTGATTTAACTTTTCTAACTGAAACAGTCGTTGCATGTCAGAGATGAGCGGGTTGTCGTAATCGTTAGGGTTTAACCTTTCTTCGCCAGGCTTTGATGGTTGGTTTTTCCCATCTCTTGTGTACGTTGCTCGACTTCGGTAAGACATGCCTGCATCGTTGAACATACGCTTCTCTACCTGAGCGTCAGTAAGGTCTTCTTCCTCTTTTATTTTTTTTGCGATAAATCTATTTCTTGTGTGCATGTAGACTTTTGCAGGAAACATTTCTGGACGTATTCCAAATATAGTTCCGTTTAAGTCTTTGTTTTTCTCGTGGCTATATCTTAGATATCTTTTTAAATGACCCAATTGTTCTTGGGAAAAGTCATTTTTAATCATATTAAAAAGAACGCTGATGCTTTCATCTAGGCTGTCAGCTAACTGCATGTTAACGCCGCCAACTTTTTTTACGTTGTTAGTTATTCTTCCTGCCGCAAAATCTAAAAAAATACCTTTAACTCTTTCGTCTTCATTAATAACCTTGGCTATTGGGAGAAGCTCCTCAGCCATATCATCTAATTCTTGATTAACAATACGAAGAGCGTTTTCGTCTGCTCGCTGAAAACGCATTCCAACTTGAGGCATGTACCGAGTTATTGCATCTGATGCGCCAGTAATTTTATCGTCGTAAAACTTTTTAAGACCAGTAACAGCGCTGTTATAAAACTCGCCAACGGTTGCGGCTTCACGCAAAGGAATGCGGTCGTAATCAGGAATGTTTCTTTCTTCCCACAACTCTTCCTTTAGGTCTTCAGCTCGTTGGGCATCTGTCTTTTTATCTAGACTTGCATCAGCAAGCTCATTTGATTCTGTTTTTAAACCGCCAGATTTTCGAGGAGTTGTAGCCAAGCTAATTGCTTTGCCTAAAGTTAATCCAGCAAGAGCGCCTGAGGCTGAAGTAATAAGCCTATCTTCAAACTCGTCCCCTGTTCCAGCACCATAAACAGCCCCTTCTACAGCTCCTTGTTTGGCAAATGATTTAACTCCAGCCCGTGTTAGGCCAAGACTTCCAGCAAAGCTAGTTGGTATTGCTCCTAAAAGCTCTAAAGAAAAAGCGGTGCCAGGATTTTTTTCTGAAAACTCAGCCATTTCTTGCCTGACTTCTTTGATGGTGTCTTTATATTTTCCATCGGATAAAGCCGCTTCAAGCTCGTCAGAAAAACCAAGAGTCAAACCTTGAGCAATAGCTCTTCCAGCACCTCTTGCTGTTTTCTGAGCGGTCTCAACCCTTTTGTTTAGGTAAGAATCAAGATCTGCAGAAATGTCAGAATCAATAGATTTAGGTGCAGGCTTAGTTTCTATTCCTGCTCGTTTATTAATGTAGTCTTCAAGCGTGTCAGCCATTTAATTTATATTGCCTTTTTGAATTGCAGGAGAAACAGACCTTCTTGCTGTTTCATTTTCAATCCAGTCAATCGCCTCTTCTAGATTGCCGGCAAGACCCCTTGCTATAACTTCTTTTGCATTTTTTTCTAGCTCCGCTCTTTCTGCCGCTTTAGTTTCTGTTGCCTTTGTTTCTTTAGATAACTTATCTTGCATGCGTTGAAAAGCTTCTGGAGCATAAACTTTAAAGTAGTCACTTATTATTCCAGGCACTTGCTCTCTGGTTTTTCCTTGCATCAAACCATAAAGTCGTTGTTTTTCTTCAGGCGACATATCTTCGATATATTCATCCATGGTTTCACGCATTGGATAAAACTCTTCTGCAGATTCAGACATATCTTCTAAAGCCAAATCAACTACAGACTGAGCTTCTGCATCACTCATTGCGGTTACTGATTGCATTGTCTTTGACGTAGCCCAGCTTTTTTTAGAGCGCTCAAGAAGTGCGCTCATGTACAGCGAGCGAGCCGCCATGTCAGACAAGCCTTCAAGTTTAAGGCCAAGCCCTTCAGCGTAAGTGAGTTCATCTGGAGTTAATGCTCGCGTTTCTTCTTTTAATTTTTTATAAGCTAATAAAGCTGTTTGACGCTCAGCTTCATTTTTTTCAAACTCTTTAACAACAGAGCCAAAACCATTGGTTTTTAGCTCAGTAACTTTAGCCGTATAATCGTCAGACTCAGGATCTAAACTAGCAAGATTACGAGCCGCAACCATCTTTTGTTGATTAAACAACTCATTTTTTTGAGTAAGAGCTTTAAGCTTAACGTTGTACTTGTATTGATTAACTTCAGCCATAAGAGTTGGATCATCTTTAAGTGAATCTAATCTTTGCTGTATTGCCGCTTTTGCTTTTCGTGCCGCGTCTAACTTTATTTGACCTTCAGATGATGTGTCTTTTTCAAGCCTTGATATCTCGCTATCTATTTCTTCAATAGACGATTCACCGCGAACAACATTCATTAGATCTCTGCTTCTTGATTTAGGCAAAGCAACTTGTTTTAAACTTTCTATGTTGTTTATTCGATCTTGAATCATCTCACGAGTTTCTTTGTCTTTTGCTTGAGTAAGCATTCCAACAAGCTCTTCTCGACGTTTGTTTAAGTTACTAACATCTCCTTGTTCAGACATTGCTGTGGCCTGAGAATCCATAGCAACTAATTTATTTTGAGTTGCCATTCTTTCTTTTTCTCGAGAAGCTCCGCCTATTGTTTTTCCAAGATTAAATAATCCCTCAAGATACGCAGGTTGAGTTGCTCCTCGAACAAAATCTCTTCCAAATCTAGCCATGATTAACCTCCAAATGCCCCTGAGAGTAAGCCGGTAGAAGCCGCGCCTACGATATTAGCTCGACCAAGACCTGCACCAAGCAATGCATCAATGCCTGATGCTGTTGCTTCGCCAAACAATCCAGCACCATACAGCTGAGCTTGTTGCTGTTGAGCGGAAGCAGTTTGCCCTGGCGCAAAAGCCGCAAGCATTTGCTGTTGAGGCAAGTAACTACCCATTAAATACTGTTGACCAAGAGCCGCTAAGCCAGCCTGTTCTTGTCTAGCCTGTTGTGCCGCACCAAGACGCGCTTGAGCCATTGTTTGTTGTTGAGCTTTCTCCATGGCTAGTTGCTCAGGAGTGCCTCCAAACTGCGCTGTCTGTACGCCAAGGCGACCTTGAGCCGCTAGTCTTTCTTCAAGTCCAAGCCGCTCTGCCATTTGCTGTGGAGCAGTAGCCGCTTGAATCTGATCGTAAATTTCTTGCTCACGAACAGCAGGATCTTGAGCCGCTTGATCAAAAAACTGACCAGCTCCACCAAAAAGGTTTCTTTGAAATGCCTGCTCTTCAGGAGACGCACTCATTTGATATGTCATGGCTCCAGTAGATGGATCACGCATCATGCCAAATTGTCCACCTGTAGCAGTCGTTACTGTATAAGGTCTAAACTGAGTTTGCTGTAACTGCAAATCAGCAAGATCTTGCCCAGCTTGTTGCCCAGTTCTGCCAAGACTTCCAAGGTCACTGTAAGCACTATAAAGACCTAACGCACCGAGCAAGCCGCCAAGCTGAGTTGCTCCAAAATTTCCAAATATTCCATCGCTCATAATGTTTTACCTATTAAGGCCAATATATTAATTTCTTGTAGTGACAATGCGCTTCCATTGATGTCAGCCTCAAGGCCAACAACAACGGTAGAGCCACTTCCACCTGCGTTTAGTGCTTTACGCGTGGTAGAAGCACCTCCTGTAAACTCTTTAGATGCAGACACGGTTAGTGTATCTATGTCTACAAAAGCATTTGTAATGTAAACGTACGTTTTTCCATCTACAGTATTAGAATAACTATCACCATTTAACAAAGCCCCGCCACCAGATCCGGTTGTAGGGGCAGTAGAAAAGTTACCTAAGAATTTATCAACAACATAAACCCCATTCGTTAAAGTAGACGTTATAGTAAAGCCAGAAAGCTCAGAAAAAGAAACGTACTCAGAAGCACCAAACTCTGCTACAGGTGCGCCCTGCACAGTAAAGGTTGTATTTCTGTAGCTAGTGTTAAAGTCATAAGCAAACTTAATAAAGATGTCTGTATTGCTGGACGTAATAATCGTAGGGTTAATCTTCTTGATAAACTTAAGACGCGAAGAATCGCCAAACGTAAGGCTTGGACTGTAATACTTAAATCGGAAAGGCGACCCATTATCTAAATAACTTTTGTATTCACTAATTCCATTAGTAGATCCTATATATAACTTGCCGTTCTCTAACCGCTCATACGCTGTAAATACAGAGTTAGGCCAGCGTGTTGCTCTTAAAGATCCATCTTCTAAATTGCCTCTTAAATCAAAGCAATACGTTGTGTTTTGACCAACAAAAGTAAGCAAGTAAAAGCTTTCTTCTGGGCTATAGACTGTTCGGTAAGAGGTATTCTCGTCTTGTATTAGCTCAATAATGTCTTTAGTAATGGTTTTAGACAGTGTGCTAATAGGCATAGACTTTTCTTGTATTGTTCTGCCAAAACTACGTAGCCCAGTATGTGACAAAAACAACACATCAGTACCCGTATGTTGGATAGTGTCTCTATCTACACACCCAACACCCGCTACAGTATCAACTAAGGCCATCGTTGCTGGTGCTTCAGCACCTTGATAAACAACAATACTGTGCTGTCCAAAAATAATAAGGAGGCCGTTGTGTGCCGCTAAAGCAACGATCTCGTCGTAGCCGTCAGGCCACACCTTAGCTATGTTAATGCTACCGCTAGTACCACCAGACCAGTTATTACCAATTAATAGATCAGACCAGTAAACCGTAGACTTATTGCTGGTTGTGTCTGCAGTCCAAAGGCGACCATAAGCAGATATAACTTCATTACCATATTGGGCCGCAGTAACGCCTGTTAGCTGAGTAAGAGTGGCGGGGCTAACCGTGCCGTCATATACCAAAGGCTGTGTGCCGCGCTGGAAGAAATAAGCTTTGTCATTAAAGTTTACGATTTTCCAGTTGCTTGCGCTGATACTAATAGAGGACGATATATCTGTAAGGGTGCTCGTTCCTGTCATTACCTTGTTGTTGCCTACAGACAAAACAGTAGTAGCACCAGAGGTGTTTCTATACTCGTGAACATCTCGAATAGCTTCAGAGCCTAATGCCGTTTTATCTGTAGTAAGAACAGTGTGGCCTTTGCGCGCCGCAATACGTCCTCTCTTGTCAATAACAGCGTTATCCGCTATTTCCGCAAACGAAGGGTCTTGAGCAATAGGGGAATCCTCAGTGTTAATTCCCTTAAACGCTGGTGCTACAAGATTAATACTGCGTAGTTCTTGTGCCATATTAGATAGTCCTAAAGATCATCTCTTCTGGATGCTTTGCCGCATCAATAGCAATAGCATCAGATAGGTACTTGTCTGCAATAGCAAAGTATTCGGCTGTAGAAGTACCGCCTGTTTCACCACGTTCGCGCGCAAGAAGTGCTACAGCCAAATGAATAACAGGCTTTGAAGGAACTTTAAGCACATCAGAATCGTTAGTTAATTCTGCTTGTCGTTTAATTACATCAAAATGTAACTGATATGTATTGTCGGGCTTAGGATTAACAAGCACTTGAGTGTCGCCACTAGAGTCTAAACCCTTAAATGTGTAGTAGTTAGGCGCACCAGAAACTTCATCAGATATATAAATGTTGTCGTTAAACCAGTCTTTAGTTTGGTAAGACAAAAAACAGTTTTGAGTATTGTTTAAAGCAGACATGACCTTTGCGTCATCGCCGCAGTTGGCTAGTGAGTACAGGTTGTCATCAGCGACAGTGTTAATTACTAATGTCTCACGCAATGCAGACCAGTCAGCCGCTTGTTCAACCATTGTCTTAGCATCGTTAATAAAGTCACCAGCCATCCTTGCGTATGTATTTTCAGATACGTTAGTAACTTCTTCTTCGCGCAATCTACGCAGTACGTTGTTCATTATGTCTAGATAATTCATTTAGATAATCTCTTAAACAATCCATTTAAGCCTTGAACATAATCGGGAAGAACTAAGCCAGGCATTGCTACAGGCTGATAATTTACACTTGCCATATAAGGTCTAAATTTAGGATCAAACATTCCACTTGCTTGACCGCCGCCAGTGCCTGCTCCAGATCCTGAGCCGGATCCTGAGCCTGAGCCAGAACCTGCTCCTGTACCAGTACCGCCGCCAGTTCCGCCTGTAGGCTCTCCACCGCCGCCACCACCGCCACCAGCGCCACCACCGCCAGAAGGCGCTATAACAATATTGGGACCCGATGGCGCAGGGCTTGTGGCTGGTTCAGCTTGATCGTCACGCACATATCCACTTTCCGGATAAGTTCCGGGCGTGTCGACATCAACGTGATCAGGTACACGATCGGGAGGGACGATGCGGCCTTCATCTCCCATAACCCTTACGTTTCCGTCTTCATCAACAATAAAATAATCAGGGATGCCTATAACTCCGTCATCAGGCATAGAGGGAGGGTTGTAACCAGCGTCATCGGCTATGTCGCCATACTCTTCTAACTGCCTTATTGCTTCATCTACTTCTTCTTCTGAAGGGTCTCCTTCACTAGAGCCACCACCACCAGCAGGCTCAGTTGTAATAGGAGTTTCCGGAGCCCCTAAAATAGGTGGAAGAGTAATTAGTGTTGGGTCGATAATTATTTCAACAGGGTTTCCATTCTCATCAAAAATAATTTCCGTTGACGATTGCGTTGTATCTTCTATACCGCCCGGATCTCCAAGCACAATATCTTGGGTAGCCAACCACTCCTCAAAGCCGCCAGCCTCAATTATTTCCCTGCCTACTTCTTCGAGTTCAACCGAGCTTGAGCCGTCAAGAAAACCATTAAGCACAGCTACTACTTGCGGGCTTATATCTTCCGGATTTCCTATTTCGCCAACAATTGTTCGCATAATAATGTCGAATGGGCTGTCTTCACCACCGAACGTATCTGACGGTCTTTGATCTTCTCCGGGCGGAGGCATTTCATCGTTACTAAGACTAGCAAGCATACCGAACTCACTGGGATCTGCGCGAGTAATGCCTCTTTCAAATGCGGTAGGGGGTGCATTGCTTGGAGCGCCGCTAGGTCCGTAGTTAAACATAAAACTACCTAAACCACCGCCGCCATCACCAAGCAAATCTAGTTCATTTATTGGTGCATCATAACCGCGCGAAACAGACATTACTTTCTCCAGTTAGCCAGGCCACGCAAGCCAAAGGACGCCGCTACTGCCGCACCCAAAAAACCTTTGTACCACTCAGGCATGGCATCCAATGCTTCAAACCCTGACATAACTACAGGAACCATTTCAGGAAAGAATGCCAAGACACATGGCACCGAAAACAAAATAGTAAACCACTCATCCTTCCAAGAACTGCTTGCGTTGTTAGCATGGATGTTTTCCCAGTTGCCATCTTGCTGTATAGAAACCATCTTGGCTTCATGGACGGCTTTCTTTTCCTCTGACTTACGCTTGAGGTGTCCGCCAATAAGATCTGCTACAGGGCCAATCAGAGCTTGCATCATCGTATGTACTCAACAAATACCAAGGCACCAAGAATAAAAGGATATAGCGCATAAACAGCCTGACGGTTGCTAGCAATGTCTTTGGTTGCTGTATCAAGCTGTCTTTGAATCATTTCATAGCGAACAAGGCACTCCTTTTCATGCCCTTCAAGTCTCGCTAATAACTCTTCTGCTCTGCTCATCCTTTAATTTCCCTTACCACTGCTGAAAGTAAACCAAAACTAATTACTGAAAGTACCACAGCAAATAAACTTAAAAGCATGTTTTCTTTTAGTTCTTGCTGTCTGTAAATAGTATCCTGCCTTTCTTGTACTATCTTTCTTTTTAACTCACGAAACTCTCGCAAGCCATCATCCCCGTAAGCGTAGCGAATCATTAACAAAATCTCTCGCTGTTGCTCTTGTATCTTCTTCTTTCGTGCAAAGGCTTTTATTGCTTCAGCTTCTACACTCTTACTAAAAACTACTTTTCTAAACGGTGATACTTTATTTGCTTTCTGCTCTTGATACAGAACATCACTAGCATGTCCATACCAAGAAGCAATTTGCCCCATGGTGTCTTCTACTGATCGCCCAGCCTGAACCATCCCCTGCACCATAGCAAAGGCTTTGGTTGCCCCAGCAATAGCGGTTACGGGGTCGATCATTAGACAGGTACTCGACCAATTATTAAACCCTCAGCTATCTCTTGATCTATTCGATCTTCCATTTCATGCACTAACGCTACGGTTGCATCCATATCAATGACACCATCAACACGTATAACAGGCACTCGAAACGGTACGGGTGTATCTTGCGTAATAGCTTCAGATTCTATTGTGCCTTCAAGGTGTATAGCATCTGCTAAAGGAGTGTCGTATATAAGTGTTCTCATGGTCTAAAGGTTACCTCTACATCGCCTGAGCCATCCCATTCAGCATTTATGTTTGCTATTTCAGTACTGTCCAAGCCATTAGAAGCTGACCATGCCCATCTACGTATAAAACCTCCGCCTATCGTTGATGTACTAGCTTCTGACGTTGAAAGAGTTGTAAGCGTACCGTTTGCTATAAATGAAAAACTTGTAAACTCGTCTGCGTCTATTGCGTTGGAAATCCCAGAACTAACGTCAATTGTAAAAGACGTACCAGAACTTGAAGATGTTCGATAAACAGACTTTATAGTCATGCCTGTTATAGTATTTCCATTTACAGTGGTTGGAGATACTGAACCTGTAGGTGTACCGTCCTCGAAACCATAATAGGTTGCTTGCGCTAAACTCTTAATGCCTTGGGTAACAGTAATAACTGTACCAGCACTAGCGTCGTACCACTCGTTAAAGGCCATAGTAGTATCAGCAGTCTTGCCAATTAGATCTCTAATGTCAGAGTCATTAATAGACGCAAGCGTACCTGTAGTACCTCCTGCTTCTACGTGAATATCATCAAGACTAATTGCACCGCTACTTTGTAAGGCCATTAGATAGTACCAAAAGCTGTGACATTATCGGCAGAAGTAATAGCGCCGTCAGTACCTACCTTAAATACTTCCGTACTGTCGTACTCAAACACTAGCTCGTTGGTGTCAACCTTAATTACCCAATCACCAATAGACAACGTAGTTGCTTTAACCTGACCAGCATCGCTATACACTACAGCTTTTTCGTTAACTACAGCTCCAGCAGTAACTCCGTCAAGCAGATTAATCTCTGCCGCAGTAGAGGTAACAGTTGTACCCCCCAGGTTAATGACGGGAATCGTTACTGTGCCTGTGAATGTTGGCCCTGCGGTGTCAGCCTTTGTTCCAATAGCTGTAGCAATTTCGTCAAATTCAGTTTCAAACTCAGAGCCACGAATTACTTTACCGGCATCGCCACTGTTTAACGTATCTTTAACAGCAAAGTCTGTCGACTTAGTGTAATTACTCATAACCAAACTCTCATAGGTGTCTCAGGTGTAACCCCGTGCGTCTCGTCCAGCGCCTCTACAGTCTCACGTACAGCATCTCCCACGAGACGGATGTTAACGTGCCAGCCTGCCATTAATGCCATCTCAGGGTACTCGTTACCCTCGTCGTCAGTCAGCATAGTGCCTGTAGGCTCCTGTAGCGTCCCTACGACGTCGATGGCGTAGTCATGGCTATGAGTCACCATGTAGCTTTCACCGTCCTCTACCTGCGTTTCTACGCCTTCCTCGTCCACGTTAGTTACGTAGTCCTGTCGGTAGAAGTCAGCCAGCACAGTAGGCATATCTGACTCAGCCGATAGGCGTAGATAGAAGTCACGCTTTGGTGCTTCGATGATTACTTCTTCTGTCATGATGTTAGTTCCTGTAGTTTCGCGTTAGATAGACGCTTGGGGAAATATTTGATGGACTTGATGTGTCCGTTTAGCTTGCCGTAATAGTTGTCGCCTATTAGTACAACAGAGTTTCTTGATGGAACCGTTCCAGAAGAATCAGACAATATTGATCCTCCGTCTACGCTCTGT
>Ga0181379_1000356_pt1 | contig 23290 bp, 22 predicted proteins | sample 2SPOviralmetaG_FD_130115 | JGI IMG/M metagenome (GOLD analysis project Ga0181379, IMG submission 130115) | Marine viral communities from the oligotrophic San Pedro Time Series (SPOT) site, San Pedro Channel, CA, USA - 2 SPOT_SRF_2009-07-10 | ecosystem: Environmental > Aquatic > Marine > Strait... | reverse complement strand
TTTCCGATTGTCACATTCTCTTAAGAACCGATACGCGTGCTTGGTCATGACCGACTTTACCACGGTAAGGGCGAGAGGAACGATTACCTTTAGCATCATTACGCCTATCTTCTTGGTTACCATAAGAAGGGAAGGTCTTTGGTATAACTAGTGCCAGTAGTATGGTTTTTATAGTGAACCACAGTCCTGTGAAGAAGGCTGTAATCATACCTGAAAAAGTGCCAACAAATAACGCTGGCAAACCAAAAGTTACTAGTATGTCTAGTTTCTTTCGGTGTTTGATTACTCGGTTAACTCCAAGTGTGCGTGTGCACACAAGGAGAATACCAAGTGATGAAAAGAAAGATAGAATTACGATTTCCATTTTACGTCTTTGTTTGAGTCTGCGTACATGTGTATGTATGAATTGCGTATTCCTTTTTTGAAGCCACGCATACCACATGCATTCTCAATATCATAGACACTGCCAGTGTTTAGCAGTGTTTTGAATAACCTGCGTTTTGCATCTTTGGTGCGATAAGTAGGCTCAGGTAGTGTTTGCTCATAGAACCCATTGAGTAACCCAATGTTGCCACGAGGTTTGCCATTGTTCATACGCAGTGTGTCAGCTATATAATGCGAATCGTTTGGATCACATTCTGGATCTTGTATGAATGCATCTTGATAGTCGAGCTTGCGTACATGCTGCTCAGTCTCATCAAAGAACTCTTGATCTTCAGGTGTGAATACAGGTTCTTTGGTGGTGGGCTCATCTAAGTGCGTGTACTGAACAGAAGAAAGTTGTGATGACTTTTCCTGATAGTACAGCTTGCGTATGCGTTGCATAGCCTTGGTGTCTTTGCGTCTGCATGCACTAGCAAATGCCCTACGAATGTCTAGTAGATATTGCTCTTGTTGTTTGGCAAGTGCCTGCATGCACGACATATCATTACATAACTGATCATCACTGGGATGTGAATGTGCTTGATATGACTTGAACTCAGCAAGCCATTGATCAACGATGATTGTGACCATGATGTCGTCATCGTCACGAGGGACAATACCGTCACGAATAGATTCACGCCTGATCATCTTGGCTGTAAGTTTGGCTTCTTTGAATAGCTCACGCCACCAGAACTTGTAGTCACTGATTAGCTCCCCGTTTTGTTCACGAACGTCATAGCGATCGGCATTGGATATCCCAATGAGTATTTCTTGTATTGTATATTGCATAGTAGTTTTGATTTTTGTTTGGATATGGGCTGTGCGTTCACAAAACGCACGCACAGTCCATTTCCAAACTAGGAATTAAAGTCCCAAAGGTCGACTTTACGCTCAATCTGCTTGAGGTTCTTTCTAACTCGGTACTCACTTTTTATAGTAGATAACACATTACCAACTCTTCCAATAAACTTGGAGATTTTGGTTTGTACTATCTTTGTTTTTTGTATGGTGCTATCGTTGGGGTGTGACGCATACTCAACTCTGTTACCATTTTTAATGGAATAGCCCCATAGTTTAACTATGTTACCCTTGTAATACTTTCGGATTTCATAGTGATCTTTGACTTTTTCTGCTTTGATGGCAACGCCTGTAAGCAGAGTGTCTCTGGCTACTTCTTTACCATCGACAATTAGTTTGTATATAGTGTTGTTTTTCATAATAGATTTATTAACTGTTATCTTCAACTAACTCTCCATCTAATGTAGTGAGTTGCCAGGTGTGTTCAAATAGACTGTTTCTGTCTATGTATGCTTTTGCACGATCTATTGAACGGAATTCAACTTCATACTCTGCACTTGGTGAGTCTTTGTATGTGACTGTTAGTATATATTTGTAGCTTGTTTCTGACATAATAGTATATATTTATTTCTTTTTCTTTCTTTTTTTAATAGAGTATGGGAGCCGAGCCGAAGCCCGACTCCCAAGTTGCTCGTTAGAGTTCTGGGCGGTCTGCCTTCTTGAACTCTGTGACGACGATGAACTCGCTTGAGCCGTTGTCGACTACATCGAAGGTGACGATAGCACCTTTGGGAATGGAGCAGTCGTGGTAAACACGGATATACTCGCGAGCCCCGTCGTTCTCGACCAGGAGCGTTGCACCGTAGTCGCCTGACTCAAGAGGTTCCGTGAATGAACGGACGCACTTGCCAGTCTTTTCGGTGATAGTTTGTTTGGATGTTGCTTGTTTAGGCATATTTTTATCTTTCGTTATTTTGACGGAATTGTCAGAGAAGAAGACCTTGTCAAGGTGGAGACAAATGTACTACCTTTACAAGGTCGCTGTGCCAATTCCGTCAAAATAGAAAGGAAAAATCCTGAACAAGCTGTCCACACAAACGTGGCGAAAAGACAAGAGTGCCCGTTTGTTTACGGACTTGAGTCGCGACAGGTGTGACGGTCCTAGTTGAGGACGATGGGCGTGCCTTGCGAGTAGACGTGTACCCGACTGCCCACCCAAAGTGCTCGTTACTTGAGATGGTCTACACTGCGTGCGAGTCATCCCGTCACGAGGCAAGACGGTAGATTGCACAGAAAACCCGAAGGGTTCTTGGGGGTTGGGTTCGGGTCGGAAACCATACGGTGTCTGTCTTGTGTATCTTGCTTGTGTGCAAGGGTTTGTGTAGTCTATCTTTCCTGATAGGGTGCTCTGAAGGAGCACGACTCTTTTATCCTGATGTTCACGCAACATAACATATTCCAGCTCAGCACCTTATGCATCTAGTGATATGCAACAGAGAGTCGTGGAATCCGTAGGTGCGTGGACAATAGGATGTATGGGTCTGTCGACGCGTTTGTCCGACGATCCGTGGACCGAGATGCACGAATCGACTGACTGCCACCCCCGATGGGGGAAACTGCGAGTCGACGACACATAGAGTCCCTACCAGCATACATAATTTTGAGTTTTTGCTCACACTGCTCACAGTCAGCTCACACTTTTTAAATCGAAGAGAATGTTATAAGTCAGTATCTTTATCAACGACTTATGTAATTGCTCACACTTTTCACAGTTTTTTAGCCTATAGTAAAAATAAAATAGTTTTGTCAGAAAAAAGTGTAAATTGTGTGAGCAGACTCGTAAACCATTGATACTCTTATAACTTAATTAGCTCACACCCCCCTATATATAGTGTAAGCTAGGTGTGAATAGTGTGAGCAACTCTTGACAAAGGAGCATGAATCATCAATACAGATACTAGTGCCAGATGGTAGAACATATGCTTCAGGTAAGAAGCCAAAGCAAGTCGTTAAGCAACAAGCTGCTAAAAGGAGCAGGTGTCATCGCAACCGCATGAAAGCAGAGAAAGATATGAAGGTTGCACAGAAGCAACTTCGTAAAGTAGAGGGAGAGATAGATGTAAAGCAACAGTTCTTAGAGATGATGAACTCTGCGCCTACGCCAGCCCAGCAGCGCAAGGCATTACTAGCATTGTTTTATGAGAAAGGAATCAACCCTATAGAAGAGCTACTTGGTTTCGCTGCAGATCCTAGTGTAGATAAGAGGGATAAGATAGCGATATGGAAGGAGATCTGCAGCTACACGCAGCCGAAGCTCAAGAGTGTTGATGTCCAGGGTACTCTCAATGGCGAGATGAAAGTAATGACTGTAGATTATTCAAAAGTTGTGAAGTCTGCTCTTGCTAATTCAGTTGAAGCTGAGATAGTTGGTGAGGACTACGATGAATTTTTAAGCGAGGAGGATAAAAATGAGCACTGACGCACTTAACAAAGTTACTGGTATTTTAGGAGAGCACTTCCGAAACTATGTAGTTATTGCATCCCATGACAACTCACCCTTGTCCTATGATGTTAGGTTCAGTGATCCGTATGCAGCCAAGGGGCTGCTAGAGAGTGCAACTGAATATCACGAAAGTTTTATAAATGAAGGAGTTCCCGCAGACCTTGACCACATTCAATGGATATCTGTAGATATCGACGATGAGGAGGAGGACGAAGAAGATAACTATATAGAATGAGTGTACAAGTTCCTGCACAGGGATGGGAGCCAAGAGGCTACCAGCTCCCTCTGCTTAAGTATATGTCCCAGAGTAAACGCAACCTGCGTGCGGTTGTTGCGTGGCATCGTCGGGCTGGAAAAGATCTAACTTGCGTTAACGTGCTGGCTATCAAAGCCTTACAGCGCGTGGGCACATACTGGTACGTTCTGCCCTATGCTAATCAGGCGAGGCGTATCATATGGAACGGCATGACAGGGGAGGGTAAAAAGTTTATTGACTACTTCCCAAGGGAGATTGTCGAGAAGAAAAGCGAACAGGAGATGCGTGTGCACCTGAAGAACGGCAGCGTCATTCAGCTTATGGGCTCTGACGACCCTGACAAGATGGTGGGTGCAAACCCTGTGGGCTGTGTGTTTTCAGAGTACAGTATTTCTGACCCGTCTGCGTGGCAGTTGATTAATCCGATCTTGGCGGAGAACGGGGGCTGGGCACTGTTTAACGGAACGCCTCGTGGAGAAAACCACTTCTACAAGATGCTGCTGAAAGCACAGTCGGACGGCAAGTGGTATAGTAGTCACCTGTCAGTCAAGGACACGAAGGCGATACCGCCTGACGAGTTGCGTCGTGCCCGTGACGAGCTAAACAATGAAGCAAGATTCCAATCGGAATACATGTGTTCGTTCAAGACTCCAGTCGAGGGCAGTTACTACGGTCCTTATATATCTCGCGCCTATCGAGACAAGCGTATATTGGATGAGCTGTCGCCCGACCCTATACTGCCTGTGCATACTGCGTGGGACTTAGGGATGGACGATGCTACAACTATCTGGTTTTTTCAGTTATTTAAGAATGAGATACGAGTTGTACATTACTACGAGAACAGTGGAGAGGGTTTGCCACACTACGCTAGGGAGTTAAATCGCTACGCAGTTCAGTCTGACATTGTCTACGGCAAGCACTACGCACCGCACGACATTAAAGTTCGCGAGCTTGGCACAGGTAAGAGCAGGTTAGAGATAGCGAGAAGTATGGGGTTAAAGTTTACTACTGTAAAAAAGCTACCGATCATTGATGGCATTGACGCTGTTCGTGCTATGCTGCCTAGGTGTTGGTTTAACAAAATACGTTGTGCTCGTGGGTTAGAGGCACTTAAGGGTTACCACAAGGAGTTCGATTCTAGCCGACAAGTTTTTCGAAAGACCCCTGTTCATGATTCTAACTCTCATGGAGCAGATGCTTTTAGGACTATGGCTGTAGGACTTAAGACTCCAAAGCTAAACAATAAACAACCGAAAGCACAATACGATGTCGCAGCAATCAGTTGGTGAGTACTACAAACTGTCCCTAGTAGATGAAGCTACAGTCCTGTACCACACTCAGGGCGAGGACTTCATAAAGTTACTAGATTATTATATTAACTGTCAAGAGGGGGAGGAGAAATATTTTTTTTCGTCACCGACCTATATGCTAGCGGGCGAGATCAAAGAAGATGAGGTCGGAAGGTACTGGCATATTTCGTATGCGGCTAGTAGATCTGAGAATACTCTTGACATGTTTCTTAAACTTGCTCCCTTTCCACTTGACAGAATTAAGTTTTGCAGGTATCAAAAAATGAATGAGGAAGATCCTTATAAATTCTATAAATGGAAAACTTTAAAAAGATTATCTAAATATGGGCTCAAGACCTAAAATAACACCACCACCTCCGCCTCCTCCGCCTCCTCCTGCGCCAGCTCCGCCACCCCCTCCTGCGCCAGTTGCCGCTAGACCTATGCAACAGGCATCCGCTCCTACTCGTAGAGTAACGGGTGCATCTGCTATGGGTAGTTTGGCTCGACTAGCCAGAACAAAACAAAAGCCTAATCGCCCTAAAGTTCAGGGTCGTTCTCCTTTAGGCGGTGGCTCTGGAATGTATAGTGGTTAACCTACAACAACGTTACGCAGAATTAAAGTTGTTAAGGTCACACCTTGACAGCATGTTTCTTGATGCGCAAAAGTATGTGCGCCCCAATTCTAATAAGTTTGATCACGGACACACTCCTCATCAGGATGATGGATCCCGTGAAATGTATGATGACACGGCAGTTTGGTGTAATCAAATGTTTGCTAACGGGCTTAGTGCAAATTTAATACCTAAGTCTGATCGTTGGTTTTATTTGAAAATTACTGGTAAGGATTCTAGCCAGTATACTTCCGAAGAACGAGCTTATCTTCAAGCAGTAGCTGATAGAATACTGCATGAGTTTTCTCTTCCTAAGGCACAGTTCTATACTTCAAGTCATGAATGTTTTCTCGATATTGGTTCTTACGGCACTTCTCCTGTTCAAATTTCTGAAGTGGACGGTATTGTTAATTTTCGCTCTCGCCCTTTATCTGACGTTTTTTTTGATACAGATCAGTACGGGACGGTAGATACAGTTTATTATCGTTGTTACAAAACAGCTCGTCAGTTAATGATGATGTTCCCAGGTGTTGAGGACATGGACGGCTTTAATAAAGACAACTCCGTACATAACAAATATGAGTTAGTATACACAATAGAACCCAACACAGACAAAGCCGCTAAGAAAGGTGGTCGTGTTGGTAAAGGTAGACCTTTTAAGGTGACTTATTGGTCACCTGCTTTAAAAGAACCGTTACAGGAAAGTGGTTCTAGTTATTTTAGTTTTTTAGTTCCTCGTTGGTCTAAGCTAGCAGACGAGGTGTATGGTCGTGGTCCTGCTTTTTCTTGCTTGTCTCAGATACGAGCACTAAATAAAATGGTTAAGGAAGTTCTTATTTCTTCGGAGTATTTAAACTTCCCAACCCTGACTGCAGAGGAAGATAGTATTATGCTACCCATGAAGTACGGGTCGCGTCAAATTATGTTCCATGAGCCTGGTAGTCCTCAGCCTAAGCCTATTCTGGCAGGCAACCAGCCACAGCATGTTATGGAGTTAATTCGGATGTACAGAGATTCTGTAAACAGATCATTCTTTGTTGATCAGATTATCCGACAAGAGAAGAAAGAGCGTCAAAGCGTGACAGAGATTCAAGATGTAAGAGGACAGATGCTCAATCAGCTCGCGCCTCTTCTTAATCGTATGGAGTCTGAATATTTGGGACCAGCTATTGAAGCTACGTTTACACTACTAGAGCGCAATGGTCAACTCCCCGAAGCTCCTGCTAGTGTGGGTGAATTAGAAATTAGTTACTCAAGCCCTGCTTCTCAAGCTCAATTCTCTACTAGACTTAGCGACATCAGTGCATTTATGCGCGATATTGCACCGCTAGCCCAAGCCAAACCTGAGTTGGTTCAAGCTATTGATGAGCAGAAGCTTCTTGAAAGCTACGCTAAATATCGTAATATAATTCCTGATGTTGTAAAAACTTCAGAGCAAGTACAGCAGGCTAAGGAACAACAACAACAACAACAGCAAATAATGGCACAAGCTCAAATGGCTCCGCAAATTGGTGGCGCAATGAAGGATGTTGCTCAGGCAAAGCAAATAGATCCTGAAGGCGTGGGTCAATTATTAAATATTTAATATGTCAGTATTATCTACTCTTGAGAGGCTTCGTGAGAAATCTAAGCTGAAAGAAGATCTTATCAATATTTTAGAGACTCCATCTGGGCAGAGATTTTTTAAAGTCTTGCTCCGTGAGTGTCATGTAACTAAACCTGTGTTTCACTCAGACGATGTAAAAATGCGTGAGTGTGAGGGACGTAGGCGTTTAGCTATGAGCTTTCTCACTCTGTTGGGTCAAGACGATCCACAAGAACTTATTAACAAAATAGAGATGGAGAATAAAAACATATGAGCGAAGAAGAAAACACAGGAGGTCTAGGCGGGGGTATCCCCGAAGAGGTAGCCTCTGAAACCGCAACTGAGTCTAGTGCTTTTGATTTTGCATCAGAAGATTCCTATGGTCAGTTTTTACAATCATTGCCTGAAGAATTACAGGCAAACGATACACTTAAGAATACAAAGTCTATGCATGCACTAGCAGATCAGCTTGTAAATGCACAGAGTGCTTTGGGTTCAAAACGTTTATCTGCACCCCAAGAAGATTGGGGAGAAGAACAATGGGAGGACTTTTATAGCAATATAAGACCTGCCGATTCTGAGTATACTATTCCTGATGAAGTAACTGTTGGGGATGAGACTGTGCCTATTGAACTACCGACTGAGGCTGTACAGGAGTTTGTTGATTTTACAGCAGAGCTGGGATTATCACAAAACCAGTTTGATCAGCTATACGAGGCTTATGTAGGTATGGGGATAGAGCAACAAAAAACTGCAGAAGAGTCTGTTGCAAAGCAGGTTGAAGATGCTAAAACTTCCGTTCGAATGGATTGGGGGGATAACTACGAAGTAAATCTTGCTCAGGCTAATCAAGCGTATGAGGCGATGGCTTCTGAGATCCCCGAGATTAAGGAGCTAATAGAAGCTGATCCTGTGGTTGCAAATCACCCTGCTGTCTTAAAGTTGTTTCATAGGTTGGCGGAAGTATCAGGCGATACTTTACCTGCTGTTGCTAATAACCCAGCTAGTGGTTTTGCGAACCAAAACGTTCACGGAGTAAAGACTGCGATTGCAGAGCTTGATGCAGATAATGCATCACTTATTATGAGTGATCCATCTTCTTTGAACTTGGCTGACAGAGCTAAACGACAAGAGGTACTTAATAAACGAGCAAACCTATACTCTAATTTGTACGGAGAAGGGTAAAACGACTTGACATTATAAAAAAACAAGGCTATCCAAATAATATTGAGGTAGCCTTTTTTTGGTCTCGATATCAGCTTTAGATAGCCGTTGGTTCCGTTATAACTAGAAGAGTCCGAAAGGATAGCTCATCGAAAAACAAACTTCTAATTAAAACTTAACTTAAATTATTTAAAATTATGGCATATTCAGATCCTACCTATATGGGAGAAACTGGTACTCCTGCTGGGGGTATTACTATCAACGATGCTTATGTTCAAGCCTACAAAGCTGGTTTTGAGCAAGCATATCAACAAAGTGAGTCTAAACTACAGCCTTACTTCGAACAAGAAACACAAAACGAAGAGTTTCAATACTTTGATCGCATCGGCACAGCTGAAGCAATGAGTGAAGACGCTACTCGTTATGGTGACAACCCAAATTCATCTATCACACACGAACGTCGTCGGATTGGTCTTAAGGACTATGAGCTCGGCAAGTATGTTGATGAGAAAGATCTAAAGCGTGTTCTTACAGATCCAATGAATGCTTACACACAAGCACTTCTTGCATCTGGTAAGCGTAAGATCGACGACATCATCATTGACAAGTTCTTCGGTGAGGCTTACGTTGGTAAGTCTGGCGGAACTACTCGTACTTTCGCAGAAGGTGCTACAGACGAAGATCGTGCTAACATTGTTGTTGGGACTAAGTCCGCTGGAGATATTACTGCTGCTGGTGACTACGTTGTTGCTGGTGGAGAAACTGAAGGTTTCTCTATTGGTGCTAACTTTGGCACTGTAGGCTCTGGTCTTACTCTTGCTAAACTTCGTGCAGCTCGCACTACAATGCTAAAGCTACACGCTATTGACCAAGACGAGATCGTTAACTGTTTTGTTTCTGCAAAGCAACTTGATGACCTACTCGGTATAACTGAGGTTGTTAGCTCTGACTTCGCAGTTCGCAAGTCACTTGCTGAAGGTAGTGTAACTACATTCATGGGCTTCCGTTTCATTCACACTGAGCGGCTTCCACTATCCACTGGCTCTGCTGGTGACGAGCGTCGTGTTATCATCTCAACACCAAAATCTCTTAAGCTATCTACAGGCACAGCTCTCAAGGGAGATGTGTGGCGTGTTCCTGCTAAGAAAAACATTCCTTACGTTTACTTCAAGCTTGCTGCTGAAGCATCTCGTATGTGGGGTGAAGTTTCTGGCGAAATCCGTTGTACTGAAGGTTAATTATATTCGTAGTCTCCCCTGTATACTCAGGGGAGACTACTTTATTGTATGTCTACTGAAGCAACAAAGCTTGATATAATGAACTCTGCCCTGAGAATGGTGGGCAGTTTTCACTTAGAAGCTAGTGACACAACTAGCACTACATATGACATAGCCAACAGTGCGTACTCTCAGGCAGTTACTGAGGTTTTTGGCGATAACATTTTTCGATATAACACTAGGAGAGTTAAGCTCAACTCTAAGCCTGGGTTAGAAACATCTTTTCTTGCTTCGGAAGGCTATACAAGTGCAGGTGATGCAGCTAGTAATCCTGACTGGGAAGGAAACACTATTAAATCAGCCCAGTGGCAAATATCACCAACCACTGAAACTTTAGTCGCTGAGGGTGATAATTATAAAAATTTAAGAACTACTAGTGTTGTTACAGCAGCACAACAGCAACTCATTAGATTTGAGCATACTTTTGATTTTGGTCCTGGGACTAAAAGTTCTGATGCTCAGCGTGTATACATGTTTTCATTAACAGATATGGATGAATATCCTGATGTTAGTCCAAGTGAAGATGTTTTAAGCAATCCAAATTTATCTTTTCAGATAAAATTTGAAGGCACTGGTTCTAGTGCTAAATTAAAACTTCAACACAGAAATAATGGTAATGCTGTTGTCGGCACGCCATTAGCTCTTTCTAGTGTTGGCAGCAATCATTTATTTAAGGCAACACTAGATGTTGTTGTAGGGAAAAGTTCTGCTGTCGCGGATTCTTATGCATCTATAACATTAGAGAACTTAACGGGCACTGGCACTATTACTGACAGTAATCTTGTTCTAACATCTGCATTTTACGACTCACTAACTCAAGGGGCTGGGGTAAAGGCTAATATTCAGTCGGGCGGTGTTACTGAGTCTAACGGTATTAGCAAAATAAGCGTTCATTCGGTGTATTTTAGAAATGTTACTACAGTTTCTAGAACATCTGCAGAGTTTGTAGATTGTCCCAATGAATTTACTCTTCCAAATGATCTTAATCTTTTAGTAAAAGTTGAAGATGCAGAAGACGAATTGTATAATACTTATAAACTTGCTAACGGTAACTTATATAGCTCTCTTGAAAGTTTAAATATTACATACGCATTTTTACCTGTCATAGAAACTAGTGCAATAACACTTCCTGGGTTTCTTTTTAGGCTTTTAACATTGCACATGGCACAGAATATTGCTATTGAGTTATCGGGTTCTGAAAATAGACATGAAATACTACATAGACAGTATGGGTTAGCACTACGGAGAGCTAAAACTCTAGATGGTAGACAAGCACCACCTGCACAGTATTTAGATAGCAGTATGTCAGGTTTTATTTCAGCTCATCAGAATTATGGCAAGGTATAGTAATGTCCAAACTGATTTCTCTGGAGGTTTAATAAGTGAGCACGTTTTAGGTCGCACAGATATAAAACGAGTTGGAAACTCAGGTAGAGTTTTTAAAAATTTCTTTCCTACTTTACAAGGACCTGCTAATTTTCGACAGGGTTTTAAACAGTATAATACTCTAACTGGGGCTCAAGATAAATTTATCAGTGTTGATATAGTTCTTGCTACGGCAATCCCATATCGTGCAGTTTTTTCTTCAGGGAAGGTTGAGATTTATGATAATAGTGGAGTAAAAAAAGCTGAAGTAACTACTCCGTACAGTGCTGCAGAGATTCCTGAACTTAGATTTAGCTCAGAAACAGGTGAGTTGCATATAGCACATGGTCGTCATAGACCTAAAAAATTAACTGCAGATCTTACTTTCTTAGCAACTGTTTTAAACGCTTCTGGCGGTCAAGAGTTAGTTACTACTAATGATTATACTCTTTTAGCAAATGCTGAAGTCCAAGGAGACACTAGTTGGACATTATCAGACTTGCCTTTTGATGTTGAGCCTTTTTTGGATAAACAACCGTCTTCAAATAAATTTACTTTAGCTCAAAACGAGAGATATGTTAAATTAACTGCACCCGCATCTTTATTTAATCCCATAGTAGCAAACTACAGTAGTAAAACTTGGTATGTAGAATATATTGCTGATGGGACAAAATTTTTAGGTAAGGTTGTTACAGCTAGTACTACTTCTAACTACACTCTTCAAAATCCAACAAACACTGTAGTTTTTGTGGAGCCTGTTGTGTCTGTATTAGACATTGAAGATGATGCAGCACAGTTGTATTTGTTAGATAATGAAGAAACAGCTAATAATTCTGCAGATGAAAAAGCTTTAGAATTAGATGGTGTCCCCGATGGAGAAATACACTTGCGATCAGATACTACTATATTCAATGCGGGTCAAGTTAACTCTTGGGTTCGTGTTGGAGATGACAGAAGAAACAATAATGTTGTTGTAGGTGAAACTAGAGAACGAGTTCGTTGGTTAAATATTAAAGAACACAGAGGCACAGAAGATCATCCTGTAGAGTTTTTTAGGGGCGCGTATGATAATTCAGAATATACGTCTGGTTCTGTGTATAGAATATACGATCATAATTTTTCAGGTAATACTGTAACTCTTTATCAGTTGGGTATAAATGTTAAAGGTGATATAAACCAAACAACGGCTGTTTTAACAGACGGTGGAAATAGAACTTATGCTTTTTCTCACGGTCTATCTAAAGATGCTGGAGCTAATACTGACGGGTCAGATAATTTAACTGTGCCTGCGTCAACTGATGGAGATTTTTTAATTGGAAATTTATCAACACAGAAACAATTTGATGTGGTAGAGTGTAATACTACTGAAAAAGTTGAACAATATGAAAGTAGTTATACAGCTGGTAATTTAATAGTTCCTACCTCTACCCTTGTAGTTGAAGTAGTTGCTAATGATGCTCAGCTTACAGCATCACAATCTAACACTTTTGTAGCGGATGATGTTGGTAGACACATTATGGGAATAATGGAGTCAGGAAATGTATACATGAAAATTAAAACTGCTACCTCTGATAAACAAGCAGTAGTAACTCTTTTAAATTCTGTACCTAGAAACAAAAGAACACTTGACTTTGAAAATGCAGGAGCTTTACAAGATGTAAAACTTGGGGCGTGGTTTACTGGTAATTTTCCTACAACTGTAGCTAAGTTTGAACAACGTAGAATATTTGGCGGTACTTATAATAATCCAAATTTTATATATTTTAGTAGGGTTGACGATGAAGCTAGTTTTCAACCAACTCAAGATGATGGTGAGGTGCTAGATACCGATGCAATAACATATGCGTTGGCAAATCGAAATGCTGGTATACGTTGGATGAATGCTGCAAAAGATTTAGTTATTGGTACTACTGGTGGAATTTATAGAATAGTGCCTAACCAGTATCAGTACGGTATTAGCCCTAAGACTGTTCGTATGGAGCTAACGGAAGAAGAACCTTGTGCACAACAAGCTGAAACAGTAGGTAGTTCTGTGTTTTATCCTGATCAGTCGGGCACTCGCTTAATGGAGTATAAATATGACCAGTCTTTAACTACTGCGTCCTCAAACGATGTTTCTAAACTTATATATGGGATATTTATAAAGGATCCAATAGCTCAGATTGCATACCAGCACGCACCTCAGCCTAGAATATGGACTAGAACTGTTGCTGGTAAGTTGTTTTGTCTATCCTATCACCGACAAGAAGAATTTTATGCTTGGTCGGAACATGAATTAGGAGGCTCTGCTACAGTTTTAGATATATCTGTGTTGCACAAGAGTACAGTATCAAATTTAGATCAAGTGTGGATTCTTGTTAAGAGAGGTAGCACTATAAGAACAGAGGCTTTATCTGATCCAGATATTGCCCAGACTTCTAATTACCCCATGTTGGATTCTTATTTGGAGTATAGTAGTTCTAGTTCTATCCCCTCTGCAACTATTATATCTTCAGCTTTAGGGGCTTCCGATATAGCTCTTATTGATAATGGACAGTATATAGGGCAAAAAACGGCTGCTGAGATTAGTAGTTACACAGGAAGTGGAAAGATAATTATAGGACTTCGTTATACTGGTGAGTTGCAGATGATGTTCCCAACATGGGATGCTGCAAACAAGCCTGCATATGGAGCAGATACGGCTCGTATAATATCATTCAAAGCGTTTTTTATTAAGTCGTTTAGTTTTATGTTAGGTATAAAAAATAAGTTTGAAACAATTACATTATCTACAACTTATGGGGCTAGTGGTGGATTTTCTGGTTTTGATAAAGAAAGACCTATTGCAGGCTCGACTTTTGGCGTAGATAATGTACCAACTATTAAACACGAAGAACCCTATCCTTTAACCATTGCATCAATTATAACCAAAACTGATCTGAACTAATATGGAAATTGTAGCCGTAGTAGCAAGTGTAGCCTCAGGCGTAACCCAGTACATGGGAGCGCAACGAGAGGCTGCGGCTCAGCGTAACTCAGCTGAGTCTGCGATAGCTATGGGTAAGTACAATGCTCAGATAGATGTTAATAACATGGTGGCAGAGCAGGGTGATCTTGGCTATGTTGCATCTGCAAACGCTTTAGAGAAAAACCAGGCACTACAAAAAGCATCTTTTGGGCGTGAAGATTTGCAAAAGAAACAGGCTAGAGAGTTAGCTACGTCAAGAATGCAACTATCTGGTTCTGGTGGAACATTTAGTGATGTGCTTCGTTCTGCAGAATTACAGGGTTATGATAACCTAGCTAGGTTTGATTTTGCAGCTTCACAAGAAACTGCACAATTTTCTAGTCAACTTGCAGACACAGACCGACAATTAGGATATGCCTATCAACGTGGTCAAGATGCGCGAAATTTAACTTTGCGTACTGCTGCTAATAACGCTACTCAATTTAGAAACCAAGCAAAACAAACTCAGTTAGCTGGTACGGCTAATCTACTTGGATCTTTTGGTCAGGCTGCTGGGTATGCTGCTGAAAATAACGTATTTGGACCATGATAAAACCTACACAAAAACAACAAAAAGCACCATTTTCAGCTTTTGATACTACATCTAATTTTAGAAGCGGTTTAAGAGAAGTTGGTCAGGCTTTTGGACAAGTTGGTCAAGCTGCTGCTAGTTATGCTACTTCTATTCAACAAAAGAAAGATGAGGCTCAGGTACAACTGGCTAGTAAAGCAGACGCAGAGCGTCAAGTGCAGTATAAAACTGCTTTGGATGCTTTAAATACTGGTGTTAGTAATAAAATTGGATTAAAGGGTATTCAGGAGTTACAGGACAATGTTATGTCTGTTGTTGGTACTCCTTTGTCTAGTTTTTTACCTGAAGATTCCCCTGTAGCGTTGACTAGTGAAAAAGCAATGTCGCGCTATAATAACAATTTTTATAAAGATACTGGAAATCTACAAGCAAGGTTTGAGGCTAATAATGCTCAATCTGTAATTATAGATACAGCTGAAGAAAGAGGCGATGCGCTCCAAAAATTTATAAACACTAATTTAGTTGATTATTTTGGGGTTGGAACTCCAATATCTGTTTTTCGGTCTGTTATAAACCATCCACTTTTTACTAGTACGGAAGGACAGGATGTTTACAGCACTGCTAAGGGTCTTACAGCAGAAGGGCGTGAAGCTTATTTGGAAGTTGTTGGAAAAAGCATGCTTGGTTTTGCACAGGTAGACCTTGAAAACACAGCTAGCCCTCAGGATTTAGCAGTTAAAAAAGACGAGCTTAGGGAGTTTATTTCCGCTAACCCTGAACTAAATTTTGATGCAACAGATATTGGCAGATTAGAAGACGCTTACGACTCTAGATTAAAAGAACTCAATGATCCTACTGTTCTTAGGGCTAATACTGTGAATGCGATAAAGGATGTAATCTTGGCTGTAGATACTAGGCTAAATAGCGACATGGTTTTAGCAAAAGAAGCTGCTAGGATGTTTATAGATTTACAGGTAATGGAAGAAAGAGCATCTACTGTTCTTAAACCAGGAGATGACAGCTATAAGTCATTACAGGCTACGATTAATTATGTTAGACAATTTTTACCTATAGATTTTCCAGAAGGGGGCAGCGCAGAATTTTTACAAGGCGAGTATGCTGAAAAAATAGATTCTATGCAGACTCCTTATCAAGCATTGTTATCTGAAGCTCTAAGATTAGACAGTCCAGAAGATGTTAGTGCCTCAGAAATAATAGGAGCAAGATTAAATACATTTGGTCTAGATAAAACTCGTAGATCAACGCTACAAAACAGGCTTTCAAGAGATGTAACCCAAATTCAAAGTAAACTAGCAAGCGGAGACGCTTCTTTTTATGGCGAGCTAAATCCAGTTAAGAGACGGCTTGTGCGACAAGCTGGTGCTGGCGATGAAGCTGCGCGCTTACAACTTTCGTTAGAGTACAGTCAGTTTGCAAAAGCTGTTAAGGCTACTAGTGGCACTCTTATGGGTCAGCCTGTACCTAGTACTTTTTTTATTCCACAACAACAACCAATACCTAGTTCGCCAGAGGGCATGGTTGAGCATATTAAAAATAATATAAAAATTAATGGTGATTCTGCAACAAATTTTTATGGAGGTGTTCAAATTGCAAATTCTGATAGGTTAAGTCCAGAAGAGCATGCCTACTATCGTGGTATGTGGCTTTATACTAATCAAACACTGCGAATGCAGTATAACGGTGAGAAGCTTGATCCTGAAACGGCAGTTAATACAGTGCTTTCAGCTTATTTTGATGGCGAAAAGTTGCCAGAAGAAAGTAAAAAACTTGTGAATGAAGTTATTGAGGAAGACTCGTCACCTATGTCTTCTTTTATAAATAGTCTTAAATACACTGATCAAATAGAGGCAAGTGAGGCTCTACAGCAAATTATCTATGGTCAGCTCTACAAAGCATCTACTTCTACTAGTCCTTTAGACCTAACAGATAAAGATAAGGTAGTTGCTTACTTGAATAAAAGCATAGAAGAAAAAACACTTCTTCCTTTATTTGGGTACACAGAGCAAAATGAAAGTGGTAGTTATACAAATATTCCACCTGAGATTGCTGTAGAGGATATTGATTATAAAAGAGAAGCTTCTCTGCGTGGGGAAGGTTTTTTTGGAGCTCCTGGTCCTGGTGTTTTTGCTAGAATGGTTGCCCCGCTAACAAGGCTTAAAAGGGATAAAGCGGAAGCCTTAATAGTAGGAGATTATTGGAAGTTTTCTGTTATTGGTTCTTTGACTCAAAAGTATGATCTTGATGTAATTAAAAGAGCTACTAAAGATTTAGCACAACAAAGTGTTCCTGCACCTAGTGGGTTTACAGGTCCTAATATACCTAATGTTTTTAGTGTTTCTGCACAAGACACAGACACCCGCAGAAGTTTCACAGAAGCACTTATGAGAGGTTTTGACAACAACCTTGTTGATATGGGTGAGGGTGTCCAGCAAGGACAGGCGCGTATTGGGTTACCAATTTGGGAGCAAAACCAAAAAACTGGTGCAGTCGAACAAAGAGTTTATGTTGAATATTTTGACGGTAACAGGTACACTAGAGTTCACGACAGAGGAGAACCTTTGTATGTGACTTTAAATCAGGCAAAAGATTTGTACGATATAGTTTTTAATAAAGAAGTTACACTTGGAGGTAACAATGGAACTTTAGGACCTAAAGGTATTCGAATAGATTCCGTTTTAGACGAGCTTTTTAATGATTAGAGCACCCCTTAGCACAGCTCGGTATGAGCAATTAAAGTCCTATGAAGAAATTAATGGTCTGCATAGTACGACAGACTACGGTGCGTGGAAAGGTTTAAGTGCATCTTTTCATAACGGCATGTATAACAATGTAACGATGACTTTAGCTAAGTGGCTAAAGAAAAGATCGTTGGCTGATGATGATGCTCCTGCTGTGACTAAGGAGCAGTTTGAAAATACAAATGCCTATAAGTATGGTTTAGACTACAGAGCTGATGAAAATGAGGCGCAACTAGAGTGGCGTATACACCAAGGCGCAACAAACTTTATAAACAACGAGTATATTAGCGGGCAGAAAAGAACAATAAGAAATTTAGCTGGTGCTTTTGCAGGTGCTATGTTAACTGATCCTTTAGCTTTTGCGCCAGTAGCTCTGCCAAGTAAAGGTGCTAAGCTTGCTCAGTTAAATATGTTAGCAGGAAATAGAGTTGCTGCTACGTTTCATGGAGCAAGTTCTACATTTAAAAATGTTTTAGCGGTAAATGCAGGATATGAAGTTCCTTATGCTTTTATGCAAAACGATTTAGGTGTACAGGAATATACGCTTGAGCAACTGCAGTTGTCGGCAGCGATGAATCTTGGTTTTGCAGGTTTAATTAGTGGTGTGCGCGGTTACGCTATAAACAATGCAGCTTTACGAAATAAAAATATTATACGTCAGGACGAGCAACTACAAAAGCTTTTTGAATCAGGCGATATAAGAACTGCCTTACTTCAAGCTTCTGATGATCAAAATTTTGTTCTTAATAGAATGTTTGATCAGTTCCCAGAGTTAAGAGACTGGGCAGCAGGTCGCAGCACTACGCCATTAACTAGGGAGCAAGATCTTACAGCTACAGCGATTCTTAATATGCACGAGACAAACTTACAGATGAGAGCTTTGTCTGTGATGTCTGCTAAGAAGTTAGCTAGCAGGGCTAATAAAGACACTGCAAGGTCATTACTACTTTTACAAAAAAGACAAATGAAGCGGGTGTCTGATATAATTTTATTTGGTAAAGGTACAAACAAGATTACGCCAACAGATGCTACACTGTTAAAAGAGGCAGGCTTTGAAATAGTTCGGGCACACCAGGTGCATCCAACAATGAAATCTGTAGTACCTGACAGTGGTTTTGTATCACAACCTGCTCAAGTTTACGGCAAAAAATTAGTTGATCGTGTTGCTGAAGCTGATAACTTACGAAGAGCGTATGTAGACTTAGAGAAGACTGCTTATGATACATACAAGACACAGTATTCTCAAAGACAAATAAAAGAGTTTTTTATAGACCCCGCAAAAGAAAAATTTGAAAGAGCTGTTAGCGAGATAACAGATATTATAGGAGATAATTACTCTATGATGCTTGTAGAGGCTCAGAGAGCAGTTGATAATATTTTTTATGGCAGGGACGTTACTAGTGTTATATTAGAAGATGGTCCTGTGTCTAAAGAGGGGAGTGTAACTTTGGGCGCAGCTAAGTTTGGAGAGCCTCTTATTACTTATATAAACCAGCCTTACTTTTTTCTTTCTAGAACTGCTAATGAGCTGCAAGGTATACAAGCAACTAAAGTTCTAAACATTGCAAATTATAAACTTAAAGATGGTTTTACATCCTCTGAGTCTGCGGCTTTTGTCAGTGTGTTTCGTACACTAATGCACGAAACAGTACACCATATAGAAGATATAGATCCTAAAGCTTATGATATACTTCACACTTCTGCATTGCAGGCTGCTGCTGATTATAACGAAGGTTTGGGTGTAAATCTTGCTTTGTATGATAAAGCTCGGAAAATAGGTTACGAAAACGTTGTTGATACTTTTGGAAAAAAAGTAGATACAGCCGCAAAAGAAGTTGCTCCTAATTTAATAGAGTTTGCTATTACACAACCTGCCTTTTGGAATAGATTAAAACAAGTCGATCCTGCCCTTTATACTAAAATGGCAAAGACTTTTGATTATCTGCAAGACACTTTAAATAAAACTTTAAACAAGCATGATAATATTCCTGCTGTTAAGCAAATAAAGTCTATAACAGACTCGAATAAGTTAGCATCGACAATAGCTGAAAATATAATAGCTATTAAGAACAGCGCAGATTTTCAAGCAAATGTTAAAAGAGCTGAAGAAGGAGCACAAGCAAACTTAAGTAATGTATTTGATCCCGATAATTCTGCATTGTCAGTAGCTCGTTTTGAAGAGAACGCCAAAGCACAAAACAATTTTATGGGCGATCCTATAGCTTTTATTGACGACTCAATAGCAAAACTATTAGGAGGAGACGAAACAGTTTTACCAGCTTTACTTTCGCTGTCAAAAATACCTTCTGCTAAACTACCCCCAGCCTTAAATACTTTTATAACAGAGATGGAAAATAAGGGGCATAGTTGGCTTACAGCTGATGTAGCTAACAATATGGTTTCTAACATTCAAGCGGCTCAAAAACGAAATAAAGAAGTAGCTAAGATTGTTTTGAAGAATAAAGATTTAAAATCTACTTTAAATAATTTAGTAAAGTTAACTAACGAAGGACTTCCGTTAGAAGTTGCTCAGCGTGTAGGTTATATTTTATTAGATGAGACTGCTGATGCAGCTGTTAAAATTGGCAGGGTAAATGACTTTCTTGCTACAGAAGCACATGCAGTTGTTTTAAGAACTATGCATGACAGGGTAACCTACGAAGGTTTAAATGGTTTAGTTAATAAACATCGTTCAGCTAAAAAAAGGATTGATCAGTTATCTACTTTTATGGACGGCAGTCGTCGCCAAGGCGTGGACTTAGGTACATCTTTGCAGACCTACAAGACCATTCAGAAACAGCTAGATCAAAACCCTTTGCTAGATTATTTAATAGATAACGGCTTGTTTGAATTATTTTTAGGGGAAGACCCTACAAAGTATATGTCTTCCTATGTTAATACTACAATAGGTAATAAGAATTTAATTGCTTTGTACGGCACAGAGTTAAAACAAGCTTCTGTGTTATTTCACAGAGATATAATGAATGCATTAGCCACTGGTAAAATACCTAAAAAATGGCAGGGCGTTAAAGTTTGGGAAGGGCTTGTTGATACTATTCGTAAGACTAATAAAAACCAACTATCGCAGATGAATGCTCTAGGCATTACAATTCGAGATCGTCAGGGGTTTTTGGGCTACAGTATGACTTATGATAGAGCCTTTGTAAAAAACATGGGTTATGAAGCTTTTGAAGCTAAGATGCTAGAGATGATTGACATGAGGGAAACTATAAAAGCTCATGGCGGTCTTATGGCTGAACGACCTAGTTCTACTAAGTCTGGTTTAAAAGATGCAGGTAAGCACAAGTTGTTTAATCCAAAAACTTTTCTTAGGGGTTTATACAATGAAATTGTAGATGGGGAGTTTATTCAAGATACTGATATAAATAATCCATCTGTGCTTGGCGGGTACCGTAAAGCAGCTAAAATTGTATTTAAGAAAAATAAAAGAATTGACGCACTTGTAGAGTTTGGCAACCGAAAGAACATGGGTCGATTTATGCTAGAGCAAATAGCAAGTCGTTCTGAAAATATTGCTTTGGTAAAACATGTTGGTCACGATGCTAACGGAGCACTGCTTTCTTTAATACCACCACAAGCAACAGCAATATCTAAGTTAAAGACTAAAGCTACTGTAGACCAAGTAACTGGTAGATTAGACACTCCTGTTGATGCTAATCTGTCTTCAATATTTAGAAACGTCAGGCAGGTGCAGAATGTAGCAATGCTTGGGGGTGCGGGGTTTTCTTCATTGTCTGATATTCCGTTAGTTTGGTCTACTTTACAATATCTGGGCGTTGGTTCAGAAGGTTTGCCAGCCTACTTTTCTAGATACCAGCAAGCTGTGTCTGCGCAGTTTAAAGGGGATAATAAGAAAATGGCTCAATGGTTTAGACAGCAGGGGGCTGCTTTTGACCTAATTACTAGAAACATGGCTCAACGGGTTATTACCGATGAGGCTGGAGCTTCGGGTAAAATAAACTCTGCTAACGACTTTATGTTTGAGGTTAATTTTCTTAATCGCCTGACAGCGTCCCACCAACAGCTATTTATGGATATGCTTACTGCAGGACTTGCAGAGCAGTTGAGGGCTAAGAAGATGAACCCGCTGACGCAAGAAAGATTAAAAGAATTTGGATTTACAGATAAAGAAATAGTCCAGTTAGCTAAGTATGTGGAGAAAACTCCTGACGGGGTTTATCGTATTGGTCCTTATAATATAAAGAACGCTAAACTTCAAAAGAAACTTAGTGGCTTTATGAATCAGTATATGCGTGAAGGTGTTATTGAGCCTGATGTGGGGGCACAAGCAATATCTCGTTTGGGTTTGCAGGCGGGAACAATTAGCGGAGAATCAGCTCGACTAGCTTTACAGTACTCTAGCTTTATGGTTGCTATGGGTAGAGTTATTTATCGTAGATTTTTGTACGGTTACAACGGAGACAACAAAACATCTGCGTTTAGAAATGCGCATATGTTTGCTTATTTTGGCATGGCATTAGCAGCTGCGTATTTATCTACAGTTCTTAAAGATTTATCTAGGTTTAAAACTCCAATGAATCCTGTAGATATGACAGAACAGGAGTGGATGCGAATAATTAGACAGTCTGGACTACTTGCATATTATGAACCTTTCTTTAATGCGGCACAGTTTGGCACAGACGCTGCTTTTGGACCTGCAGTGGGCACAGCTACAGATATTGCTTCTTTGGACCTTGGGGATGCTATAAAACCGTACACAGGTCAACATCTGCCTGTACTAGGTCCTATAATAAAACAGACTGCACACACAGCTAATGAAATTATTTTTAACTTTCTTGGGGAAGAAACTGAAAAAGCAGGGTCGACTCCTATTGACAACAACTAAAAACACATATAAGTAAATACATATTATGGCTAATTCATCTCAAACTACATCACAAACTGCTAAAGAATACACCTCAGGACAAAGTCAGACTACTAGTGCGACTGCGGCTGAATACCCTAGCACATAAACATGAGTACTACACCTAAAAATATTGGAGTAGTTGGCTCTATGTCTAATCTAAGCGTCACTACAAGTTCTGTGGTTGATGCTCCTTCTATTGATTCTGATACTAACCTTGTATTTATAGATGTGCAAGATAATGATGTATATGCCACATTTGACGGCTCAACCCCATCAGCCTCTGTAGGTCATACATTAAAAGCTGGTCGTGACTACCTGTTTTATGCAGGTATGTTTAAAACTGCTAAGTTGTTAGGCAAAGATGGTACATCTATTGTAGCACTTACGCAGTTAAACGGCTATGCGTAATGAGTGGACTTATACAGTCTTTTAGCGGAGTCCGTAGTAATAAAGGTTTTCTTTACTCTGTTGGAGATACTCTCAGGTCGATAGCTCCTGCTGCTGCTGCATATAGTCTTCGTAGTCTTACTGGGGGTGATCCCAAGGTTGTTCGTGTACGCAGATCAAGCGATCACGATGAAAGAGATTTTAATGTTTCGGAAGTATCTGGAATAGAAAGTTATATAACAACTCCCGAGACTGGTTGGAACACGCAACCAACTTGGGCAATAAGTAGTGGTGGTTCTCCTAATATAGTATCTCAATCAAGCACAGCCACTACAAGTACTCTTACAGTTTTTGCATACGCTGTAAATGCTACTATTCAGCGCAGCAATTCAGCAACTCATATTAGAGCTGAATCAGGAGATGTAATTACTGTAAATTTAACTATAACAAATTTATATCAAGAC
>Ga0181379_1000353_pt1 | contig 23363 bp, 39 predicted proteins | sample 2SPOviralmetaG_FD_130115 | JGI IMG/M metagenome (GOLD analysis project Ga0181379, IMG submission 130115) | Marine viral communities from the oligotrophic San Pedro Time Series (SPOT) site, San Pedro Channel, CA, USA - 2 SPOT_SRF_2009-07-10 | ecosystem: Environmental > Aquatic > Marine > Strait... | reverse complement strand
TACGGTCAAATTTCGGCTGTGTCTTTAACTTCTGGGCTTGTGGCTTGTCACAGGGTTTAAGGCAATATGAGCATAGGAATAGGTATAGGATTAAAGTAATATGTTCCTAAGTTTAAAACTTGCATTAAACGGAGAGCGTATATCTAGCGTTACCCCTCCACCAGGAGAGTTTTTCTACATTAGAAGTTCTGGTTCTGGATTTTTATACTTACGCCCTGGCACTACATTTAAATACATTAGACTACAATAATTATGGCAAATTTTACAGTATCTTCAGCAGTGGACACAATGATGCAATCATCAGATGCCGCTGGCATCAGAAGCTCCATTGGGGTATTTGAGGAAAACGCTTATCCTTATGTTGCTTACTTTAGTGGCACTACAGCCCTTGCAAAGAACCTAACAAGTATTACCAGTTCAAGTGGTTTCTACACCAACGGAGGTTTAACTTCTATTTACATTGGAAGTAAGGTAACATCAATTGGAAGTAATGCATTTTATTATACTGCTAGTTTAAGTGACGTTATAGTTGCTGAAGGTTTAACCTCGATTGGCAATAGTGCATTTATATATTCTGGCCTAACCAGTATTAAACTTCCAAATACTTTAACCTCAATTGGGTCAGGTGCGTTTAATTATTCTAGCCTACTTAGCATTATCGTTCCCAACAGCGTGACCACGATTGGGTCTGGCGCATTCTCTTATTGTAGCATAGCGAGTGTTACATTCCCAATTAACGATAATTTTACATCTATTCCTGCTTCCTGCTGTCTATCGAACAACTTAACGGGCACTCTTGTAATTCCAAGTAGTATAACCTCAATTGGGTCAAGTGCATTTAGATATACTAACGTAACAAGAATAAACTGCCTTGCTACAACCGCACCAACCTTGGGTTCAAACGTATTTAATGGTATTAGTGCAACAATTCACGTTCCAGTAGGAGCAACAGGATACGGAACTACATATGGAGGGTTGACAGTTATTGCGGACTTGTAATGATTGAATACCTATATGAGTAAAAAATTACACTTCGTATCTGGTCTTCCAAGAGCTTGCTCAACCCTGCTCTGTAATCTACTTGCACAGAACCCAAAGGTTCACGCTACCCCTACTAGTGCCTTGCACGAAATAGGCTACATTGCTCGACAGGTTTTTCAAACCGAAGAAGCAAAGGCGGTGGATATGAAGAATGTCCTTGAGCCTATGTATCTGGACTATGTTAAGGCTGGCTGTGAAAATGCTTTCAACAGCATCACGGACAGACCAGTAGTCGTGGACAAGTGCCGCTCTTGGGTTGGTCATCTTGACCAGCTATTTAAAGTTTGGGAGGACGCTAAGGTTCTTGTTCCTGTTCGTGACATTAGGGGCGTTCTGTCCAGTATGGAGAAGAAACGCATACAGCACCCAGAGGTATTCAATGGTGCAGAGCAAGAGAATCCGCAAAACTGGACAACAATTGATAAACGGGTAAGTGCTTGGTTACAAACTCCTCCCATTGGAATTGCTATCGAACGCCTGCACGAAGCCAAAGAACGCTTTGGTGACAGGCTTATGTTTGTTCACGCAGAGGACTTAACGGAAAACCCTCAGGAAGTAATGAACAGGGTCTGGGAGTATCTAGGCGAAGAGCCGTTTATTCACAACACTTCTAACGTAGAGCAATACACCCAAGAATACGATGTTGGTTTTCCCTACGGAGACCACGTTATTCGACAAGAAGTAAAACCTTTAAAGAAGGACTGGCACGAGACGCTTGGTCGTTCTCTATCAGAACAGCTTAATCAAAAATTCAACTGGATCAATAACTTATGAAATATGCAATAATTAACCCAAAGGGCAGAGTCCTTCGTTTATCAGAAGATGAGCCTAAGTTCATCGCTGAAGGCAACGAAGCTGTATCTATATCAAACGAAAAAGCCAAGAAGATTGACGCTTCAAGCGAACCGTTGTTCCTAGTTGAAGGGAACTTAATTACCTTTAAAGAAAAGTTATTTAATGATAACCCTGAAGCAATAAAGGAGTCCCTGCGTCCAGAGCGTAATCGCCTGCTTGCTGAATCCGACTGGACTCAGTTAAATGATTCACCTCTTGCTGAAGACAAGATTGCCGCCTGGGCCGCATACCGCCAGGACTTGCGTGACCTTACTGGCAATGTTGACAACAGCGGCGAAGCAGATTTTCCCGTAGCCCCATAATGCAATGGAAGACATTATATATAGATCAACAATTGGAACAGGTGGCTTTATTGCTACCATTGAACTTTCTCCCGTGAATGAATTACTTGGTTTTTGCGTAGGTCTAGCAACCTTCATCTATATGACTGCCTCTGCAGTCAAGATAATCAGAGAACTCAAGAAGAAAAAATGACACCAGAACTTATAGCAATGCTCGGAGGAGGAATCAGTGGTTTCGTAATGAAGCTCATTGGCACACAGATGGAGAGCCAGGCTCGCCAGTTTGAGCGTATGATTACGTCCCAGCAAGCAGCGGATACATCTGCTGATGCAGCGGCAAAGCGTGATGGTGGTGTATTGGTTCGTAGGTTTCTTGTTGCATCCACCGTCTTTGCCATTGTAATAGCCCCATTCGTCTTTGCGTGGACTGACGTAGGAGTAACAATAGGTAGAGAGACGAACGGCTTTCTAGGGCTATTCAAGGGCGTTAAATGGGACACTGTGCAGGGCTTCGTTATTTTACCAGAAATTAGGCAAACTGCCTTAGCCATCGTAGGGTTCTACTTTGGTTCATCACAAATCAAATAGAAAGATAATATTATGCCAATGGGAAAAGGAACATACGGAAGTAAAGTAGGTCGTCCAGCTGTAAAAGCAACGGGAAGAGGAATTAAAGGTAGACCAGCTAAGAAAGCAACGGGAAGAGGGACCACAAGGAAGAAATAATGCCCAAGAAAGCAAAAAGCGGAGGTAAGATATGCCCAGCGGGTAAAGCCTGGGCTAGACGCACGTTTGACACGTATCCTAGCGCTTATGCCAACATGGCTGCATCTAAATACTGCAAGGACCCTAACTACGCCAAGGGAGCAAAATCTGGAAGGAAAAAGGTCAAGTAATGGGCCAACTAGCACAATGGAGAAAGCAGAACTGGGTTCGCATAGGCACTGATGGATCAATCAAAGGACCTTGCGGAACGTCGAAAGATAAGAAAAACCCTGACCGTTGCCTCCCTAAAAGAAAGGCTATCGGTCTCACGAAAGCTGAAAGAGCAACAACTGCTAGAAAAAAGAAAGCAGCAGGAGCCAAAGGAAGAACAGTCGTAGCAAATACAAAAAGAGCTAAAGTAAGAAGCTAATGCGTAAAGTTCACAAGAGTAAAAAGGGAGGGCTTACAGCGGCTGGAAGGGCCTACTTCAAGCGCAAGACGGGTGCTAACCTCAGGGCTCCAGTAACCGAGTCCAGACCAACGGGAAAGAAGAAAGCTCGCAAACGATCATTCTGTGCTAGAATGTCTGGAGTAAAGGGACCAATGAAAGATTCTAAAGGACGACCAACGAGAAAGGCACTAGCCTTGAAACGCTGGAAGTGCTAACAATAACCTACAATAATAAATAACTATGGCATACGGAACAATGATTAGAGCGGCTGGAAAGGTCGCCAAGGGAGTCAAGAAGGCTATGAAGTCTCCAGGGCAAAAACGCAGAGAAGAAGTCAAGGAAATCCTTTCCCCAGACAACCCTCTATTAAGAATGAACGACGATGCTAAAAGAGCTTTCGCCAGACAGAACTTAAAGTAATGCTAGGAGGAATAATAAGAGGCGGAACCGCCCTAGGTAAAGCTGTGACGTCTGGTGCGTCTCGTAAAACCATGACCAAGGCGGAAAAAGCCATTGTGGAGAGCCTTAAGAAGAAGGGCTATAATATGCCTAATCCTCCAAAGCCTAACCCAAATGTTAGGGTTACGTTCAAAAGAAGGGAAATAAAGTAATGCTAGGACCAATAGCAAGAGGAGTAGCCGCTCTGAGAAAGATCAGAAGCGTCAAGGACGTGCCAAAGAAGCTTAGCAGCATGGATAGGGCAGCTAAAGCATACAAGCGCAAGGAGTTCCTGGCTGACGCGCCAAGGACTTCCAAGGGCATGCCTATACCGCAGCTATCATCCCCAGACAAGCTCAAGGGCAACTTGATGCGCAACCTTAAGAAGTTCTCGGATGCTCCGCAGAAGATCCAAACGAAGCCCCAGCTCCCACAGCAAGGTGCTTTTTCTCGTAGACCCGTTGAATGATTCAAAGGGGAATAGTAGAGGCTGCCAAGCGAGGACCCAACTTCCTCAAAAAGGCGGGCATAGGCAAGGCTTTAAAGCCAAAACCTACCGCTAAAAAAACGGTGGACAAGGAACTTGTGCAGGGAGAGTTCGAGCTGCCCAATGAAATGGCAAAAATGCAGGACAAAAGCACAAATGAACTGCTAGAAAATTTCTTTGCTATAATATCAGGCAAGAAAAAACTATCTCCGCAAATGGAGAAGGCGTATAAACAAACCATCGATAAAGTTACAAAGGATTAATATGAATATTGGATTACTAATAAGAGGTGCTAAGGCGGGCGCTAAACTGGCTAAGTCTGGAGCAAAGACTGGAGCAAGAAAAGCAAAAGCTGGAGCAAAAGCAGCTACAAGAAAAGCTAAGGCTGGAGCTAAAGCAACCGTCAAGGCGGTCGGCAACAATAAAGTTGTTCGGGGAGCTTCAAGAGTCGGGGGCAAGGTAGCTGAGGGCATAGGTTATGCTGCTACACCAGGACTAAAGAGAGGTAAAACAGGTCGTTATTTTAAGGGTGGAGGCACAAAGGCCATCCAATCTATATCTAAAGCCAAGGTAAGAAGCACTGGCAAAAAGGTTGCTGCAGTGGGTGCTGCTGTTACGGGAGGTGGAGAGTCCGCCAGAAGAAAGTCAAAATCTAAAAAAGCGGCAGCAGCAGCAAAAGCCAAAAGAGATGCAGCAGCAGCAAAAGCTAGAGCTCAAATGAATTCTGCGCCTAAAAAGACTAAGCCAAAGCCAGCCAAGAAGCCAACAAAAAAGTCGCTTCCAGCTTATGCTCGACTTAGCAGTCCAAAACCAACTAAGCCAAAAAGCTCCCAGCGTCCTAGAAGTCCAGGGGAAATGGCAGGAGGAAAAGGATCCCTGCGGAGAAAACTCGACGAGAGATATCGCAACTCAAAGAAATAGTCATTTAATTGACTAACAATGTCAATATCTCACAGAACCAATAGGCTTAAGCTAGTCGGGACGCCAGAAGTTGAGCAGTTACAAAATGGTAGATACGAACTGACCGTTAACTGCACTACAATCAACCGTCGCGAAGACTGGTATAGTGCCAACAAGTCCCGTATCTTTCCTGACTTTGGAAGTCTGCAGTCCGCAGAGATGTCCATTGATGGGCTAGCTCCACGCACAGGGGAAGCCTATGCGGATATGCGCCTTATCTCGGTGCAGTCCAGTGCACAGGGGGATCTATACATTGTTACCCTAGTGTATCAAACTATAGGGGCTACTTTTGTTCAGGTAAAGAATGATGATGTTGACCTGGAGTTAAACGGTCTTAGAAGGGTAAGAAGAACTAGTATTGCTCAGGCTGGAACAGATATTCCTACTGACGACAAAGACATTGGCGTTGACTTCATTGACCATCAGATTGATGCAGAAACAGCCGTTCGTTGCTTCTTATCTTCTTATAAGATCGACGACACTGACAGTTACAGAGAGTTTGAAAGAACTTACATTCAGGCGGGGACGCTAAGCGTCTCTACGAAAAACTTAGCCGAAGGCGTAAAACAAGTAACAACAGAGTTTTTGGTAACGGAAGGCACTACGGTTGGTCCTGTTACTGCACGTAGCACACAAGACTTTCAAGGTCTAAAAACAATATCCGTTACTACGATGCAGGACAAGGATGGAAATGCTTTAGGAGCAGATGGCGCTACCCCCGTGCACGATTTTGAAGTATTTTCTGACTTCTCTTACCCTGGTTTATTTACAGTAGCTAACACGTTTACTACAACCCCTACTGCCCCATTCGGGAGAGTTGCCAATATTGCGATTGAACTTACAAAGGCTCCCGTTCAATCAAAAGTTAAGTCCACGGTTTATGTATTTTTTACAACAACCAGCACTATTGAATCAACCGACTATAAGTATGATTCGGCGAGCGGCTTGTGGAGTCCAAATGATTGGGGTTCAGTTCAAGTGACGGCTGAATCAGCAATACCTGGGACGAGTTTTAATGTCTCTAAAGCACTACGAGGATACAGAAGTGCAAGTTCTAGCATAACTGGAACTATTGATGCTACATTTGGCTTACTTGCTGAATTTAGATATCAAGATAACACAAGACTGTCTTCTGCCAACCCCATTACTTTTGAAGCAGCAGTAAACCCTGGACCATCTACTCCTGTTGCGTCAAAGTGGGTTCTGGACGTTCAAATAACTCCTGCTTTTGATGACGTAAACGGAAACACTTACTACAAGAAAACTATCATTGTTACAGATGCTATACCCGCACAAGAAAGTTCAAGCGGAGGGCCATACGATTAATGGCAAAATACGAAGAAAGTCAAGATGTTAAAAACGAGCGCTCAAAGAACAAACAAAGAGCAACCAGGGCGCGTCGTGCCGAAGAAAAACGAGTAAAAGACCTAAGGAGGGAAGCACTTAATTTATCGAGCGGAACCAAGGAAAGGAGAGCAGTTAAGTCCGCCAACGAAGGAGAACTTCTTACCATGCTGGGAAGGCAATCTCAGCAGGGCGGCATTTACGACGTCTCAACGGGTAAATATGATCCTAGTTTCAACAAGCAGGGGACAGATGAAACCATTGATAATGACGGGGTTGATCAGTTCGGATTAAACGATGAAGATAGCGGCAGCTTCAGAAGCATTTTAATTTGTAGTAGTAACGAACTAAAAGAAGCAAGTGTCTTTATGGAAGGAGAACCAACAACTGTATAGTGGCTATTTGGAATATAGATACGTTTGATTCTGTTGTTGATCCAGCCAGAGGTGCAAAGTTTACTGCACCCTACGTAGAAGGTTTGCCTCAAGGTGTCCCAAGAAGCGGTCCTCAGGACAATCCATTTGAAGGCACTGCTTCTATTTTAGGAACCTATCGCACTGGTGCTAATTCCAGTGGCAGTAATAAGTATATGCATTACTGCACCAGGATGCTTAGATGGAGCGACATTGATTTAACTGATATTCCTAATATAGGAAATAGAGATACTTGCCACGTTACAAACAGGTTCGGTGACCTTGGGGGTATAGTAGGATACGGTAACAGTTCCGATACGGGAAAGTCCAACATCGTTGAAACAAGACCGTTGCACGGCAGCAGGAATTATGATTTAACTCAAGCGATAAATAGATACAGGTTTGATCCAGTTTCAAAAGTGCAGTATTCTCAATACACTAGCAAAGGTATGAGATACTCAAATGATTTTGGCGGGCACCCATTTGCGGGTATGACCTGCGGATGGGAGCCAGGAGCATCGGACAGCAGTTTTCATTGGAACCCAAGTTCTAGCGAGTTAACAACAATATCAAATGATATCGCATCTGACTTAACATCAAAATCAACAACATTAGCAAAGCTACAAGCACTTGACTACACTTGGAATTTGTGCGTTATTGCTTGGTGCTGGGCTGGTTACCGAAGAGCAGGAGATCACGGTGCTGGCAACAAGACTTATCAAGGTGCAAGTTCAAGAGGAGTGAACCAAGTGGACATTTATTATTTCCCATTTATTTATTAAAAAACATTATCATCCAGTTACCGAAAGGGCCTTATTGGGTTAATTCAGGGAAACTCCCATTAGGGACAATCCTGAGCCAAGCCTTAGCAGGAATGCTTTGGAAGGTGCAACGACTAGGAGACGAGTCCAGAACGGACAGTAATTCTCCCACGAACGCCCAACATTAAACAATGAAGATATAGTCTGAACTGCATAGTAATATGCAGAAGTAGTGGATAAAGAGCCATTGCGATAACAGTGTTGCGCTCGCCGAAAAGCGGAGGGCCTTGCCCCCAGGAGACTGGGGTCATTGCCCGAAGCCCAGGCTCAAATATTGGCGAGTCGGTAACTGGATACTACCTTAATAACAACTAACCCCTTATGATATAATACAGATATGGCATCGATACCCAACGCAGACAAACGAGAATTGTTTAACAAAGACGGTTCGTTTAACTTTGATGAATCATCTCCACCAGGTATTGCTGAACCTCAGTCGTTCAAGATTGACCGAGGCGACGCCCCTACGGGACGTGGTGGCGAGACTACGCTGGCCCAGGATGCATTATTTACTGCTGAAGGCATTCAAGACACCGCTAGATTGTTTGGCAGAGAAGGTCGAATTCTAGGCTTAAAACCTGTTCAAAAAATAGCTGGATATGCAGACAAGATCAACAAAATCAAGGCACCACAAATAATTGGAAACCTTGCAAAGGGTTCAAGGTTAGCTCAGGCTGGGAGCCTACTAACTCCCGCAGGAATATATACTTTAGCTGATATTGGTGTAGGCATGTATAGGGATGACGGCAGAGGTCTCTCTGAAATGGGCGGAGATGCCATCGGTGGAGCAATTGGTAAAATGATTTATGGCAGCGGTGACGGATACGGCGACAATGACGGCATGCGAACCTTAGCCCAGGAGAACGAAAGAAGGGAAGCTGCTGGCAAGCCAGCTTTATCAGCTGCTGAGAGCGTTCAGTTCTTAAAATCTTTAAATCCAAGCGGGGCAACTCCTAGCACAAATAACACTAACAGCACAACTAATTCTACTATGGCTACTCCATCTACTCCTACCCAAGCACCAATACTGGGAACCACGGCACCCAAAGGAGCACCAGTAGAATACGATACCCTAGGAGCAACGCAGGACTTAAATAAGTCCCAGGAGATGCAGACGCTGCGAGAAGAGAACGCTAGAAGGTCAGCTCAAGGTCTACCAGATCTTTCAGCTTCTGAGAGCGTCGCTTTCCTTAATGCAGTAAACCCCGAAACATTTAATCCGCTTAACGCTGAAATGGATAAGCAGGACCAGCAAATAGTAAATAACTTCATTGCGCAGCAACAAGCGGAAAGAGCAGCACAGGAAGCACAACCAGCCCCGAATCTGCAGCAAGCGCTAGCACCCACTGGCAACCTTCCGTCTGGCGGAGGTGCAGCACCCCAGGGTGGTCTCATAGGAAGCTACCAGGCTCCCGATGGGCAGAATATAGGTATGTTCCAGGGACAACCCAACGCCCCAATTAACCAAGCGCAGCTTGATGCTTTGAGTGGTCAAATGGTTGAGTCTGGTGCTCCGTTTATATCTGGTGGATTGACGGACGAAAGCGGAAGGACTATAGCTGGCCCCGCTGGAAGACCTGAAGGCATGAAGCCCTTCGTAAACGCAATGGGACAAGTTGAGTATGCTGATCCTCAAACGGCTGCAAGCATGAACCAAATCGAAGCGCAAAGGATTCAGGAACAAAAAGCGGCACAGCAAAGAGCGATTCAGAGCATAGCTTCTCGGGGTGTAATACCGCAAGAAGCACAGCAAGGCAGCCCTCAAGCTAATTTTATTGAAAGAATGAAGACCGCTGAAGAAAATCCTTTGTCGGAACAGGAAATAGCTCAAGGTCAGGCAATGGCTCAAAGCATGGGCACTACGTTCAACCCAGAGACTGGCTACAGCCGTGACGCATTCTTGCAGGATAGAGAGAGGAATAAAGCATCCTCTGGTCGGGCAATGGAAAGCGATTTCGATAGAGAATCCAGAGAACGTCAATCCAGAATCGGACAGCGAGAAGCGGGAAGCCAAACAGATATAGATACCCGTAGAGCACAAGATAAAACCAAGCGTTCTTCTAGCTTGGATGGTCTAACCGACTCCCAAAGGAATAAAATCTATGGATCGGGTAGCAGGGAGGCTGAGATGTCCAAGGCTGGTATCAATCCGCAAACTGGAGTGACATACGCCCAGGAGCGCGAAGACCAAGAAAGGCAGAACGCATACGATGATGCAAGAATAGCTTCTTTAGAACAAAGTGATCCTACTAAGCTGCAAGAAGCCAAGAACCAAGCTCTAGCGTTAATGGATACTATGGACTTCGGTGGTGACAAAGCTCTACGAGATTCAACCTACAGGCAAATCTTGATGCAACTGCTGACAAATATAGACACGTTTGATGCTTCAGGTATCTTAGATCCAATAGCTTAATAATAATGGAACCAGAAGAAATTGAAGTAGAGGAAGAAAACAAAAATCTCCCTTTAACTGGGGGTCAGGTAATTGGATCAGCTGCCACCGAGATCGGCGCTGGTGTAACTGGTGAAATTGTCGCTGGGATACTAAAAAGGAGAATACCTTTCGCTGGAGTAGCCGCTAGGTTCTTGTCTGGTGCCATTGGTAGTGCCGCCGCTCAGAGCGGCTTCGAGGACAAGGAATTGGCTGACCTCAGCGTAGGTAGAATACTTGCGGCTGGCGCAGTTAACACGATTCCCGCGCGAGGTAAGGCTGACCTCAACCCAGTCAGGAACACTGTTATGAAGAGTGCAGCTATTGCTGCAGGTGAAAGAGCTGGAGCAGAGGCTTATGATGATTACCAGGAGGGCGGATTCCAGAAGGTCATAGATGATTTTAATCCAAAGGAAACCCTAATAGCGGCGGGGGCTGGCGCAGCACTTGGTGGAGCCATTGGCTCTTTTGACGCCAAGTATTACAGCACGGCTACTAGATTGATCGGTAAAACCGACAAGGAAATTGAGCTAATGGTCGCGACCGACCAGATCACAGATGAATTCGTGGCAAATGCCCTCGCTCCAGTCCTGGGCAGGGAGGCAACTAAAAAACAAATAGCTAAAACCAAGCTAAGGCTCAGTAAAGAGGGAATGGCGAACGAGCTATCTCAAAGAGATACTCCCTTCAGAGATGCATTCAGGAAAGCTATTAATTACATCGCTCCAGCAAAGCAGATCGGTAAAGGCGCAAGGGAGGGATACTACAAATACATGAACGACATGGAGCGGGCCGAAGCTCTGAGCACTAAGATAGAAGCAAAGATAACCAAGTCCAACCTTTACAGAGAAGAACTCCAGGATGACATTAGCGACTTCATGGACGGAGGTGTAATGTCTGAAAGGCTATCCAAAGAGAGCATAGCTGGGGACCTTAATGCCATGAGGGAGATCGAGATGACCGCCATGAAGGAGCTCTATGAGATCTTTGATACGGGTGACACGTTCGCATTTCTGCCAAAGACCCAAAGAGAAACTTTAATGGCTAGGATGCAATCAGATATAGACAAGGGCGTAAGGACCTACGACACCGCAACCTACAAGGCTTTCGTCGATAAGAAGTGGGCAAAGGATTCCGACATCAATAAAATTAGAAAACCCTTAGCCGAAGAAGAGGTTCGTTCTACATTGGAAAGAAGGGCTAAGGATGCGGGTGAAGATATATCAGACCCCAAGGTAGTAGAGAAGATAAAGAACGACGTAGATAAGCACTTCAAGCACCTTATATCAATGCAGAAGGATGGAAAGGGACTAGGTCAGAAGTCCTTGGTTGCTACTTTACCTGGAAGATTTGAAGCAGTGATTGACGGTCACATGCCAGGCCCAGCTGAGAGATTGTTCCTGGGGGAGGTAACATCTAAGCTTCAGAAGGCAGGCTACCAGGCTAAATACAGGATAAGAGATACCAGGAGGCACATAGCCCAGATGAACTCCGTGACGGAGCTGGTGAATGCTCTAAAGAGGTCAGGGCAGCTCTCGACTGAACAAAAATCTGGTTACGTGAGGTTGAGGACCATCATGGGCGACGCCACAGATGCAGACGGAAGAGAACTTTTTATTCCTTCGGAGACATCGCACGCCATAGGCAAACTTTACGAGGCGCAGTTCGCAGAGCAAGCAGCAGATGGAACTGCTGGTGTTGTCAATCAGCTGTTCGGAGGAATGGTTGCTTACTCCAAGGCGGCAAAGGTTATTTACAATCCACCTTCTTACATGGTTAATGCCATCGGTGGTGCAATCTCGGCAATGTCCAACGGGGTGAACCCGTTCAGTAAGAATTATGCTAGGGGCGCTAGACTGGCGGCGGCTGAACTGGAGGGAACATCAATAGGAAACATAGCGGGTAAGGTTACCAAGAAGCAAAGCGCAGAATACAGAAAGCAGCTAGTTACGGACATTGATGAAATGTATGATTACGGCGTGGGTAATGCCAGTATCAACGCCAACGAAGTTGCTGCAGCCATACGAGATGGAAAGATTGGTAACCTCCTGCAGAAGGGCACTGCGGCAATGGGCAAGCTCTATAGCGTTACGGACACCGCAACCAGATACACAATCTGGAAGGCGAACCAGGACATGGTAAGAAACAGGCTCCTGAAGCACGGAGCAATACTAGGCGAAAGCAAAGAAGCAGTCGAGAGGCGCATCAAAACTATTGCTGCTTCCATCACAAACGACACTTATCAGAACTACGATAGAACAAGTAAACTAGGCAAATACCTTTCACGCAGAGGCATCCTTCCTCCCTTCGTTACCTTTACGCTGGAGTTAGCCAGAAACACAACGAACCAGGCCAGGTTCGCTGGAGAGATGATTAATGGAAAAAGTTTCCTCAAGAGGTTCGACATCGATCTACCATCGGACCCAGCTCAAGCTGACAAACTTATAAAGTCAATCCAGGCTGAAGGAAGAAGAAGGGCTGGATTCTTGTTTGGAGCTTTAGCTGTATCCGCAACCGCAAAGGATTTCCTTTCTGCTGGTGCAGACAGTGCTCCATTTATACCAGGTGAAGGCATACTGGACCCACAAGAAAGAGATGACTTTGCTTTCTTTGGTTTCAGTTACATGCGAGATAAGGACTTCATGGCTACGATTGACAAGGAAACCAAGAAGGGAACCTTCGCTTTGACCAGTTACATATTCCCGCACGCTACACTTACGCAGTTCGGTGGAGCCGTCTTTGATGCAGCTGTCCAGGGCAAGGAAAACGAATACAACACAACTCAGACCTTAACTGGCCTCATGTCCGAAGAGCTAATGGGAGAAGGCACATTCGTGAATCAAAACGTAATGCGAGCCATCGACAACAGAGACGTATACGGAGAGAAGATATCTACGTCCGAGGGCTTCCAGGCCATGAAAGAAAGAGTCAAATACGCCGTTGGCAAGACGTTTGAGCCAGGGATAATGAGAGAACTTGACAGGGCTTTTGCGGCTGTTGATGAAACAGGCGACTTCACCATGTCAGAAGTTTTGATGCGTCAACTCGGTCTAAGGTTCACGAAGATCGACTTCAATCAAATGGCGAAAAGAAGGCTGCAGGATTTCGTAGAGAGGTATTCTGAAGCCAGGGGTAACTACACAACTGACTTCAAATACAAGTTCAGCGAAGGCAGAATGACTGAAGACGAAATCGAAAGATCATACCAGAACGGCATAGAGAACGCCGAGGCTGCCTTCGACAGAATTGAAGAGGCATACAACAGGCTTGATTCCTTTGGTTATGATCGGGATGAGAAGATTGATCTAATGAAGAGCGCAGGCGTAAGAAGCGCCGACATCTTCAGGATAACTAAGGGCATGGACTTCGAGCCATTCAAGAAGGGCGTGCCTGAATCAATCCAGGATCAATACGACCGCATCATTGAAGGCAAAACAAACGCAGAGAAGGTCAATGAAATCAAGAAACTTTACCGAGGAGATGCCGCTGACAGAATAAAGGCGGAAAGATTCAGGGCCGAAATGAAGCGCAGACAGACAAACCAGAAATACAGCAGAAGCGCCCAGGATCTCTTGTTGATGAACTTGAATGCATCCGACAGGGCTGACCTCCTGATAGAGATGAACGCTCACATAGATAGATCCTTGTATCTTGAGATGAGAAGGAAGCGCATAATAACTAAGGACGTAGAGCGACTCCTGAGGTCCAGATAAAAAAACCCCCCTCGTGAATTAACACGAGAGGGGCTGAGGACTAAACAGGGTCAAGAACAACCCGCTCTTCGTTACCTAGGAGCTTTCCTCGTATTGTTTTTACTTTTAGGGGAACGCTTTGTCAAGTAGGCATTGCTCCTTTTTTTGTTTTCTACTCTTTCGATTAGGTCTTTTGCGAAGTCCGTAAGAACTGGCCCGCAATAGACGTCTTCGTCGTTTTCTTTGACCATCCTGGGGGCCTTGCCCAGTGTAGTCTCAAAGTATTTAATGCAACTGTGTATTGATCTTATATCCATTAGTAAAACCTCCCGTATTGATTGTAAAATTTAAAGTTCCCCATCAGGTCCCTTTCCCCTTCTCTGTTCTTGCCGATTTTGTAAACCATATTTTTGTATTCACCTACAGCATCCTTGTAAGTAGCCTTGGACATATCCATTTGCTCTGGATACATCATAATTATGACGTCAGCGTCATTCTCAATGTCCCCAGAATCGCGTAGATGATAAACTTCTAGGCCACCCTCCGAACGAGCGCCGTCTCGGTTGACTTGGGACAGCAGTATTACCGCTACATTGAGCTCAATCGCCATCTGCTTGACCTTGTGCGATATGTCAGAGACACCAGCCGCTTTGCTGAACTTGTTTGCGTCCCAGGGGACAAGTTGAAGGTAATCTATTATTATCAGCTTTACGCCGTGCTTGCGCACCATAAGTCTAGCCTGGATCATCAAGTCCTCAACATTGCGAACGCTGTGACTGGTGAAGATATTCATGCTCTCTACGGCCTTGCTACTTTGGCGGACCTTCTCCCTTTGGTCTTCGGTTATCAATCCAGCCTTTATGTTCCTGGGGTTCACCCCCGACATGGAGTGCATCATGCGCTTGAGAACTTGCTTCTGAGGCATCTCAAATGAAAATATGAAGGCAGATATACCCTGCTTGCTTACGGCCCTGCTGGCTATGTTCAGAGCCAACTGAGACTTGCCGCAGGATGTAGGTGCCGCGATGACGCAAACCTCTCCCATGCCTATGCCTCCGTCGTGAAGTTTTATGTCCAGGTGATCGATGTGCGTCTTGACTACGTCAGCTTCATAGCTCCCGTCCAGCATGCTCTCGAACTCGTCCTGTATCTCTGCAAGTGCGGACTTAACGCTCTTGTCGCAATCGGACATATCATTTAAACCCAGGAGGAGGCTCTCGACTTCGGAGGAAACTTGCTTGCTATCCTTTGTTTCGGACTGCATCTCCTCGACGCTGGACTTGAACTGTTTGATCAGCTTGCGAAGGTTGGACTTCTCTTTGATTATCTCGGCGCACATTTTGACCTGAACCATGCCCGTCTTGTTGACGTGCTCCATCATCCCCGCTATGCCGCCGACCTCCTCCAGCATGCCATCCTTCTTGAGCTCCTCGGACAATGATATTTCGTCCAGCTCATTACCAGATACTACGATCTGCCGCATGCACTTAAATATGATTTGGTTCTCTACCTTATAAAAATCTGACGCTTCTAGCACTGTAGCTACTTCATCAAACTTGCTTGCCCCTCCTTCAGTTACGAAACTGCTGAGAAGGCATTCTTCTGCTTCTGTATTTTGTGGTATCATTTCTTGTTTGTTTGTTGGGCGAAAAAAGGGGAGGAGGCATAACCCCCTCCCCAGAACTATTTAGCTGGAGTCAGCTTAGAACGGAGCGTCAGTAGAATCAGCCGACGAAGACTTGGCAACCGCCGTGTTGTCCTCCTTCTTGCTAATCTTGATACTCAGGTATTTACCCTGCTTATCACTGACGTTGCTCCATGCGGCAATGTTATACTCAACGCCATCTACATTGAGAGGACCAGTCAAGTCTGGGTGCTTGTCGCTCTCCTTGTATTTGTTTTTGAATATAGCTCCGCTATTAGTGTTATCGTATTTTTGTGGCATAATTAAAACAGCTCCTCTGTTTTTTTGTTATTAGTTGTGGGTTTAGTTGATGCTTTTCCATGATCATTGGTTGCGTCAGCATCCTTTGTGTCATCGATAGCAAAAAGTCCATTCAGTGCATACTTTCGAGCGTAAGAACTAGCACTACCAGTAATCTGGGCTAAGTCCATACCTTTCTTTGTTTCAGCGTGCTCAGCGTATCCGCTTGTGAAGATTGCATCTTCGGAGTCGTTGTCAAGCAGTCTAGCTACCGCCTTCACGAAAACCCTGCCCTCCAGGGCAACCAGTTCATCTCCTATAACAATACTGCACTCTTGAATAATCAAGAGGGGCTTCAGAGCAGTTAGGATGTCTTCGCAGGATCGGTAGCTGTATCCACCGAACTTATTAGTCTGCCCTTTGGGGGCTTTCAAAGAGGATTGTATCCTCTGTAGCTTCTTACGTATATTATTCGTATTTGCTTTAGTCATACTTGTTTTTAGTTATTTGTTTTCTATACAACTTAGATCTCTTATCTGAGTTGCTTGCATTCATGCTGACAACGTCTACACCGAGGTCAAGTAAAATTTCCAACTGTTCTTGATTTTTTTTCTGCTTGAATCTTTTCTGCAGTTGAGTTGCCCCAACGGGGTGCAGTAATCCAGTCCTGCTGAACTCAATCCAGTCAGCCATTCGCCTTAGAGCTTCTGGCAAAGATACATCCGCGCTCCTGCATGCGTATCGCTTCCATGCATTCTCCACCTTCCCCAGGAAGGCATTGCTCTGCCTGTGCAGAACTCCGCGCACTTCCCCGCTCGCGTGGCAATGATCCACTACAGTATCGTGCATGCTACCCTGGCTTATTGGGCACCTCTTGGGTTCGTTTGCCTTCCTCCACTCGGAGAGTCTGCTTTGAGTTATGTATTTCATAATAAGTAGGGAAGACAGGACTTGAACCTGCGGCCCACGGTTTAGAAAACCGATGCTCTATCCAGCTGAGCTACTTCCCCTTTCGTAAGTTAAGCTCATGCATTTTGCAATTTCATCTAGCTCCTGGTTCATTAATACCCTCTGCCTCTTGAGTCTTTTTATTCTGCAACTCAGCATTCTGTGGCTATGTATTAGCGACTGAGCATGGCGCTTTAGAGCGCGAACCTCCGACGAGGAAGATGGAACCTTGTGATTAAAAGCATTCCTGTGCTTTGATTCTTCCCTTTCCAACTTGCGCTTCTTTTCGTTCTTCTTTTGTGTTTTTGTTATCATAAGTCATAAAGATCCTTTGGTAATTCACCCTTGTCAATCATGTTTTTTGTCTCGTAAAGGCACATGGCGTTCCAGATTACTGCTGACAGATGATCCTCAGCGCGGTCCTCCTCCATGAACTGCCACATGTGCCTGTTAATACTGTCAATGTATCTAGAGACTGGTATGCCCTTCTGCCAATTGCTTCTTCCGTATTTCTCTGCGCCGTCTTCGAAGCGCCTTGAAGTAGCCCTGAGTGCGCTCACTGGCATTAAGCTTGGTATGCCCTTGCCTCGCATTGCGTCTCTTACGGCTCCAGTGCTGAAGTTCGACCTGTTTCCTGAATCTGGTATTTTCATGTTTGTTCTATTTGTTCTATTGATATTATTTTTCCCGTGCCTCCGCGCTTAAAAACGCATACGCCTTGGGGATCTGGTAATTTCTTTAGGATTAGTTTAACTGCGTCGTTTTTGGTTCTGGACCACTTGATTGAAGAACCCACGTAGTCATCGGGCATATCATCTCTAATATACTTTATCAAGTATTGATTCACAGGTTGGGGTAGTGAATCACGAAGCCCCTCCCAGCATTCACGCATGCAACATTGAAGTCAATCCATTCTTCGGCTTCTTCATTTGTCATGCCGTCGTCCGTGAAGACTTCTAGCATCTTCAAGTAATCATAGACGGCGTAACCGAACTGATCCATGCCAGTGATGCACTTCTCTAGCCCATGAAATATAATAGCTTCTTCGGCTAGACCGAACAGGTTCTCTTCTTCTTTTTCTGGATGATGATTTAGTCTATACATTTCGCTATGATTGTTTTGTTTTTTTCTTTTATTAGGATGGATCTTACTTCCCGCCAGTATGCCTCTGTTGATTTCTTCTTCCACCCGTTTGGTCCGCCGTTGTGTATCCGAGCTATGTCCTCCGCCGTCACGGGCCTACCTATGCGATCTTCGGTCGCGTATCTTGAGATGTAAGCAATAAATATATCTATGCTTGTTTCTCGGTCGAAGGCGTCTTCGTGGAGCCAGTCCTTCCCCGCGTATTCTGCGGCATCCTGGACGTATCCTGCATGCATTTGAAGGCAACCATAGGCTAAGCCGTTGTCCCCTATTGCTAGATCGTCTCCAGCGCTTTCTACCTGTATTAAAATTAGTATAAGAGTTATAAGGCTCATTGCATTCTGGTTCTCCAATATAGTTTACTGCAGAGCTTTGCGATTTCGATGCCATCAAGGATCTGCTCTGCGCTCCAGACCTTGTGATAATGATCTTGGGTTTCGCAGTCGATACAAATGGATATGCACCCAGGAATATAATCCATCTTCGCTCGCTTTGAAAGCATCCACGATTCAATTGCTAACTGATAGAGATCCTTCGGGTAGAACTTTCCCTTACCCTTGCAGTTTGCCCTGCATTTGTAGTCGGCAAGGAACGCCTCTCCAGAGGCATTCTTTCCTATGAAATCAACGCTACCGACGATCTTTATAGTTCCTTCTCCCAGCATGTGCTCTACAGCCACTGGGGTTACGTTGTTCTTCTTATACCATTCAACAAAAGGCTGAGCCCATATATCCCAGGGGGTTTCTTCCGTCAGCAAGTGCCCTTCCAGGTCCCTCAGGACGAAGTCCTCTATGCGCTTGTGCACCGCCGTTCCGAACTCAGAGGAGGGTATCTGCTCTCCCGTGACTGGGCTCTCCCTTGTTCCGTAGGTCAAGTCCGCAATGCTCCTCCAATGCAAGCCAGGCATCTCCCTCGCTAACTCGGTGATCTTCATGGGTTTATAGATGCTATCCAGGAACGGGTCCTTGATAATACCCAGGACGGTTGTGACCGAAGGCCACGCCCCCTTTACTTTTTTTGCTTGTGCTGGAGTTGCTACGTCCTCTAGGAAGACGGGGTTACCTTTGTTGTATTTGTAGAAGTGCGACATATCTTATCTAGTTTGGTGTATTGGATTTTTAGCAGATCTGATCTGCGAATCATTGAGATGAGGTCATCCCTGTTTCTTCTTGTGTAGCCTTTGTATAAGGCATCTGAGGCCGTTGCAACACTTTTATTTGTATTGCAAAGTTCCTCGGCTAAATTTTGTAGGTGCTCCCTGCGAACAACAAGGTAGTGATCGATGCATTCAAAGGCTACGAAGTCCTGCTGTCCGTAGAGCCAGCCCTTGTCCCCCCTGTTATTCTTGAACTCAAGCCAGATGAAGTCCTCCGTTTTGGCCCCTGTTCTACTTTTACGCTTCAGCGCCTTAACGTCTATGCTACCAGCAGAGCAGACCCAGTCAATGTGCATGTATTGCTCTGGTAGGGTTGCGGGTCTAGCCCCTGGGTATCTCTCCTCCAGGAGGTCGCCAAAGGACGCTTCGGTGCCCTGCCCGTCACTCCAGGACTCCGTCCCTACCCAATCCTGGTATGTCTGACCCCTTTGTCCTCGCATCAAAGCTCGTCCTCTTCTATGCAGTCCAGCACGTAATTAAATATATACTGTATGTCATCTACGTCGAGCTCTTCCTCTATGGGGAAGTTCAAGATCTCCCCCTTGGTGATGTGACTTACTACCAGGTAGCAACAAGGGAAGAACTTATATGTTATGGACATCTTCCTAGCTATCACCTCTTCGATGCACTGCTTGACTGTTCGCTTGTGCATCTCTCGTTTGATTCTGGTTGTGTAAACATCGCCAGTTGCCAATTGCGATACCATCTTCTCCTGAATGCTGTCTCCGTGGAAGACTGACACCATTGCGTCGGGCTCTAAAAGGTTAGCCCCCCCTTTTGGATATACGTTTAGTTTTTCCATACCACAAAAAAAGCCCTCTAAACCTTGGTTGTCAAGGCTTAAAGGGCTTTGTGTTTACCTGGAGAAGTTCAGTATGATCAGCAATAGAACGACGGTAATAATCAGGTCAACAGCGTCCCTAAATGCGCTCAACCTGAACCTCCTCGCCTGACTGCAGTCCTAAGTTCACGAAGACCTTGTCCAGTTTCAGCATGAATAGCCGTTGCCTTTCTAGACTGTCTTCCTTTGACATGTCGTGCGGGGCTTGCCAATCGGTCAAGAACCCGTCGTCAGTGAAGTGCGCTAGGACGTCATCGTGCCTGATCGCGGCATAGTAGCCGTCGCACAGTGCCAAGTGCCTAACGGAGCCATCCTCCTTCAGCAGTCGCTCGACCTCGCCGTAGTAGGTGAAGGGTTGTCCGAACAACTGCTTAGCCATATCTTCTATCTCGGGTATTGTTTCCATTATCTCTGTTATATTTTTCATTGTTTCCTTTCTGTTATAGTTCTGCATCGAAGTTGCATTGTCCTGTTTCTTTTACGCAGTCCCGAATCTTCCTGCCGAGAAGCAGGTCTGCGTAGTCACTGAGTTGAGAATCGGTTATACCATTCTCCTCAAGGGTTTCAGTCTTGTATTTTCCCTTGTCGCCGTAGAGATAGGATTCAATCTTCTTTTCGTCGATTGAATCTTCGATGCTCTTGATCTCTGCCTCGACAGTGGGCAGATCCTCTTCTTCGAAGTAGTATTCCACGTAGTTCGGCTGATTACCTTCAACGCCGAATCTGTCGGCGGCAATTGATGATTGCAGTCCGAACCAGAATTTACCTTCTATGTCTCCGTTGTAGTATCTACCCATTGGTTCCTCCTTCTATTGTGTAGTTCTGGAGTGTAGTGAAGTAGTCATGCTCGGGGTCAGCCTCTTCGGCGTCCCAATCGATGTCTCCTACGTCCATCTCTAGTCCTGCTAGTTGCTCAGCCTCAAATTCATCCTCGGCTTCAACTATTACTCCTACGTATGCTTTGCATATATATGTTTTTTTACTCATTGTTTTCTTTCTTTTATGTATATTTTCTAAGGACGTCGTAGTCCTTCTTCGGGACTTCGACTAGGCTATAGAGTTCGGCGACTTTCTCGTCGTCGTCTCCACCTATGTCGTAACCCTCTATTACTTCTCTCTCCGCCGACTTCATGTCGGTAGCGATGAATCGGTATCCAGTGTGGACTTCGTGTTCGCCTATGCGGATAAGCACTTGGGCGTAGTAATGCTTGAACTTACTCATTGTTTCCTTTCTGTTTTTTTAATAGCGTCGCAGAATGCGTTGCTTAAATGTTCGTCGGGCGATACGTATTCGTATCCCTCTGTCGGCGGTGGATCGATAGCGTATCTGACCTCGCTGTGAATGCACCCGTAGATCGTGTCGTCTAGATTGCTGGGCACGTCATCGTCGTTCCACTCGGGGAAGTGCATCTCGTATTTAGATAGCACCTCCCTGATCTCGTCCATTACCATATTGGTGATGTCGTCGATGCATTCTTCTTTATGTTCGCCTTCTGGCATCATATCTCTTCCTCCATTAGTTGTTCGCCCGCGAGGTCACTGATCAGTCGCAGTTCTTCTTTTGTTAGCGGGAATAGTATTCCTTGCATGTCTTCCTCCTTGAGCCAGTCGATCTCTTTGTCTTCGGCGTCATTGAGCAATTTAACTGCGCAGATATCCACGCACTCAATCTCGACTTCGTCCCACTTCTCGACGCAATTCTTGTCGTCGCCGTAGGTGGAAGTGCACTCGCAGTGCTTCAACTGCCAATATACTTCAGTCTCGGCAAAGCATTCTCTACCTCGCAGTTCTAGTTCTACCTGTATGTGACTCCTCACTTGAAGACCCTCCTTTCTACGTCGGCGCAAGCTTGCTTCCAAGCATCCCAACTTATGAAGCCATTGCACCAGTTGCTCGGTGCTTTCTTCTTTTTGGCTACTTGCTCGCAGTATTTTTCAATGGCTGATATTACTACTATTTGATTAAGCGGTGAACCAAAGTCCATCGCGTCCGTTACTTTATCCTTGTTTGTTTTCATTAGTCTTCGTATTGCTCTATTGCTTTGCGGAAGCCTTCCTCGGCTACCCGCACTAAGGTGTCGATGGCATCTCCATCGCTTGTCATTCGTAAACTAGACTTCATACTGTCTAGGGTTCTTCTGGAGACTTGCATCCCCCCGAGCTGAACGATAATGCTCCCGTCCGATCTCTCGTAGTATTCCAGATAACTTTCTGGTTTTGCTATTCTTGTTTTCATGATTCGTATTCTTTGCATCCCATTTGAAACCCGAAAGAGTAGTCGGCGTGTCGGTCTGGGTCAGTTTTGTGTTTGTAGGGCGGATTGAAGTTGTCCCCAGACATGGCATCGGCGAAGCCCTTGTTGTAGGCGGTCTTAGATAGGATCATTACGTCCACCTCCGACATAGCCAACAACTTCTTAACCAGTGCTTCTATCCGAACAAGTCTCTCGTAGTAGTCGTGCGGTTCGGTCTCGTCGAGAGCCCCTTGCACTTCTGCGTCTAGTTTCTGTATTGTTTCCTTCATACCTCTACCTCCGATGTATCGAATCCATTTTCTTTCAGCAGTTCAATGACCCCCTGAGTGAGACAGAAGACTCCGTCGTAGTCCGTGACCTTATAATTTTCGAACCAGAGACCGCCTTCGGCGTGCCACTCATCGCCTCCAGTCTTTTCGTCGTAGTATTCAAACCACCCGTATGTATGGTCTTTGATGCCAACTGTGCAGTTGAGTTGAACCTCTGTCTCTTCTCTTAGTATTCCGAACGAGTTCTCAAGTGTAAGATGCTCGGTAGTTAGTTTGTTGTATGTTTTCTGTTTTTCTTTTTGCATAATAAATAGGGATCCCCCCTTTGTTCTGTTTTGATGATTTCTGAAGCATAGAAAAACCCTAGCCAGAATTACTGACTAGGGTATGATTCTACCTGCCCCAAGTTTCTTTAATTGTTACCCAGATGATCGCCTGCGCTTCGTATCCCTTCAACTCGTAGTAGCGAGCAAGCTTGACTGTTACCGCTTCGATTCTTCTGTATTGCGCCGCCGTGCAACTCTCGGCGGTTTCGATTACACCTTGATCAGGTCGAGCAAGGCAAGCTCGTATGTGCCACTTGTCCGCCGTGACATGATCGGGAGAAAGCAAGCCTACGTTCATCGCGAAACTGTGCGTTTTCGGCGACTTCTCTGAAAGCGAGACCTGATCCTTTAGAATGGCAAACGCTTTGCGCTTGTTCGCATTGTAAGTGCAACACTTGACGCTTTCCATTGGCTCCATGTTATGATGCGCATTGCACACGTTCCAAGCATCTTCTTTGTTCCGTGCCCATTTGTTATTCGGGGAAAGTGCCGAAAGCACCGCCGCAACTTTGTAGGGATCGAGTCCGAAATCGTTTGCGGTTTCTTTGCACCACGCTTGCGCTTCTTTATACCACCCGATCCCC
>Ga0181379_1000351_pt1 | contig 23383 bp, 30 predicted proteins | sample 2SPOviralmetaG_FD_130115 | JGI IMG/M metagenome (GOLD analysis project Ga0181379, IMG submission 130115) | Marine viral communities from the oligotrophic San Pedro Time Series (SPOT) site, San Pedro Channel, CA, USA - 2 SPOT_SRF_2009-07-10 | ecosystem: Environmental > Aquatic > Marine > Strait... | reverse complement strand
CTAGACCGCCTGAAAAAGGAAGGTAGTTATATTCGCAATGCTAATAAAGGCAATTCACTTAAAAACGTTAATATTAACCTTACGAAAATGCAAGGTGTCCTTAATGCGATTAATACTAATGTTCTAGCTCAAACATCCGCGTTCGCTGGTGCTGCAGCAAACCAAGCAAAAATTCAACAAGAAGCAGCCGAAAAGGCAAGAAGAAAAGAAGAATTAGCTGAGGTCACTGACCCAAGACAAGCAAAACTAGATGATTTAAAAATGAAAGCAGCTTTATTAAGAGCTAAATCAGACCTCAAAGATGCGAAAGGGCCTGGGCTTATTGCAACTGTTAAGAATAAGGCTTCTATGGGCTTTATAGCAAAAATGGCTGCAATTGGTGGAACTTCATTTATTGCTGGCAGTATTATAAAGGGTGCCTTAGATAAAATATACGACCCAGATGGTACACAAGGTGGTGCTTTTGGTATTGCCAAAACTGCATTAAATGATTTACCAGGCGAAATTGAGCTCAGTGTTAAGAAGGGAGTAAAATCTGCAACGGACGAACTTTTAAATAACCCTAAAATTTCTGGCCTTCTCACGGGCCTTGATAATCTCTTTAATATTGGTCTTTTTGATGTGATTGCAACTCTTTTATCTGCAACAGGTCTTGGTGCGGCGGCCACTATCATCGGTGCCAAGATAACGGCAAGGTCTAATGAAAAAATAGAAGCGAAAAAGTTAAAAGCTCAAGCGAAGGCCCCGGTCGGCACTCAATATGACGGTTTTGACGATCCTCCAGACAAACGAGGAAAACCTGCAACGGTTAAGCCAGGTGCAGTGAGTATGAATCCTATTGATAGCGATATCACTAGACGTAATGCCATTATAAATGAGAGTTCTACTCAAAAGGCACAAAGACTTTTAGGAGACCCACTTAAAAAAGGTGCTACAGCTATCGGTACATCGACAGCTAAAGGAATACCGTTTGTTGGCCCAGCTATCGTAGCCGCTGATTTAGTTCAAACTGCATTGGAAGGAGGCGGAGTTCAACAATTAACTGATGAGGCCCTAACAGAATTTATGAAGTCCGGCAAGTTTGAAAAAACTCAAACCACATTATCAGATGTTGCCTTCGAGACAGGAGTTTCAGCTGGTGTTGGCGCGGCAATAGGTTCCTTTACTGGCCCTGGCGCGTTAGTCACCGGTACTGCTGGTGGTGTAGGTGGATTAATTTCAGGATTTGGAAGAATGGGAGTTGAAGGCTACCAAGATATAGGTATGATAGGTAGAGATAGTATACCTAATGCCGTTGAAAAAGCAATTGCAAAACAAAATGCACTATATGGTAATCAAGATTTAAGTCCGGAAGCAATGAAAAACAAATTGACTAGTGCTGCTACAGAAATAACTGCTGCCAGAGGAATTTTAGAAGGTCAGATTATTGAAATTGATGAAGAGATTAGTGGGATTGCAGAACAGGTTGATGCGCTAATGGTTGCGCCCGAAAATGAAAGTAATAGATCTAGAAGCAATCGATATCGTAAACGTAGGACTTTATCTAAGGATATAAAGAAATTAAGATCGAAAAGAGGGACGGTAGAGAACCAACTTCAAAATACCCTAAACATAGAACGATTATCCAATGACGAAATGCAAAGATTTTTAGACAGTTACTCAAAAGTATTGCCGATGAAAAACCCTGATGGAAAAGAATATCTAGGTGACGTTATGTCGGGCAGTGGTGGCACGTCGTTCGTAAACTTGACCAATATTCATAACTACAATACCACTACAAAAGGTGGCGACACCACCTTTGCTACAACAACTGTCCATGGTGACAACAGTGGTGGTAGAGGCGAACAAACTGCTATGGGATAAAAGGGGCAGTCGAAACTACCCTTTTTAATTAATTACCCGCAACTTCTCTTAAGTATTCACGTACAGTTTCTGGACTGGTTTCCCCATAAGGGTCAGTTTCGCAATCATCAGATTTGCCTGGCTCGACAAACATCTTTTCAATTACACCATCATTTACAATCATAGCATATCTCCAAGATCTCACACCGAAACCTAGGTTATCCTTTGCGACTACCATTTCCATACCTGCAGTAAATTCACAAGAGCCATCTGGTATAAATTTAATATCAGCAGCTCTTTGGTCTTTAGCCCAAGCATTCATAACAAACGCGTCATTACATGAAATACAATATACTTCATCAATACCTAAGGCTTTAAAGTCTCCGTACATTGCTTGAAAACCAGGAACCTGGAAATTTGAACATGTTGGGGTGAACGCGCCTGGTAGTGAAAAAGCAATAACTTTTTTACCAGCAAAATAATCATCGGTAGTAGGATACTGCCAATCGAATTCGTCTGTTTGTGGGTTTTTAACTCTTGTTTTAAAAGTTACTTGTGGTACATTTTTCATAATATATCCTTCAAAAATCGGGTGAGCATAAGCCCACCCGGATTAACATAAAAAAATTAATCTACTAAGAATTCCTTCTTATTATCAATTTTAATTTTCTTTGGTCTTTTCTCTTCAGGAATAATCCTTTCAAGAGCTATAATTAAAAGACCATTTTTAAAGTTAGCACCTTCTACTACAAGGTCGTCAGCCAATGTAAAGCTGCGTGTAAATTTCTTTTGTGAAATTCCCTTGTGAAGTACAATGGTGTCGTCCTCAGTCCTTTCGTCCCAAGTGGACTTAATTGTGAGAACATCTTCTTTAACTTCAATATCCACATCATTAATATCCAAACCGGCTAATGCTAGTTCTACGGCGAACTTGTCTCCAGCCTTGTTTCTACGAATATTATATGGGGGAAAGCCTGTTGCTGCGTGAACCTGTGGGAATTCAACAAGTCTGTCGAACATCCTATCAAAGCCTACCGCGAACGGCGTAAGTTGGTTTATATTTAATCCAGTCATTTTTATCTCCTATTAAGCAAGATTAATTAATTCGATGGTAATACCCATCACCTAATTTGTACACCCTAATGGCATGTACAAAACTATTTATTCAGACTCTTTGCATCTGAGATAAACTTTTTAATAAAATGTCTTACCTCTCTAGATGCGGATGTGTCATCATCCTTGCAGAGCTGAATGAATTCTTTCTTTTGTTCTTTGTTGATTTTAATAAGCAACGTATCATTCTTAATCATAATTTTGTTTCACTTTTGTCACATGTCTGTAACATTACTGTTATAAATACATATATACAAATTATATAAAAGGAAAATACATGTATTTTATTAAAAAGCAATATTTAGTGTTACACGAAATGATGAAGCAATCTCGAATCCAAAATGTTTGGAGACAAGTACTTTAACTCTTTCCTGTACTTCCAAATCCACCATTCCTCTCAGTTTTCTGAGAAGGTCTAGTATCAACCTCAGTTAATTCGGTCTTTAAAACCTTTGATAGCCTACATTGGGCTAATCTCTCGCCACTCTCGATAACTACCAGACTGTCTGATATATTATATAGAGCGATAAACGACTCTTCTACGTAATCACTATCAATTACACCGACCCCATTACAAAGGTTTAAACCTTTCTTTGTCGCTACACTTGAGCGTACAAACATTTCCAGCACATGATTGTCTGGCACATCAAATATAAGTCCTGTCGGAATTAATGCTCTACTTAGGGGTGGGATTTGGATTCCAACTTTACCTCTAAAGTTTTTGGCTGGAACCATTATTTCTTTATTCAGCGCATTCCAGGTTTTAATTCTATCACCTACTGCGAATGCTGCTTTTATGTCAAAACACGCCGAACCTTTCGTTTGAAAAGCTGGCATCTCTGCATAGTCTTTTGTTTTAAAAATTTCCATAATCTATACCTATATTATAACACACTTTCGTGCGATTGTCAACTATTTCTTGCCGATATTATATTTAACTGCAAGTTCCCATTCATCTTTTTCTTTAAAAGCAATAATTTTTATTTGATTGAGTGATGCGACCGGGTCAGTCGTCTTAGAATTGTCTGTAATCTTAACCAGTTCCCATTCTTCTAAAAGGTTCACGATTGTATTTCTTCTAGCCAAATCTTCGTCAGTAAATGTATTTGCTTTGCCGTCTAATATAAACAGCTCTTTAAAATGAAGAATGGAATATCGTCCCTTCTTATGAAGGATATGACAAGACTGAAATAACTTCTTCTCTTTACGAGAAGAGATTCCAATACGGGTAAGAGTTTCTTTAACTTTGAGGAAACTGTCTGGCGTGGGTAGAACTACCTCTACGCCGACACCTCTAAAAATGTCTTCGTTGTCCATGATACATATTCACCTTTTTTATTTTAATAATCTTTATGGCTAATAACCAATAAAACTATTTATAGGATTTTAAACCTTAACCACCAATAACGAGTCGTTCATGTACAGATTTCAATTGTTCCTTAGTAAGGACTTTTAAATACATTTTTGCTACAGTGCGATTACACTCGTAAACTTCTTGTATTGCATCTAGATCATTATTCTTTTCGGCTTTATGCCATTTGGAAAATCTTTTGCGTTTCCTTAAAACACTGCGATAATATTCAAACTGAGCACCTGGAAAGAGTTCATGTCTCTGATTCATTTCATTGGCATGAAGAATTGTATCTTCAAAATAAGTGAAGCCACGATTTACAATAAAAGCATTATATTGTTTTTCTGTAAGTTCTGGATTATCACTTTCACCAATAATGTCTTTTTTACTGTGTGAAGCAGCATTCATAAAATCGAACGGACTAAGATCTTTCATCAAGCACCTCTATTAATTCTTTGGATAGTGAATCGAATTCCTTACCACAGGTTTCACATAATGTAACTTTATGTTTACCTTCAGCAGTATTCATTTCCACTGTCCACGCCTTCTTTTTTGTTGTCGTAGTATTACAATTAAAACATCTGGTTTTTAACATTATACAAACTCGGATTCAATCATTACCTCTGTGAGGAATGCAACCATATTAATTTCTTGGTCTGCGACAAAGTTTGCCTTGTACATATAATCGGCAAGAGTCACAATAAAACCTGCTTGAGTTCTAAATTCAACCTTTTTGGATGCCGCGTCATATATGCGTCTGAACATTTCGTTCATATCCTGGTCTGAATTGTTTGCAACCCATTTACGCATTTCAGTAAAGTTTTTATCCTTTAGGAATTTAAATAGTGCGTCAATAGATTCTTGTTTAATATTAACAAAGATACCTTCATCAATTTTACCTGATGCTGCATACGATTGCAGTTCTGTTAATACACGACGAAAATCTGGAAAGTGTTTTTCAATAACTTTTGCTAGGACCTGTTTGTCGTAATCAACACTTTCGTTGGAAAGTATTTCCTGAGTACGTTTAAAGAAATCCATTGCCAGTTTTGGCCTTTCGGTTTGTTCAATACTAAAATCAACTTCTGAGAGTCTAGATCTTAGGGGACTGATGATACGATTTTTGAAATTACAAGTAAATATAAATCCACAATTGGAAGAATATTCCTCAATGAAATTACGCAGGGCTGGTTGAACACTAGTTGCATTCAAATAGTCTGCTTCATCAAAGATAACATATTTACGACCCGTGCCTGTCAGCGAGACAGCTGAGGCGAACGTAGAGATATCGTATCGGAGGGTATCGATATTGACATTCAAGGAACCATTTTTAACGATGTAATCACAACCAAGCTCATCGAGCATTGCCTTTGCAATAGTTGTTTTACCTACGCCTGGTCCACCAGTCAATAAAAGATTTGGGATATTTCCATCAGCAACAAATTTTCGGAATGTTTCCTTCATTTGTTCTGGCAGAATTGTGTCTGCGATTTGTTGTGGGCGGTATTTTTCTACCCATAACACTTCATTTGCTTTCGCATTTATCATAATTAATCACCATAAAACATAATATAAAAAAATTGAGGGCGGGGACTAGGCATAACCTTGGTCCCCTATTCTCGAGATAAGTTCGGTAATTTAAGAAATCACCTTGTCAGCCAATTCACCTTCGGCTGGCATTTGGACGTCAACGCCTTGTTCAGCAACAGAAGAATCCTGTTGTTGTTGAGGAGCATTTTGTCTTAGATATGTTTCTACTTTATTTCGTAACATACCAACACCAGCAAGTTCTTGTCCTTGGAACCCGCCTCTTTGTGAACAAACATCAATAATCTGTAATAGAGTACTGAGGTCACCGAGAGTAATACTCACCGGTTGTTCTTGTTGGCCATTTGGTTGGCCGAAGTTACCATTCACTGGTTCGTTCATATTATTCACCTTTATTATAAGTCGACTTTGAATCTATCGCCACATAGTATGTGACACCTTTTCCTTTAAACTCGGATATGCCTTTTGAGCATATTGATACCTGATAGTCTAAAGGTAGTAATTTAAGGTTATCGGTTTTAATGATAACATTAAATTTATCGGCAGTCTCGCCAATTTCCACGCCAAAGTCATCTGCGTTTTCATTGGAACTGTCGATAGCTTTGAGATAACATTTGCCGCCTTCGCCTACAAAAGCCACCTCAGAGAATTGTAATACACCTGCCGCTTTAAGTACGGAAGATAAATCTCCCTCAGATACATTAACAGTCACGTCAGTTGAAGGAAGTGTGATATCCTTTTCTGGTGGTGTATGTATCATTGAAATGTCAGCGTAGACATATTTTGTTCGACGCTTTCCTTCAGAGATTACAAAGTATTTATCTCCAAATTCAACATCGGGTTCGTTATACAAAGACAAAATTGACAAGAATCGTGAAAGGTCGTAAACACAAGCCTGTGATGGCATTGTATCTGGAACTTCTGCGATTGCAATTAGTGTCTTTTCTGGCGTAATAGTTTTAATTGTATTACCTGCACTCAATAGAATACTCTTATTGATTGCTGTAAACGATTTTAAAACGTTCAGCGTTTCATTAGAAAATTTCATAATATATAGTCTCCAAGTTTATTTTCATTTTCATGTGGTATTATATACCTATTTAGATGATTTGTCAATAGGTTTGTACGTTTTTCTGCTAGAGTTTTTGTCTGCAGTTGCCGATACTCCTAATTGACCAATCGAACCCATGTTACCTCTAAAAATATAAGAACCAACATGATTGATTTGCATCCAGGGACACATCCAAACTTTTAAATCTGCTTTACGAGCCATTTGACAGAAGAAATAATCCTCTGAAAGATAGCGTTTGGATTCAGGGTCAATAACACAATCGAAATATGCGGTAATGTCCCTCGCACCGTCAAAGTTGTCAGTACGGATGTGATCGGGTTTGTATTTAAGTTCTGGGTACGCGTCGCGATATTTTTCCAGAGCACTTTTTGCGATAAGCATAAAGCCTGTTCCGGCCTCGGACACTTCAACTGGTTCCCCAAGTTTAAATGATTTAGTGCCTTTAACAGGATTAAATACAAAGTCAGATGTGAATTGTTCTAGTTTAAATGGATTATCCTTACCATGTCCTTGTTCAGCTGCCTTAGCAACTTTTTCCCAAGCAATTGTTTTCTTAGGATAAGGACCAGTTACAATGTCATATTCATCTGGGTTTTGGATATTTAACGCAAGTAATGCTAGTACATCTTTAGGATTAAAACCTATATCAGAGTCAATAAACATTAAGTGAGTACAATCACTTCTCATAAATTCGTCTACAATATAGTTCCTAGCTCTTTGTACTAGACTCTCGTTAAATAAAAAATAATATTTAAGTGGGATTTGATGTTGTGCACAAAGCATACTCAAATCGTTTGTTGATTTTGTATATAAACCACCACACTGGCCACCATACATAGGTGTTCCAATGAATATTTTATATTTTCTTAGCTCTTCTGTCGCTACTTCAATTTGCATTATTTAGTTCCTAGGGAAGTCTCGGCGCAGCAGGAGTTTTAAAATGTTTATTAATCATTTCCAATTTGTCTTCATACTCTGCTATGAGTGCCAATTCTTTTTCGATTGTTTCCATGATATCTGGATGTTCTGCTACACCAACATGGGATTCCAATAGAACCTCCACATTAATTTTGTGTGTTTCAATATGAGCTTGAAAGTGTAATTCCGAAGCTGATAGTATTCTGTCTTTTAAGTTTTGCATTATTTAGTTCCTATATTATAACACATCTTTGGTTATTTGTCAACACGATATGTATCATTAAGTTGTATTGCTTTTTCTAGCAATGCCAATAGAGAATCATTCCTTGATTCCTCTACAAAGGCTTTTGTATCTTTTGGGAAGCAATTACCACCGAAACCAAATTGACCATCAGGTCCTGGAACATTCATATGTGAAGGTCCAATTCTTGGTTCGTGAGCCAATACTCCAATGAACTCTTCCCAAGGTGTGCTCATAGAATAAGTATTATACAATTCCCTCAGTTCATTAAAGAATACAACTTTAGTTGCTAACCAACTATTCATTGTATATTTGAGAAAACTTGCTGCCTTTATATCTAGTTTAAACGAAGGTACCGGTTTTACAAGGCTGTGTTTTGTATACATCTGTTCGACCTTGGTACATGCGTCCCAGTCACCACCAAAAATTTGGAATGGTGGATTAATGAAATCGTCATTTGCATTTGCTTCAGTTAAAAATTCTGGGTTATATACGATTTGTAATTGAGTGTAGGTATTCACGAAGCCTTCCAAAACACTTGGTGCGACTGTTGATTTGATTACAACAACACCCTCGTATTTTTCTTTATTAAGAGTTTTTAATGTGTCTCTAATAAGGTCTGCGTTAACACTACCGACTGGGCCATCAGCTGTTGCTGTTTCTCTTGTTGGTGTCGGTAAACAAATAAACATTACATCAGGATTTAGTCCTACCAAATCCATTGTAGTAAGATCTGAAAATCGTGGGTCAACCACAAAAGTATCTACTGTACTAGTTTCAAATCCATTTGCTACAGCACCACCGACAAATCCTTTGCCGATAATTCCAAGTTTAAGTGATAATCCTGGCATGGTAAGTTTCATCTGCCTTGGCGTTTTAAACGCTCTAATATTTGTTGCTTGTTCCATTTTGTCTCCATAATATAAAATTAATCAAGTTTTTCTGCACGTTCAATTGCTTGTAATCTTAACACATCAGCTAAGATATCCCAAGCACTATCGTGTGCTTTAAAAGTTTTATCCCAAAGTTGTGTATCTTCAATAGGACAGAATCCATTCTTACGAGGGAAATCCAATTTCGCATCAATCCAAGATCTTGTATCTCTAAGGGACCAATGTGGCAAGTATTCCATCACTTGGTTTTTCTTTCCAATTGCTTCGAATAATCTCCATAGTATAATCGGATCGAAAGAATTACTTCTTGACCACCAGTTAGAGATTTTTCCGTGTGGGATTAGGTATGATATAAACTGTTCAGCAAATTGTTCTAAGCTGATATCTGTTGCTTTCGGTACGATATTCTTACGAACATCAGATGGTTGTGATTCCCAGAATGCGACAGTGCTTTTATCAATAGTAAAATTGTATAGAGAAACTTGTTCCCTAATATCGAATTTGTATTTTTGGACTGACTGAATGTCACCGAAATTGTAGGGTTTGTCGGAAGTAAATTTGTCCCAATCAAATACCAATGCTGACATGTCTATGACGACACAGTTATTGGTATCAATACCCATTGTTTCAAAGTCAATAATGCAGTGCTTCATAATATAAATTCCTCATTTGTTGTACCATTATACACTATTTTGTACATAATGTCAACCATTATCTATCAACTTATTTATGTAAGTTTTTAGATTGTGTTTTGGAGACCAGCCTAGGTCCCGTGTTTTTTCTGTAATGACACTAGCAGACATACGATTGCCTTTTCTAGGTGGTAGTTGTTTGGTACGAGTGTTAAACATTCTAGCTACATCAGCCACAGTGTATTTTTCTGGATGGCCAATACCATATTCATCACCCTGTCCCTTGTCACCTATCAGTACTAGAGCGTCTACAATATCATCTATATAAGTGAAATTTCTTTCCTGGGTACCAGGCATTACAATTGGTAGAGCCTTGCCATCAGATTTTAATTTTGCATATTTTGCAATAAGTGTCGCGTATGGTCCATCTTGTATTTCTCTAGGACCGTATACATTATAAAAGTATGTAATTGCATAATCAATTCCAAACCACTCACCATATTGTTTTACCAATTCAGTATTACGAGCTTTGGACCAGGCATAAGGACTCATTACATACCCATCATCCGTGTCAGCAAATTTAGTACTGGAACCTGAATAAACAAGTTTTGCATTCCATGCACGGACACATTCCAATACTCTTGTTGTGCCTTCACAATTAAATTTATGAACCAATTCAATATCGGCAAATGATTGTTCGACCCGAGAATATTCACCTAAATGATACACTCTGTCAATATCAGAGAATCTTTCCGGTGATAGATTCGTAGTACAATCCTCGACATATGTAACTCCGTCCACATGATTTTCTACTGAGCCAGTAAAATAATTATCATATGAAATTACATCATGTCCTTCAGATACAAGTCTTTCAGCAAGATGACTTCCTACAAAACCTGCACCACCTGTTATTAGAATTTTAGCCATGGATTGATGTTCTCCCTTCTGGAAATTCATCTGCCTCGAACTGAGGGTCTGGATATTGTTCATCAGTATTCCAGTTACGCATTAGTTGCATTCCATAATTATCTACTTTATTTACGATTGGTACATCTTTTTTCAAAATAAGAGGATTCTGTCTAGCAGGATATCCATCTTTATTCATAATCGCATTGAGATCTACATGGTGATGTACTCTGCCATATCTCTCAACTAGTGTCACACAATCAGGGTGCATTTCTTTTAACATTTTTGATTTGTTATATGCTGGATCATTTTCACCTTCACCAGAATAATCCTCATATACCTCAGTTGTGTTTCCACCTTTTACTGTTCCGGTTCTTAATTTGCCTTGAACAAATGCATACATTAATACTGTACACAAACCTTCCTTAAGGACACGAATACTCAGATCTACATCCTCGTTAAACTTGCCTCTCCATTTATGCGGGCAGTTATTATCAATTAAAATACACGACATCATTCTTGTATTTAGTATGAATGGCTGATATGGGCATGGGTCAACAACAAAGAATTTATATTGGAAAGATGCCAATGCAACATTTTCATATCTGTCAACAAAATCCTCAGTAGCCCTAAAAATACCAGAGCCATTCTCTACACGATATCTTTTGTTTTTATGTAATCTTACGAACCCATCAATGTTATCGTCCATTAACCAATGTCTAGCATGACCATTGGCTTGGGAGTGTTCCCAACACCAGTTCCTGGCAGGGCCTGAGCCTTTGCCATGGTTACTGAATGGTAATTCCAATACAGTTCCTAAATCGCCTGCGGCACTTGTAGCTTTGACATAAACATCATATTCTTGTGGTTCAACCGCGATGTAATATGGTATGCCCATTTTTTCCAATGTCTTTGCAGTATGTCTTGTATCTGCTCTACCTTTACTAATAATATAGATAGGATATTTTGGATTAAAATGATCTGTGTCAGTTTCGACATATCTGTTTGTCATATTTTCTTCTCTGCCTCTAGCAGGATAATAGACAACGTTTGTTTTCTTTGTTAGATTATATTCCATTTTATCACTGAAATGATTCCTATCTTCTTCTGATTTAAATTTAACAGCGATTTGTTTAAATACATCTTTTTTCTTTGCTTGAAAGGTTGGCATACCAGCTGCATACCATTGTACGTACTGATTACGCCATTCCTTTTGAAGTTGTTCTTGAGTTTTTACTGGTGTATACATTATAATAGGTCCAATAGGCCATTCTCTTCACGGCCAGCTTTATAAACTACATCCTTAAGTTTCGGCATTGGTTTTTCGTCAATCGCCAACATAAAGTTAATATAGTCTTGTTCAGTTTCAAAGTTTACAAAAAGTGTCTGCCAATCCTCTGGGAACTCAGCATCAACTTTTTTCCTATTTACTTGTGGTTTATATTCCTCTGCTTCCTCACCTAGGAATCCACCTAATGTGTCAGTAATATTCTCATCAGAAACATATCCAACCAAATCGTCATATTCGGCTGCTGTATCCTTTGTGTATTCTTTTAAAATTTTATCATTCATAATTTAATTTACCTCTGAAATATATTTAGTAATTTTACGCAACCTTCTTGAGTCTCCATTTTGGGAAAGTCTTTGCCTTACATCTGTAAGATACACCATCAGTACTCATTTTATATTTCTTTGCGACCTTAGAAGGAGAAGTATATGTTACGCCCTCTATTATATAGTCAAATTTTCTAGCTGGGGTTGCGGCCCAAGGCACTAATTTAATACCTGCTGCCTTATATGCATCTCTCCAAAATAGATTATCATATTTTTTCAATGTGATATTCTCTTCTGAAGTAGTATAGTGGCCTCTCATTCTAGACATTAATAGTCCTTTAATAAAATTATCACTCTTGCCTCTGTCAAACGCACTAAGGATATCTTGTACAGATTTTGTTCTACTGAAATAGTGTTCATAACATGGTCTGTATTTAGCATCCTTCGCCCTTTCAGCCATTGCCTTTTCAGAGATATATCTCACTGGCATTCGTCCAGCTGCAAACAAGGAATTTGTTAGAGCTGAATTAGCCATTTTCTGGCATTGTTTATAAGCTTTTGGTTGGCCTAGAATTAGTTTAAAGAGGCTGAAAACCTCTTCTTGATTCTTTGTAAGTGTGTGTTTTGACATAGTATTTGCATAGTATTATTTAGTATTTAGTTATATTAACACATTTTAAGGTAAATGTCAACCCCTATTTTGGGCCACCGTTGTGACCAATCATAGATGATTTTGAGTTTTGCTTTTCTCTCCAAGCTAGAAAATGAATTGCAACTTCTCTTGTTGTGTGAGTTAGAGTACTCACAGGACGTCTTTTAGATTTTTTCAAAATGTTTCTCCTGTCATAATATTAATAATCCGATAATAAATCCTACATTTAGGCCCAATGAGCAATACAATATAAGATCTCTACTAAAGCTTGCTTCGACAAAAACCTTCATTTACTTGGAAATCCTGCCTCAATAAATGCGCCGATAGTGTCCATCTGTTCTGAACTAAGCATTGCCGCTTGTCCCCACATAGTTGAACTCATATTACCAACTGTTTCTTTATTCTTGTAAGCATTAAGTCTATCAACAATATAGTCTGAGCTCTGTCCTGCTAATTTAGGGAATACAGCCATACCTTGTCCTTCTGCTCCGTGACATGCGGCACAACCTGCCCATAAACTTCTAATGTCACTGAACTCGTCTAAGTTAGCCAATGCTTGTTTGCGCTGCTCTATTTCTGGTGCTGTACCATTTTGAGCTACATACGCTGTATAACATTGACCTGTGCATGAACTGCTACTGCTGTAACCACTATATTTTAAATCTGGGTATACTTTAACAGCAAAGAATCCTGAAATGAATAAACATCCTATCAATACCATTCCTAATTCTCTCATTAATCTTCAACCTCAGTCAATGCTTTAAGTTCAGTAAACCCACCAATATTATTATCATCGACAACAATTTGAGGGAACGTTCTTGCTGTTGGGAATTTTGCTTTAAATTCGTCAAATGTATAATCCTCATCTAAATGCAGATAAGTATAATCTAGTCCTTTCTGTTCACATAGACTTTTTGCTTGAACGCAATAGCCACATGATGTTTTGCCATAAATTGTAACTGACATTATACTAACTTTAACCCACCAGAACCAGGCATTGCGATTCCAGTTGTTGCCTCAATGACTTGAGATTTCAATTCGTCCATTGGCTCTGCAACAAACATAACTGAGTTTTCATTTACTACAATTGGTTCCCTTTTAGCATAAGGAACAAATGGAACCATTCCAATTTTACCTTCACCAGCTGGGACTAAAAGAATACCATCCGTTAAGGTATAGAATCCTTTTTCATATTTTACTTTGGCAACAACTTCTTCACCAGTTGTAAGCCTTACGATTTGTACATCACTCATTTTTTTCTCCTAATGTGTATATTATAACACGTTTATTATCATTTGTCAACTACTTTTTAAAAGTTTTTCGACATTAAAATCCTCTGGGATTTCTGGTTCTGTTTCCCAAGTAATCTCTCTATTATAAGCAGGGTAAGATAGCTCTTTAAAGTAATCCTCCATACAAATAAGTTCACCTGGATGTTTTTTCATTATCTCTGCCATTCTCTCATAGTTCTCAATAAGTCCTTTGCACAGATTATGTGTTCTTAAGCTTGGATTGCGTTTAATATCTTCAGCAATATCAATATGATGTTTTACCGTCTCACCGACACCGTGTTTTGCCAAGTGTAGTTCTTTCATCTTTTCAACACCGCGGGTATTTTTACCATTAATAAACCCGGTTCCACCAAAGTCTCCTTTTTGTCTTACTGTAATCCAACTTTTAAGTTGAGCTAGAAAATCTCTGCGATACAAATAATAGACTTTGTCTACTTGATTAAGTATTCGGGCCATCGAATCATCACTCTTTATTTGGTTAGGCATTACCTTAAAACAACATGCATGGCCAGCCTCTAGCTGTTGAATAAAAAATTCCTCACTTGTTGCAGCGGCCTTTTCCTCTGGTGACCAATGTTTATAGTTTTCATTAATTTGGTATGCTGATTTGGCTCGGCCTAAAGGCTCTGGTCTATTATGTGCAAAAAGTTCAGCCTTATATGGAAGCTTATATTGTTCAGACTTTAAAAGTGTAAACGATGTACTGCCGGTTCTGAAATTAGTTATAATAGCTACTTGATTAATCATTATGTAAAGAAATCCTCGATTGTATCAACCTTTTCTGACGACCAACCTAGAGCATCAAGTATGCCTTGGATTGGAGTGAGAAACACTTTGTCGAATTGTGTATCATAGTCAATATATTTAGTAAGTTCCATTTCCTTCGGCAATACGCCTGGGAAACTGATAACATTTTGTTGTATTGGGTTGGGCACTTTCATATAGATAAGTTTGACCTTATCACCAGATTGTATTGCTGGGTATCGTTTGGCCAATTTATTCTGAGCCAAATGATGATTATAAACAATAGAGCCTCGGACATGGATTGGGCAACCTTTTCTGAATAATGTCACCGGGTGTTTGTATTTTTCAATATCGTCTGTGCCAGATGTTTTAGCAATTGCCTCTACTGGTAATGATTTGAATTCGTCCTTAAAGTCTTTAATATAGATCTGAACATCGGATTCGGTACCATTCATGATTACACTAAACACGGACCTCATTTTTTCTCTGCAGACCTCTGGCGTTGATGAACGAACACTTTCCAAACCAGTCACACTGATTTTTGGTTTTTCGTAATGAACACCTTCTGAGTTGAGCACGTTGAGAATATATCTCTTTTTGGCCACAAAGATTGCTCTGTCGGTAATCTTTTCACGTTTCATCACCATCGCGTTACGATATGCGCCCATCTGTCGTTGGAGTTCCAAATAGCCATTTTCAATCACTTGTTCAATTTTGGTAGAACAAATTTTATCCAGGAACTCTTCGCCTTGTTTCTTGTCAATGTCTTTTGTACCAAACACTTCTTGAATGAGGTCACCAAAGTTGACATAAATTGAGTCTGTGTCAATGTATATAATATAGTCTTTGTCTTTTGTACCTAGGACCTTATTCATATAATTGTTAACAGATTTCTGAGCATATCGGATTGCCAATTGACCAGATGTAGTAATAGCCTCTGCCATTTCTGAAATATAATAGAGGAAATATTTGTTTGCCGTTGCACCGTATAGACTGTTCATGGCAATTTTAATAGACATCTGAGAGTTGTGTAATTGGTTAACCTCTCGTTTAAGTCTTTTAATTTCTCTTGCATCAGTCTCAACTTCGAGCTGTTGTTCGACTGCAATCATTTGCTTTTTAATTACAGAACGATTGTTATAGTATTCGTCAATAATTTCCGGAATGATACCAACCTTTTTATTATTAAAGCATACGCCATTTGCAGCAACTGAAACTGATGGGTCATCATTTATATAATCATCTGTCAGAACCATATCCTGAGTTACATATTCACGTCTGTCGTCAATCCAGGTTTCTGGTGACATATTAAATTGTAACATTAAATGTGGATATAGAGAGTTCAAGTCAAAAGAAACTACCCAAGGATGCATGCCTTGATCTGGATCTTTAACATAACCACCAACCAACGCGCCGAGGTTATCACCAGGGCCACCTTTAATTGGAGGAACAATTTTGTCTGCAATCAGTCTACGATATATTGTGGATTCCCAAATACCTACAGTTCCGAATGCGTCTTTGTAATCAACACCACCACCATAAGCAACAGTCATTACCAATTGTAATAAACTTGTTTCGTCCTCGAGTTCCTCAATCAGCTGAGTATCACGAAGATTATAATCTAGATAAAGTTGTGGATTCTGTTCGTAGAGTTCAGTCAAGCCACCATAATCAGAATAGTCTAATTTCTTTTTGCCAAGGACTGAATAGCCAATATGGTCAAGTTTATATGATTCCTGTGGACCATATTTGTAACCAAACTTTTTAAAAGCATCCATGTAATCGACAATGGTCATACCAGAGATACGATATGTTGATTGGACCTTATTAAAGATTTCTGTCGATCGTTGTTTGATATGTTTCCAAGGTGATAATTGTTTTGCCACGTCTTCGCCAAGGAGACGAATAATACGAGTCACAATATATTGGATATCAAAGTATTCAACGTTCCAACCAGTTACGATATCCGGATAATCCGAGGACCATAATTTTACAAAATATCTAAGCAGAGCCTCTTCAGAATCAAATTTGATAAATTCAATATCGTCTTGGTTAATACCAGTAGCTGTTTTGGTTTTATCATAATCCTTACGACCAAGCAATGTATATCTTGCAGACCGAGAGCTGTGATAGGCAATTGATGTAATCTCTTTATCAGCCTGATTAATGTCGGCATAACCATCACCAATATCAACCTCAATATCAAACGAAGCAATGTTAATCATGTTAATGTCAAATTCAATCTTGTCTGGATATTTTTCCTGTATAAACTGAGTAATGTAATTGGTATTACCAAATATTTTCATGTTTGGAATACCTTTATACTCTTCGATAAAGTCTTTGGCCTCTCGCATGTCTCCAAATTTATGTGGAGACAATTTGTATTGGCCAGTTAAGGAAGTATAACCTTCCTCACCAGATTTTGGAGTGTGTACATATAATGTTGGTCTGAATGGAACTTTATAAGAAAAGCGCTTGCCATTCTCATAGCCACGCCATAAAATATTGTTGCCGAATCTTTCGACTGATGTATAGAACGATGTCATAGATATTGTCTCATAATGTAGATACCATTATAACATATCTGGATTGATATGTCAACCGATAATTTCGCTGAAGTTTTTGACTTTGTCAAACGTGATGCTTCCATCAAATTTTTCTGAAAATTGGTCTCCTCTGTGGCTGATAACAAAGATATTATCGTCAGAGTTAAGTCCGTGTAGTGTTTCAATAAGGCTTTCAATACCAACACTGTCTAATGCGCCATCAAGAGTTTCATCTAGAATCAGGAGGTTTGTTGAAACAGAATTCCTGAGTTTGGCCACTGAACGCCATGCTAGCATAATTGAAAGTGTAATCCTGAGTTTTTCACCTTCACTGAATGAGGCATATGTAAAGTTATCTCTAAACCTTGAACGAATCACCTCATTAAACTCTTCATCAAGCTGAAAGTCGACAAACAAATCAAATGCAGCAAGATACTTATTAATAAGTTTATTCATCACTGGGATATATTGGCTGATAATTCTAGCCTTGATTCCACCATCTTTAAGAATTGTATGTACAACACTTAATATTTCATGTTCCTCAACTAACTCTTTATGTGCATTATTCTGTGTGGTTAGATCTTCTTGTAAACTCTGAAGTTTAGATGTATCGACCTCGTCAACTTCCTTCTGAGCATCCTCTAGTTCCTTTTTATAAGAAACAAGGGCGTTCTTTGACATTTTAATTTCTGCTCGGATTTCGGATATTTTAAAGTTTACATCTTGAATCTGGTCCTCGATCTTTGAAATGGAACCAAGTCGGTCCTGGTGAGTTTTAATTGTTTTTGCTACATCAACTAAGCCTTTTTCAATACCAGCCTTCTGTTCATTCTTTTCATTAATCTGTTCTGATTTGAAATCGTGAGCGATGCCTTGTTTACATGTTGGGCAATCATCATTGTGTTCGTAAAAGGATAACTCTTTTTCAAATTGTACTCGGTTTCGTTCAAGTTCAGCTCTCTGTTCTGTTGCGTCAGTAAACTTTTGTTTTTCATCAGCCTTATCAGAGATATCATCATAGAGCACTTTCATAATCTCATCTTGTGTATCAATAATACTATTCTTGCCTTCGATATCCTCAATGTATTCATTCATTTTAACACGGATTTTATCTACTTCAGTCTCCTTGATTTTACGAATCGCCTCATTATTTTCCTCAGCAGAAGCTATTTTAGTTTCCACAAGTTCAATGTTATATTTTGTATCGTTAATTGCAGCCTTGTTTTCGTTGATTTTATCTTTGGCCAATAGATTCATAACACTGAATACCTGTATGTCTAATAGGTCCTCAATAATTTCTCTACGTTGACCAACTCTCAGTTCCATAAACGGAACATAGGTAGCTGAACCTAATACTACAATCTGATTAAAAGATTTGTAATTAATACCGAGTATGCTTTCTTCCAAATATTGTTGGTAATCTTTTTTGGCAGCATTCTGATTAATCATCTCACCATCTTTATAGATTTCAAACACGTTAGGTTTCATACATCTACGAATAAGATAATTATTACCACCAGCTGCAAAATAAAGTTCGACCTCAAGTCCCTTTTTATTAATACTGTTTAAGAGTTGACTTTTACTAATGTTACGGAAAGGCTTTCCATATAAACCAAACGTCATTGCATCCAGTAGAGTACTTTTACCAGAACCATTTGACCCACTGACCAATGTGGTCGGCGATGCATCAAAATTAATTGTTGTAAAGTTATTACCGGTTGATAATATGTTTTTGTATTTTATTTTCTTAAAATGGATTCTCATTATAAACTAAGTGCCTCACTATAAAGTTCATTAACGACACTTTTAACTCGTTCTTTATCAGCTGATGTTTCAATTGATTCTATATAATCATTTAAAAGTTCTGATGTGTCTTTTGTTTCGTCTAGTATTTCCTCATCTCCGTAATCTGCTAGGTTGAGATTGTCATCAATTGCTTTTACATCTACTGCTCCACATTCTGACATTCTGTTCATAAACAAATCATAGAGATATGCGTTTGTTCTGTTTTTAATTATAACCTTAACATAGGTATCTTTATATTGTTCCGTATCAAAATTTGCGACATCATCTACTGTCCATTCCTCATCGTCGTAATTTATTTTAAAGAACACTCTGTTAGGGTTCAGTATCTTTTCTATCTCTCGTGTTTCTGTATCGAATACATGGAAACCTCGTTTGCCTTTATAATCACCCCACATCATCTCATACGGCGCACCAAGGTATTCTAAATTTTTATATCTTGATGGGTGGTGGAAATGTCCTGAATAGACATCTTGGAATTGTTTAAATACACCTAGCTCTAAACCGTGTGCGCATAATTGACCTCGCATCATCTCAAAGCCTCTCATTTCCAAATGGCCCATTACAACATTGGCATCACTATTCTTTATAAACTCTAAATTGTGTTCAGCATTTTCTCTACTAATCCAAGGAAGCATAAGGAACTTTGTTCCACCAAGTTCTAAGTGCTGACCATGATCTTGATATAATGTAAAGTTAGGATATTCTTTTAATAGTAAATTCATACTATTCACTTCGTTTGTATTGCTGTAATATGTATCATGGTTTCCAATTAATGCATGGAACTCTATATTACGTTCGGCCAAACCATCGAACAATGCAGTTTTAGCATGCTGTAAACTTACATAATTAACATACTTTCTACGATCGAAGGTATCACCCAGATCGAATACGGTTGTAATATTGTGTTTATCCAAATATGGAAAGAATACCTCGTGGAAAAACTTTCTTTGAACTTCGTGAAATACACGGCTATCTCCTCTTGCACCGAAATGAAGGTCGGTGATAATTGCAATTTTCATACTACTCCTGGATATTTTCTGCTACTGCTACCTCTGTTTGCAGTTGCTGGGCCTCGGCGGCACTCATAAGTTTTAAATAGTTCATTAAGCCGGAACGCTTCTTTTCTATTTTGGATTTTTTCTTGTTTGCTCTGTCCCATTTTAAACGAGACACTTTGTCTTTATATACTACACCATGCAAATGATCGAATTCATGTAGGAAACATCTTGCGCCATAGCCAGATATTAAACCTTCTTGTCTTTCCAATTTTTCATTATACCAAATGGCTTTGACATCTTTAGGTCGGGCTAATTTTACAAACATATCTGGAAAACTTAAACAGCCTTCAACATCGAGTTCTGTCTCATCTGATACGTCAACAATCTCTGGATTGATAACCATTACTGAAGCGTCTTCTTTTTCTCCCATAACAAATAGTTTATAGTCTAAACCTACCTGAGGTGCTGATAGTCCAAGACCATTTTTCTCAAGCATTAGTTTTACCATTTGTTCCTTAAGTTCTACTGGGTCGAAACCTGGAGCTTCCAAATTTACATCAGACACTTCCCTTGAAAGGATAGGATCTGGGTAGTATACTAAGTTCATAATTTACCTTCTTCTCTCATTTGTGCACGAATTTTTGTGGCAGATATCTCGTGAATATCTTTGCCGAGGTCATGTTCTGTAAATGTATAACCTACTCCACGACCATAGCTAATGTCAACAATATTTGGTACTTCTAAAATTAAATACTCACGGCCATTTTCATAACCATGTTCTCTTAATCCATTTTCAATACCTTCGATGGTCTGTATCATACCAAATGGATTATCATCTTGTACTGCTGTACGACCTGCTCCTGCATCGCCATCAAAATTATATACGTCTCTTACCATTATAACAACTTGCCCGGTCAATGTCAAACACTTTTTAAAAAGATTTGTATGGCCGTCATGCCAAGGTTGCCATCTGCCCAACATTTGCACAGTGGGCTTTTTATAATCAAACATATTCTCTACGTCAATCATCACTTTACTCCATATTTTATAAATTTATACCATAGCCTTTCATGGCCATAATATAGTCCAAATTTTATTATCAAATCAGCTAGAAACACTGCTCCGATTGCCTTAGGTGGCAAACCAAAAAACCAAGCTATACAGACTGTGGTTATACTCGCAATAATACGCCAGGTGACTGCTTTAGCCAAATGACGTTTTGCACTTACTTCTTCAGCCATGTATCATAAGCCATATTAATTACTGGTTCTAATTCCAAATGTGTACTTGGGTACCATTCAGTAATGTGATAATCACAGTGACGAGGAGCCTCGAAAATTTTATTTGTATCTTCGAATCTACCTTCCTTAATAGTATCCATCCAAATTGTATAATCTGGGTCAAAAGAATTTCTTGCATCTACGAAAGGACATACAAAATCTGTAATTGCAATTTTACCAGCCATGGATACACCATCTGATAAGAGTCTCATTCTCATTGCTTGTCTCATTCGGCCTTCATTACTGAAGTCCCAATCATCATATCTTTCTCTAACAGCGTCGGCATTTATCCAAACACCCTCAACAGCTTCTGCCAAAGGTTCTGCTAGTGTACTCTTCCCTGAGCCGGGAAGGCCAAAAACTAATACTTTCATTTACTGTCCTTGTTTTCCAATTTTAAACTAAGAATAGCAGTGATGCCACCAAATACCATTGGTGTTAACATTATACATGCTACTCCAATCAATAGGCCTAATTCCATTTGATTAGTAAGTGTTTCGTGTCCCATTACTTTGCTGCCTTCTTTTCCTTATTTGCTTTTGAATCTTCTTTTTTCTTTTTGTGTTTTGCTTCGAATTCCTCTACGAACTCATTAATGTATTCCGGTAGTTCATTTTGTGGGACATAGTCGCCAGAACTATTTAGAATCATATTCTCGTGGTTCATTTGTTGTGAGGCCTTAAATTTAATGTACATCTGCTTTTTCTCTTTAGCGATGCGTCTTAAGAATGCGTACCAAATGATTTGTGTGAAATATGCAAAAGGGTTTTGTGATTTGTCTGGATTAAAATTATGAATGTACTGCAGGCAGTTTTCAATTCCATCTGAAATCATCTCTTCTTTATATGTATATCCAGAGAAGTTTGGTTTTGTTGCAAGTCTTGTTGCGATTAACAAGATGCATTTACCAATATAGTCTGGGACTATGGGGTTGCGTTCACCTGATTCCTCAGCCTCTGCCACCAATTTTTTGTAATCAATTAGAGCTTGTAATAGATCTTTATTGTTTACATAGTTCTTTTTTCTTGCCATTTTGGCTCTCCTAGTAAACTATCATAATTTAGTAATAGTGTGTATTATAATACAATTTTTAACCATTGTCAACCGTTTAGTCAATAAAGTTAAAAAGTTTTCATTTTTTTTAAAAAAAGTGTTGACATCTGCTTAGATCATGTTATAATAAGCTTATCGGCTTTAAGTTATACCTATGAAGGGTTGATGTCAATAGTGTGGATCTTGAATGAGAATTGCTCAGAACTATAAATCTCTATTCTCTTTTTAAAATGTTTCAGCGTGTAATTTTCAAAACTTCCGACTGATAAATCATCAGTAATATCATATAACACGGCTTGTTCGGAATCTTTAGCCTTCCTCAATGTTCTTCCTATACTTTGTAATACTTTAATCTCTGATTTAGAACCAGAGGCAAAAATTACATTGTCTAATCTTTTTAGGTTCACCCCCGTACTGAATACTCCATATGAAGCCAAGATATCATGCTTCTTCACTGGGTCATTCTCAACCAAATGTCGTATTCGCTCACGTTCCTCACCAGATGTTCCACCATAGATAAAATGCAACTCTCTTCCTTCTTTGCGCAGCAAAGGTTCTAAGACTTTACCATGTTTTTCTACCAAATCAAATAACACAAGATTATTCTGGTCCTTGAGCGACCAAAGAAGATTCCTTATAAACATATTGCGTTTTGAATGGTTGGTGATATATTCACGTTCGGCCGGCCATTTCTTTAGTTTGTCTAATCTGCCCATTGCATCTTTAAATGCCTTACGAGCTTTATTGTCGTGTGATAGAACAATTGCTTTTACTTTAAAATTAGCAACAGTTCCTTCATCCATTAATTTCTTTGTTGTCACAAGCTTTTTCACTTTACCAAAACAACCTTCCAAAACTAATCTGTGTGTTTTACTCTCAGCTGATTTTAATGTTCCAGTAAAGCCGTGTCTATAATCACAATCAGTTAATTTATGCATAATT
>Ga0181379_1000350_pt1 | contig 23429 bp, 21 predicted proteins | sample 2SPOviralmetaG_FD_130115 | JGI IMG/M metagenome (GOLD analysis project Ga0181379, IMG submission 130115) | Marine viral communities from the oligotrophic San Pedro Time Series (SPOT) site, San Pedro Channel, CA, USA - 2 SPOT_SRF_2009-07-10 | ecosystem: Environmental > Aquatic > Marine > Strait... | reverse complement strand
TCTATCGTGTTTCACATTCTCCCCAAGGGTGAAAAAAAATCTGGATTTTTCGGCTTATTGGGGGACGCAATTAACTTTATTAAAAACATATTTAAAAAATGAAAAAACTGATTATATTACTACTATTACTCACGACATCGGTATCTGCTAGTATTAGCATACTAGGACCACTCACTGGTACAACCCCTAACTATTCTTACTATGACATAGACGTCGTTCTAGGTGACCAATATATTGAAGGTTTTAGCGGCGCGGAAGTGTCAGAGAATGAGCCTCCACAGAATGGGGCAGAAAATAGTACAGTCCGTACATATTACGAGTACATATACATGACGCCTGATAGTGCGGGTGATGATTTTCGTTTCTCTAATTACTCAAGTTCATTGCAAGGATCAGCTGGTTCGACAGTCGATACACAAGTATTGTTATATGATACTGACGATTTTGATTTAAGTAATGTTATAACTAATATACCAGATATTTTTAACTCATCATCAACATTTGGATTTGGTGGAGGCCAAAGTCTTAATAGCGGACAAGGAACTGGTACAGGCGAAGGTGCGTTCGACGGTCTATTTGACTTAGAAGAAAAAGAATATCTAGTGGTATTTACTTCTTTTCAAGCTGATGCACTCGGCTCAATGGATATTGAGATAAATGGACCAAGCCAACTATATTTTAGTACAGTGCCCGAACCATCAAGTTACGCTTTGATCTTTGGCTGGATTGCGTTCCTATATGTCGCAATTGGCAGAAGAAATGCATAAAATTTTTATAGTTTTATTATTAGTAGCATCAACTCTTTACGCAGAGAAGAAGTTCAAGCTCACTTCATTTAGTAGAATATTCTACGATGACAATGTATTTATGCGGGCGGCTGGAACCCCCGATCAAACATCGACCTTTTACTTCAGTCAATCACTAGGAGTAGAAGGTAAGTTCTTTAGAGACTTAATAAATCTGAAGGCTCAACCAGAAATAAGACACAGAAGCGTCGATAATAAAACATTAATATTTGGCAACATTGGTATCAGAGGTGAATACGAAATAACACCGAAGCTTATTCTTAATTCTACCGATTCATTCTCTCATTTAGAAAGAGAGCCAAGCGATCTTGATGACGATCTAGATGTAACTTACTTCATATATAAGAGTTCGTACATGCTAACGTGGAAACCTCGGCATCTCTTAAAACTTAAAGGTGGTTATGAAAGCCATATTAAACGTTGGTCAGAAAACTTGCCAGTAGGAGTTGGCAATGAATTAACCAATGGCGACTTTACCAAAGATGCATTTACGTTTAGCGCAGAACAAATTCTTGGTAAACGTTTTATTCTAGAGTTGATAGGCAAGAAATCGTTTTTAGATTATAGCGGAGTTCGTGGAGCAGTTGATACTGATGTGTATTATGCACAATTTTCGTATATAATGAATCCATCGACTATTCTAAAAGTAAACTATGGAATAACCGACGCGTTAATAGAAGATCAATATGGCACACTAACAGAATATTCAACTCCTACATATGGTGCGAATATAACATACTTTACCGAAAAAGGCACAGTAATTTTATTAGGTACCGTGTACGAAGTTCTGGACTCGTCTGTAGCATATTGGAACATGAAAGAGAATTTAAAAACATCTCTTATGGTGAAATACCCAATCACACCAAAACTTGAAGTAAACGTAATGGGCGCTCATCTTCTTACCTCATATAAAGATATTGGAAATAGGTATAACGCTGGACTAGAGCGTGAGGAAGAAGTATTTATGTCAAGTATAATTTTTTCTTGGAAGTACAACGAGAGCCACTATGCTGAAATTGGTTACCAAGGCCTGCATCTATTAAATAAAGATGCCGACGTATTTAAAAACAAAGCATTCGTTGGATATCGCTGGAATTTTTAATATGATAGGATCTAATTATTTAGTGTAAATAAAAATATGCCAAGAGTATCGATAGATAATCCAGAAAACATAACCCAATTGCATATTACTAGAAATGGGGGGCCGAAACTTAAAGGGACTATGCAATTAACTAAGTTTACCAACTTAAGAGACTTTAGAGTGATGCATCAAGGCATCACAGCGTTGGATATGGATATGAGCAATAAGCAGTATCATAAATTTAGAGCTGATCACAATGAAATTACTGGATCTTTGCCAGATATAAGTTCACAATCTATTATGCATGCTTTTAATGTACCAAATAATAGTTTTACTGGTGACGCACCAGCGCCACCCGCTACGAATAATTTTAAATTTTATGATGTTTCGGATAATCCTTTGACTAACCCATCAGCTCCAGACTTTTCCTCCTCTCCTCAGATGAGGGGCATATTCTTGCATAATAGTAATTTTACAGGAACCTGCCCTAATGTAGATAACTGTCCGTTTTTAGAAGATTTACAACTTGATCGCAATTCTTTTACTGGGGGTATGCCATCAGTTGCAAACAATGGTGAACTAAAATGGTTTGACACTGCATCAAATAATTTAACTGGAGAAATTGTATCTGTACAGGTAAACACAAAAATGCTTGAGATGTGGTGCAATTCAAATGATTTAATTGGCGCTATTCCAGATTTAATTAACAATACTAGTATGCATACATTTTCGTGCTTTAGCAACAATCTAACTAGTTGGGCTGGAAGCAATTTACCAACTTCTTTAAGAAAATTAATAGCAAACCACAATAATTTTAGTTCTGCTGTTGTGGAGGATTTGTTAGCCGCTCTTGTAGCCGCTGGAGCTAATGGTGGGTTTGTCAATGTCGCTGGGAATGGCGGAATGACAACAGCCGCAATTTCCTATAAAGATACACTTACGGGCGATGACAGAGGCAATTGGACCGTAATGTATTAATATATAACTAAAATAATATGTCACTTACAATAATAGAAAATTTAAACGACTACAATATCACGGAGGAAAAAGATTGGTGGGTATTATACAATATGTCCACAAAAAAGATTTTAAGTGCTCCGACTCAGTGCGTCGGGACAATAGCTTCGATTCACTCTTTGATTCTTTATGATGACCCAGAAGAGTTCGATCTATACTTAGAGGAGAATGGTATCTCTTTCTCTTAAGACTCTTTAGAAAAAGTCTCGTAAATAATAAATTCTGGCTGGTTTTGCTTTTCTTTATACTGATTAGGAAAAACCGTGACGGGGTGTTTTTTGCCGTCTATCACTACATAGCCAGCTAGATATTTGCCATTTTTGCCCTCTTTTTTCCAGAAGGCTCCCCGTTGTTTTTCCGTCCATTTGCTCATTACTTAGCATAGTAAAGCTAAATAATATAAATGTCAACCAAAAAATTAATAAGTGTGACTTGGATCGTAATAACCAGCAGAGCTTATCGTTTCTTTTGTGCTGCCATCGCCCCAATCAATCTCGGTTGGGCCACTTGTAACCACATTAATTTTTATATTATTACCCCCTTCTGGAGTAGGGTAAGTCCAAAATCCATAACCCCCATCTAGTTCAAGTGCGGCAAAAGTTAGTGGGCGAAATCCAGCATCAATTGGCTCTACGATTTGGTCGGCAAAGCCATAGGTGTGTAATTTTCTGTTTAACTCTTGTATTATATGGACAAACATATGGAAATTTTGAGGATTTCCAGTCGGGTGGGTATCGTATAAAGTAGTAATTCTATCCTGTAGGGTACCTCCTCCTATGATAGTAGGGTCGAATGTAGATAAAATTTCTCTTCTTAATAAATTTGGATCTTCGGCCATATATATGTATTACACTCTTTTTACTTGTTTGGATTTTTTAAAATAGTCGTCGTAATTAACTTTTAAAAGATAGTGATTTTTGTATTCTTTTTCTATAATTTCATCGCAAATAAAGTATTCGTCCTTTGTAAAATAAAGTTTTTGGCAGTATTTTTTAAAAGATTCATGTTTTAATCTAGATTTATCCATTGGCACGATCATATTTTTGATGCCAATTTTGCTAGTATCTCTAAAGAATTTCTCGCAAAAGTATCTAAATTCTACTGTATTAGTTTTTTGATATAGCTCATTCCAAAAGAATATATCGCAAAAAGCGCAGTCTTCGAATAAGAAAGCTAATGTCCCGCATAATATAACATCATTTTTTTTTAAAAAAAGTTTATGACAGCTACTGCCTCCGTAAAACAGTTCTTCAAAGTTGTCTTTAAAGTCGTATTGATTGAAATTATTTATAATTTTTTTAAATTGTATTCTGGCTATGTTATAAACGTCTCTAAAATTTTCTTTTTTTGAAAATTTATATTTATTTCTGTCTAACATTATTTATTATAAGACAAACGTTTAAAGTGTAAAGTAAAATATGGCAGAAGGAATAAATCAAAAAGTGGCATCTGAAGCGATGTCTCTTGAACCAAGTCAGATATTGGAATTTTATTTGATATATTACGATTGGCCAGTAGATCAAAACAGCGTATTAGCTTTGACGCCTTCGATGAGGAACCTTTCGAATAGACTTGTGTGGCAAGGTCAGGAGTATATATCTTACCCCATGGAAGCTAACGGTTTCGAAGTAAAAGGGGACAACAGCCTACCTAGACCTAGATTAAAAGTATCAAACATAGATTATACCATATCGAAGTATTTAAAAGTGCATAATAATTTGATTGGAGCCAAGGTAATAAGAAAAAGAACTTTTGCTAGATTTTTAGATGATATAAATTTTCCAGGAGGAAAAAATCCATATTTTGATATAGCAACCCAGAATAGCGAAGCTTCTTCAAGCGCGTACCTACCAGATCAAACCTATTATATAAATAGGAGAACTACAGAAACAAAAGAATTGGTAGAATTAGAATTATCTACTGTTTTTGAATTGGATAATAGCTACCTTCCAAACAGAAATGTTTATTCAAAATACTGTACGTGGATATACAGGGGACATGGGTGTCTTTACAGCAAAGAGCCTATAAAGACGTCGAACGATGAAGATTTTAAAGATTCCAGTGGAAATGTCGTAGCAACCTCTTCTGCAAAATTCAAGGGCAAATGGAATAGCACAACGATATATAGTAAACAAGATCACGTATACACAGAAATAGCCAATCATGATGTTTCTGATGATGATTCAGAAAGCTCAATAAATAATGCCTCGATAAAACCATTGCGCACTTTTTATGTATGCGTCGGAGAAGGTAATATATCTGGAAATGAAAATTTTCCTGCAATATCTAGTAATTGGCAAAGAGATGAGTGCTCAAAGAAAATATCGGCCTGCAAACTAAGATTTGGAAAAAATGGATTAAGATTTGGAGGATTTCCAGGAACTCATGCATACCCACCTAAAGGATAGTTTTAAAAAAGATTTGATTGAATATGCAAATACAGACTTAAAAAAAGAAGTTTGTGGCTTTATTTGTTATAAAAATGATGAATTAATTTTCAAGCCAGCCAGAAATCATTCAAATGATGATGATATATTTTTAATTAACCCAGCGGATTTTTTGCAGGTAAAATTAAAAGGAGATTTGTTAGCTATATTTCACACTCACGTAAATGGTAGGGAAGATCCGTCCGAATATGACATGGAAAACTCAAAAAACTGCCTTTATCCATTTTTAATATACTCTTTAACCACAGAGAGGTTTCATCTATTTGATATGCCTAATTTCCAAAGATCGGAAAAAGGTGTAATAATGTTAAAGGAAATTTTGGATGACTAATGTAACTATACACGGAGAATTTGGAGAAATTTATGGGACAAATCATAAATTTAAAGTAAAAAAGCTTCTAGAGATCACTAATGCTTTAGAGGCTAATAATCCAGGAGTTAAAAATTTTTTACTTTCTAAATTTAAGGACGGCCTAGGTTATGCCTTTATAGACCCTCAAAACCCAGACAAGAAATGGGAAACGGTCGAACAATTATCTTCAGCAAACGCTCCTGAAGAAATACACATTGTCCCAACTATAACTGGTGCTTTTATTCTTACAACTTTGACGGGGATTGTAATGGGTATTGGTGGCTTTGTAGCGGGTGCCTTAGGCGCTTTGGGGACAGCTTTAAGTGGAGGTGGCTTTTTAGCTAATTTGGCCGTTGGAATGTTAATTCAAGGCATTATGGCTTTACTGTTTCCAATTGAAACCCCAAAACCCCAGACGGCGGAAAGTAAAATTGATATGTCTAGTTATATTTTTACTAATTTAGAAAACAATTCTGTTCAGGGTTTCCCCATACCATTAGTGTACGGAGAACTTCGTGTTGGGTCGAATATTATTTCAACTAATGTCACTAGTGCGGATTTAGGATAATGGGTTTTTATAAAAACATATTTAATAAAAAGATTGTTATAGCTGGTAAAAGTAAGGGAGCTACTCCTTCTTACTTGATGCCGCCAGATGCGACTCCCGCCAAACAGGGTTATCAGATATACGAGGCGGTAGATTTGTTGTGCGAAGGTGAGGTCGCAGGCCTAGTTAATCAAAGAGGTATAATTCTTGGAGGAAATGGTCAGGGGAACATAGTTGAGAAAAAATTTAATCAAGAAGAAAATTTTATTGGAGGAACGGTTTCTCCTATTGATCAAGGAATTTATTTTAATGAAAACGCCGTAAGAGACTCGGATGGTAATTCAACTCATTCTAAATATAATATTGAATTTAAAAGCGGAAAAATTTTACAAAATTATTGCTCTATCGCACAAAATCCAAGTAGGTTAAAAAAGGTATCTGCCCCAGTTAAAGGTCCATATTCAATGGCTGTTGTGACCGAAACGCGGTCAAGAGAAAAAAGAACTTACTCTCGCCGATATGGTTGGCAAACTACAACTGAGTATTATACAGTCGATGTCAGTAAAAATGGTGCAAGAACAGGTAGCGGAAGTAGAGATATAAGAGAAGAGGGAACTAGCGCAAGAGACTTTGTAAATTGGCAAAAATATGTACCAATAGAATCAAAGGCTAAACCGTATAGATATACAAATTATGATAAAGATATAGACAAGATAGATGTGGGCTTGCAAATAGACTCGTTAAGTGACACAAGATCACATTCTACCAAAAGTGAAAATAAAGCGGGTAAAAGTAAAATGGGAACACCCATGCCACTGACAATAACCTTTGAGGCTAAGGTCGGTCACGCAGATAAAAATGGCACCGTGACAATCTCTGCTGCAACTTTTACAGTTAGGCCAGGAAAGGGCAAAACAGTTGGAGATGGAAATGGAAGGCTATCGGTCAGGGGGATCATTACAGCACCATACACAATAACCTTAGAAGATATCACTTTGCCTCAACTATCCGATACCGATTTGTATAATTTTGTAGAAATACATAAGATACAATACGAAACAATTTCTAATCTAGTTAATAGAAATGTCGGAGTAGGTACAATAACAGAAAAATATCTAGATACCTATTACTATCCTGGAAGTTGTTATGTAGCTAGCAAAATAGACTCTCAGTATCACCCACAAGTTCCGTCTAGGACATTCAGAATTAAAGGTAAAAAAATAAAAATACCTTCAAATTATAATCCAATAGTTGCTAACAGCTCGAACAATACAGACGGACTTGATAATAGATTTTGGGATGGATCGGGCCAATCAACAAGAGGCAATGTTATTTACAATGGCTCATGGGATGGAACTTTTAAATATGAATGGTCGGATAATCCAGCTTGGATATATTATGATCTTTTAACAAACAAAAGATATGGTTTAGGTTCTTATTTGCAAGATATAGATATTATAGATAAATGGACTCTATATGAAATAGGAATGTATTGCGACGCCGTGACAATGAATGACGGAAGCAAGACTACTAATGATATGGGAGGCCCTGGTAGGTTTATCGGAGTAGATGATGGATTTGGTGGACTTGAACCTAGATTTAGTTGCAACATATTAATGAAGGATCAAACGAACGCTTTTGATGCTATTCAGAATCTTGCTAGATCATTTAGGGCGATGACATATTTTAATAATTCTTGCGTGTCTGTTAGGGTAGACAGACCGTATTTTTTTGAAGATGTTAATAACACTTCGAATTCAGCTTCAGCAAAAAATAAATTTCCCCCTCATTTAATTTTTAATAATTTGAACATTAAAGATGGAATGTTTGCATATGCAGACGTAGACAGATCGACAAAGCTATCCGCTGTAGAAGTTTCTTTTTTAGATAAAAGGAATAATTTTACATCTCAAACAGAATATGTAGAAGACCCTGAAGCTATAAAACATGTAGGATTAAATTTCAAACAAATAGAAGGTATAGGAGTCACCTCAAAAGCTCAGGCTCATAGATTGGCGAAGTATGTTTTATTTGAATCGCAGCATACGACAGAAACAGTATCTTTTAATGCTGGCTTAGAAGCTCTTTTAGTGCAGCCAGGAGATATTATAAGAGTTGAGGATGAAATGAGAAATTTCACTCGAAATTATGGAACAGTTTTGGGGGCAAGCGGATTAACTACTTATTATGATCCAGATGGAACTACAGCAAATGGAAAGGGGCCAACGGCTATAATAGTTGAGCCAGCAATAGGTAGTGATTTAACTCAATATGTAAATGGAGGAAACATACATATATATAATCCAGTGGGCAAGTCTGGAATCGACGATTTTTATCAAAACCCAAATTCAAATAATGAGTTGTATAAGGAGATACATAATCCACAAGTAATTTCTTTAAAAATAAAACCTGGTGGTTTGGGTACGAGTTATGAAATTGTAGATAGTGGTGTGGCTTTTTTTATAAATGGATCAGACGGCCAATGGTTCTCAGAAAAAGATGCAAATATAAAGCACGGATCGATTTATAATGTTGATGGAATTGGAAGAGACCCAAAGTATTACAGAGTATTAAATATATCAGAAGATAAAAATATAGGATTTAATGTATCAGCAACAATACACCATACTGGAAAATTTAAATTTGTAGAAGAAAACATATCTTTTGATGTAGATAATGATGCATTCCAGCCAAATCTTCAATTAACGCAGGTTGTTAGGCCCGATCCACCATCTAGTATTACGAATGTATCATTAGTTAATGTGAATTCAAGTAGAGCTAAAAATCTAAGTTTTACAATAAATGACCCAACTATCGCCGAAAAAGCGCCAGAAAAATATATAGTTGTTTTAGAAGAGCCTGATTCTACAACTATTGTTACCGAACACTTTAAAAGCAATGGAACTCAAACAGATATTTTATTAACTCAAGACTCTAAGATAGATCAATTAGGGAATTATAATATAACCGTATTTTCAGAAAACACAACACCCACAATTGTTAGATCGCAATTATCGACTAATGTTCAATTCTCGACTACGACGGCTGATTTTCAATTCGCGAATCAAGATCAGTTTACTGAATACTCAAATATTTTTATCGAAACAGATTTTAGTTCTGAATTCAGTAATGTAGATGAAACTGGGGTTGGTCAAAATTCTTTTTTTCAAAATGACCCCTCTATAAATGCAGTTGTAAATTTAGAATTCGAAGATATATTTGGAAATAGTGGTTTTTTAGTACAGCAAACCATAGAGGAACAAATAATAAATATATTAGATGTTGACGGAAATGTAAAATCAGGTAACTTTAAAACTTTGACAAATGACTCCTCTTTTACAATACTCAATGAAGAAATCAATGAAGCGTTTGGATACACTGGAGATGAAAAATATAGAATCCCTACGGGGTTGAATTTTGAAGTTGCAAGTTTCAATATATTATCAGGAGAAACCAGTGAAGTAGGTATATTTTTCGAAAGCGAGTTTGATGAGACTCCTGCCGTATTTATTCAACCAAAAGTAACTGGATCTTTTGGTGATGAAATTTATAGACCGCTGGGAAGAAGGGGAGGCAATAGCGCTGGTACTAACTTCCTTGTTAAATCATTTGAAGAGAGTCTTCATGATATTCGTTATACATATTTAGCTTCTAAAACTGGAAATTTTACTGTCGACGCTAAAAAAATAAAAATTGATTTTGTAAGCAGGTCTTCTGTATTGGGTACAGGATACCAAACTGTTACCTTTGATCAACCATTTGCATCGATACCTACTGTTGTTATACAATTGCAACAAGCAGACACTACTTTAGATAAGGAAACAAACGAAACTTGTATAACTGGAGTGTCTACTCATGGATTTTCCTTTGCGGCTTTCCAAGATAACGGAACTCCAGCGGGAGGTACAGGTAAATATGCTTACATAGCTGTAGACCAATTAGCGTTTAACAATACAACAGCAACTGATTTACCAGTAAATGTAATAAATTATGCATCCACTGGAGATGAAGATTATCTTTTTGGCACTCCAATTTTAAATGAATTTAATGGCTCCGAGCTTTCGGTTACGAATAGTATATTTAATCACGATCAATATGCTGTTCTATGCCAAAGGTCTGGAGAAGATGCTATTTTAGAAGACAAATTTTTTGTAGTGCATGAAATAAGTGGACAGAATAAAGTCCACCAACACATGCTCACGAGTGGGCTTGATACTGGAATAAGTGCCAGTCAAACTAATGGTGCAGATAATCATATTTTATTAACTGGAGCTGATTTAACTGTAGGAACTGGAGATTTTACAATGTTTGCTTGGGCTAAATTTGGAACAGCTCTTGACGGAAAGCAATATTTATTAGAATCTCATAAAGACGGAACTGGTATAGCTTGGTTCCAATCTGGAGATGGTAAAAATTATATTAATTTAAATGGAGTAGACTATTTAGCTATTACTGGTGCTGTAGGAGCTTCTTTAAATGATGGAAATCTGCATGCATTATATGTTGAAGTAGATAGAGATTTATTACTGAAAGGCTATGTTGATGGCGAATTGGCGATAACAGATACTCAAATAATAGAACATTCTACTGGATTTACTGTATCCGATGTAGGAAGCGGCATGCCGCAAAATACAAGAAGCTTTGACGGAACATATACTGGCAGCGAAAATTTATATCAAAATACTGAATTCACTGGGTTAAGAATAAAAACAAGTGGAACTAATAATACTTGGGTGCTTTGTGATGATGACCCAGCTATTAGTTATAAAAATTTACCGATAGCTTGGTCGGGAGGAGAAGACTTAGCTAATCCTAGTCTTGTCACGCCATATGATGCTACAGAAACTGAATGGTCTGGAGGAGCTTTTTTCACTGGATTTACTATGATCCAAGGAATTGGAAGTGGCATGAGCTTTAATCCAAATGACTTCGATGGTGACTATACTGGCAGCGCCGATTTATATCAGAACACAACAACATCTGGATTAAGGCTTAAAACAACTGGGGCTAATAATACTTGGGTGTTTTGTGATGATGACCCAGCTAATATCTATATTACTGGATTTGATGTAGATGGAATTGGAACTGGAATAGTGGGTAATTCAACTAGCTTCGACGGGTCGTATATTAGAATTGGTAATGATGTATATGAGAATGAATCAACACCTACATTAAGAATCGAAAAGAGTGGAACCAACGATACTTGGATATTTAAAACTAATCAAGCGGCTACCACTGGATTCAGGATATCTTCAGTTGGTACTGGTATGGTAAATAATCCAAATAGCTTCGACGGGACATATACTGGGACCGATGATTTGTTTGTGAACACACAAACGTCTGGATTAAGAGTTAAAAAAGTTGGAGGGTATTGGATTCTTATTGATGAAAATACAGCTAATACTTATTTTACTGGATTTTTCCTAAGTGCGGTAGGAAGTGGGATGACGGACAATCCAAACGCCTTCAATGGAACATATACTGGGGGTGCAGATTTATTTGTACATACGTCGCACTCTGGACTAAGAATTAGAACTAGTGGAGCAAGCAACACTTGGATCTTAACAGATGATGATCCAAGTAGTCCATCTTATAATGGAATTGCTTGGTCAGGTGGAGCAAATGTAAACTTTCCAGGAAATGTTACTGATTGGCAGGATGGTGATGATCAAGTAGGTCCTTCTTCCCCAGTGTTCAGCCAAATACGTTCCCATGACAGAATTGCTTGGACCTCTGTCGATCAAAATGTTGATTATCCATTTAATGTGAACTCTTGGAGCGCAAAGCCCCAAACAGTAACAAATAGCAGCGCTCCATTTTTTGATCAATTTCTTTCCGCTGGTAGCATCGCATGGTCTGGAGGGCCAAATGTAATTTACCCATGGGATGTAAATTCTTGGACGGGAGGAGCTTCAATATTGAACCAATTAGTGACGGACAGTAATAGTCCCAACTTTGATTCATTTATTAGTCATGATAAAATTGCTTGGTCAGGGGGCGAAAATGTAAATTACCCATGGGATGTAGCTGTTTGGACTGGAGGAGAAACAATATCAAATAATACAATAACAAATAGCACCAACCCAATTAATCTATTTACATCACTTCTGTCTGGACCCCATCCTGGAAGCAACGCACCTACATTTAGCGATTTTCTTCTTGATACTTTTGATTCAAACACAGGCTTTAAGGTATTAGGCAATTCCGAATTGCCTGGAAATGCTTTAACAAGTGGTCTTATAATGAAATATATTGGATTAACAACTGGACAAGAAACTCAAAGCAATCACTTCAACGACCCAAATACTTTTAAAGATGATATAGAAGTGCTGGAGAGAACTAAATTTTTATTAGACGTAGAAAGTGAACTGTATTTTGAAGACATTTCTACCGATAATACAGCCAGCGGAAGTGTAGTGGGGTCTATAGAAAAATCTCAAGCGATAATAAATAGAAACAAGCTTGCTAATTTTAACTTTTTACAAATAGGGGTAACAGGAATATTATGATATTTAACGAAACGGTTATAGGCGATCATCCAGCTTCGGATGGATATATAGTAGAGTGCAGGGTGCGAGGATCCGAAACGGCTGAAAATTCTGATGGAAGTGATTTTTTTGATAGCGGTTCTGGTAGACTCAAAATAGAGTTTCCTGAATTTGCGATTACTGGATTAGAATTTGAAGGAAAAAATCTTTTATTTGAACCTACTGGATCAACGCCAGATGAACAATTTTTCGACAACATAGATATTTTAGAAGCTAATATAAATTTAAAAGCTTTCTTTTCTGGAGATTTGAACGGAGCAACTGGTCTAGCCATACAAAACATAAAAAATGTAGATGTTTATACTGGATTCGACGTAAATTTTCAAGTAGACTCTTTGAACCATAAAAATAGAATCTCTCAGTTTCCTGTTAGTTTAAGTTCTGGAGAACCATTTTTCCTTGTAAATGTCGTAGATACTGAAATAACGGGCGCAGACGAAAATCCCTTGGTAGAAGAAAATATATTTTATAAAGTTATACCCACTGATTATTTAACTTTTGGAAAAGAATCCCCCTCGATAAGTGGGGTAATGTTTAGTGGTTTTAGTGATTTCACTAGAATAAATGTTGATCCGTTTGTAATAACGAGATCAAATGGAAACGACGTACTTGTTGGTTACGACCGATCTGAACCATCAGAAATATTTACAGGAACTAATATTGTGATTGACGATTCAATACCATTAGATTTTTATGGGACTTTTAAAATAAACACTACAGAAGAAATAACAATTTCTGGTAGTGGGATACCGCTTGTAAGTAGTTCAGCGGACCTTACAGTAGATTCAGAAAATAAAATAACAATACCTGCAAACAACCAATCAGTAGAATTTGAGATCGATTGCTTATTGAACGAAAGTGATGTAAGAACTGGTTATGCAGTAGAGATTATATAATAAAAGAATTATAATTCTTTTAAATACATACTTTCGATATGTTTGTATTTTTTTCGGGTATATAGTTTCTTTAATTTCTCTGGCATTGAGTTCTCTAGATGAACCATAGCTATTCTTTTGCACCCTATAGATTTTGCATAAGACTCATATTTATTAAATAGTTTTAATCCAGCGCCCCTGTGCTGTTCATCTACATACCAAAAAGCTTCTGTAGCACAAAGGACGCCATCTTCAAGGGCTGGGGTTATTAGAAAACCCAAAGCACCTATAATTTTTCGATCACTCTCTAGAGCAAATATTTTACCTTTTTTAGATCTAATTAATTCTTTCCAGGTTGGAATCCAATTTTTTCGAACGCCATCTAAGTCTTTTTTATATGGCAATATTTCATAAAAATTTTCTAAAACAATTCTTAATTCTAGTAATTCAGATTCTGTTTTTACTTCAAAAATCATAATAACTTTAAAAGCTTACGGCATTCTTTTGCAGGCACATCTTTGTAATCCGACCACTCTTTAATGACCTCTGGGTCATTAGTGTAAGCACCAGTCTTGTACCACGCTCTAAGGCATCCCTTGAACGAATTGAAGTCTGTACCCGCTTTTTCTTTTAAAATGCCCTGTGGGCTAATATCTTTCGCTCCAGAAGATGATGGAGGAGCCACAATAGGAGATTTGTTTTTAGATGAGTCAATCTCGTCAGCTCCAACTATATGGATACCGAGAAAGTTACGAACAGTTCGGACAAATGCACGATTTTCTGCAATACATTCTAAAAACTTAGCAGCAAATCCATTTGTATTATGTGTTGTGGCGTTAGCTATAGAAGTAAAAGTTTGAGTGTGTCCATAGGCGCCTTCATAATTTTCTATCCAATTTATCATGCATTGAACGACAACGCGATTATCTGAAGACTCTGTAATATCATAAGTTACATTATGAAAACCACGGAGCTTTGCAAGCTCTTTGATCCCACCGAGCTTGATCAAAAGCTGATTGTCTTCGAGCCCCTCAATAGAATCTGGGACTGGCATCTTGCGCATTTCGAAATGATCCTTATTGGGATACAAGTGTTCTGGACTAATCATGGCTCGCCAATTGACTGAACCATCCTGATTAAATTCATATTCAACAGACTCTAAGAGTCCGTGTTCGTTGCGTTTCCACAAATCTGGGCCATATAATTTATTCTTCGACATATAGGTATAAACTTTCTATTTCTAATTTTGAGGCTTCATTGTAGATGAATTTATTGGAATTGTCAAGCGTTTTAGAAGAAAATTCTGAATTAAATACATTTCCCTCTGAAACAAATTTCTTTTTAGAAAAGAATTTACATTCTGTATTTGAAACGTTTTCTGGTTCTGTATTGTTTTTTCTAATAACATTATCATCAAAATATTTAAGACTAGTGTCGGAAAACATTTTTTCATCTTGAACCTGCATAACAAAATTGATTCTGTTATTTTTTAATTTTTTAATAAAATTTGAGAGATCTAAGTCTTTATGTTTGGCGTGATAATTAAACACCACCTGCTTCAAGTTTGTGCAAGCGTCAATCATTTCATCATTTATAACCTGATCTAAGAAAAGGTTTACATTTGAATGTCTGCACCAATTTATAATATTTTCTTTATTAAAATGAATGTCCGATTTAATGTTTATATTTTTATTTACTAAATCTTGATGAGGAGAAAAAAAGTTAGGAACAATTTCAACAAGGTCTTGGTTATAAGAAGAGCCGACTCTTATAGTTTTAAATTTTATTTTTTCTTTAATTTTTAATTGATCAATGACCGCTTGAGCAATTTGTTCTGGTTTAATCTCATTTATTCTGTTGCAATCTGTGGAAAAGGATGGCTTTGTTTTTGAGAAATCTGGCTCAATGCTTATGCAGCAATTATTTTTGTGCCAAATGGGCTTTGAATTTTCTTTATAAAGATTAAAGTGCAAAGTGATTGAGGGTATATCATAAACACTAGCGACATGTGAAGGGAGGCTGTCGCAGCCACAATGAGCTTTAGCGTTTTTAATAACATAATTCATTTGTTTGTAAGAATTACCTAGAGCAGATAGATCTATTCCATTTACTTGTTTGTCATCTGGGCCTCCTACTTGGACTATCTTTATATCTCCAAGATGAGGTTTTATCAAATAAATTACCAAGTCCCAATACAAATAATTTGCTGCTGGCATTTTGTTTGATGCTTGAATAGTTATGTATTTGTCGGGCAATCCTGGAAAAAAATGATCTGTTATCACGGGATCACTAATTTTAACGCCCAAATCTTTTGCGTATACTTCAGCTATATGACTCATATGATTTTACTTCTTTTATGTCTGAATTAGTTAATTGATTAATATTATTTTTAAGACCAAATCGCGTATCATTTGCTTGATAAACACTTCTGGCTAATCTAACAAATTCTGCGCTAAAATCCTTATTTCGTTCGCTCTTTCTGATATTATCTTCAATATGCCAAAGTCTTAAGTTGGTTTCATAAAGATCTGCTTTTAGGGCAAGGAGTTGTGATTTAGAAAAATTAACATCACAAATTTTTTCAAACTCTTCCATGAGTTGAATTTTTTCGTTTTTGACTTCGGCCAATTTAAATTTTTCATTAATCATTATAGATTTAATTTCAAGAATTGTGATTTTATCAACAAGTTCTCCTACTGATATTGGAATATTAATTTTCATATAACTCAAATTGTGTTTTATCTATACCATTATGATGATAATTGTGGAAGCGCTGAGTCCCGTAATGCGGTAAGAACGCTATATCAAAAAATCCCTCATGCCCGTTTTTGCCTTCTAGAAAATGTAAATTGTCTATTCCTTGTGAATATCCTAGAGTTTTGTGAACCGCTGGGTGGTCTTCTATATAATCAAAGAATTGAGGCTTGGTAAAAACATAAATATCATGATCAGGATAAAGTTTTTTGAGATTTGTCATTAAACTATTAATCCATAAAACATCGCCAGCAGATTCAGGCATAACAACGGCAATTCGCTTACCTTCGTCTAATAAATCTTTCAAATCTATGCCTTTTTGATCCTTATTCCAATCAAAGTCGTATTCTATGGAAGGCATTTCATCTATAATTTTTTCTAGTTTTTTCCCAATAGACTCTGTAGAATAATTTTCAATAGTCCAATCTCTAGCTTTTTTACCCATTTCGAGTTTTTTGTGTGGTTTTAGATTGTAAACTTTTTTAAGTTGTTTTGCTATGCTAGACGGATATGTTGAAGCTTTAATAAACTGAGTTCCTGGTTCCCTGTATTCTGACCAATCAAGAGAAAAGCTTCCGCATTCGAGGCCAGAAGAATCTTCTCCGCAAGAATAATTCGTGACTAAAGTTACAAGCTCGGTCATTTTTGCTTCAAAGATTGGTATTTCCATACCTCCACTAGTAAATGGATGACAATAAACATCCATAATGTTATAAATTTCATTTAGTTGAGATTCATCTACTCCAGCCCTAGTATTTGTAGTATTGAAAGTCTTTTCAGCCCCGCAAAATGGGCAGGTTTTTTCTTGACCACAGAAAGGTGCTATCGCATAATTATTGCAAGAAGAACAAAAATAAGTAGTTAAAATATCTTCATTTTTTATATTTTTTTCTTTTAAAAGCCTTGGGATATCCCATCCCTCGCTCCAATGCGTATGTAATAATAATTTAGCTTTTGGACATTCTTTTTTAAATATTTTAAAACCTTCAAGTAAATTCGGGACACTCTTTCTTAACTGATTTCTAAAAACAAATCCAACAATAAATTCATCGGAAAGATTAAATTTGGCTCTTAATTTTCTCCTATCAAGGTCACTAATTTTATAAAAATCTTCAGTATTGACAGTGCCATGTAGGGTTTTAACATGATCATGGCCTAATTCTTTCATGTCTTTTTCTGCGAAAGACGCCCAAACATAAAAATTTTTAGTTTTAGGCGCCGCTTCTAAAGCTTGTGGAAGTATTGGTTGACTATCAAGGGTAGTCCAAATCATATTATTGATTTTATCCCACCAAGGTCTTTCCCAATAGCCTCCGAAAGCCCAAATGTCTTCACATCCTATGTAAATGTCTGGCTTGTATTCTTTTATGGCTTGATCAATAGTAAAACTTCCGTATGAGCCCGCTCTAGCTTTTTGTTGATCGGAATTTATTTCTTTAATTAAAGCAGGGTTATTAGGTAAAGATCCTTGGGCCTTCCACGGCCTTAAGGAAAGAGATGGGTGACCCCACTGCATGCCATTTGCGAATTCAATAATTTCATATTTATTCGTCTTATGTAGGTAACGCAAAATATTTTTTGCATTTTTGCCAAATCCAGTAAAAGCTTTAGCTGAATTAGAGTGAAAAAGAATTCTTTTCATTAGTAATTAAAGTACTTAAACAAGAAAAGATCAAACAAGCCTTTTAGGGTTCTCGCTTCTGAAAGCTCGACTCCCATTCCAAATTTTAGGGTAGAGTTCTTAACTACACTAAAAGAAAAAGCTTTTTGGCCATTTTTCTTTGTGTAGGGCTTGAAAGATATTTGAGTTTTATCGTCATTATAACTATGATAAGCAGAAAACTCTACATAATTTTCGATTGCATGGAGCATTCCCCCAATTTCATTTTCTCCTAATTTAAAATAGATATTCTTTTCTGGGTCTTTAGCGTTAGCGCTAAAAGATCCCGTTCTTTTTTGACTGTTCCAACTAGCCTGCTTGATCGATTGGACAAGAAATGACGGTTTTTGATTGTTTCCCTCTTTATCTTTTTCAACAATCTTGAAGGAAAATGCGCATCCAGAGTTAGAAGAATTTGGCTTATAAATATCGTGCTGTTTGTGACTCATGCAAGATTATAATACAATAAATGCAATATTCTATTGTTTTATATTAACTAATCTTGAGCTTCGTATTCTTCTATACCTGGGTTTGAATACTCTTCCTCAACATCTTTTTCATCAACTATACCCGCAATTGCTTTTAATTCATCTTCATCGTAAGTTTGGACACTTTGAATAGGCGTGTAAAACAATTTATCTAAACTTTTTAAATATTGGGAAAAATACTTTTCAACAGTCGGTCTAAGGTTATTGTATAATTCAATATATCTTATCAAATCCGACGATCTATAAAAAGCCCCATAAGCGTTAAAATGAAAAAGCACCCCGTGAAATATATCTTGAAAAAGAAGAAGTCGATTAGTTTCTTTTTTTTCTTCATACCTGCTTAAAAAATCTTCAACAGAAAGGTCGTTGACCAACTTGGAAGAAGCGTGGTAACTTCTTAAAAACAAACTCACATCTTTAGATGATTTGAATAAATAAAGATTATTGATTACTTTTAGCAAGCTATAATAAATATCTGCTTTATGGGAGTGTTCAAAATTAATAAACTTTATATATTCTGACTGATATAAAATATTGCTTTTTTTAAGGTTAGAGTGGCACAAAACAGCTATATCTTCAGAGTATCTTTCTTGAAAAATATTTTTAAGTGTCGAGAAGATGTTTTTAGCGTCGTCTAAATTTAAACCTACTAATTTTTCAAAAATAGCTTTTTCTTTCTCATCTGCGTCTTCAAAAAGTTCTAAAATTGATTCGTTTTGAATAAATTTATCTTCAAAAGACGATAGCTCTGAAGAATCAGATTCATGCATAAAATCTAAATTACAAACTAAAGTTTCAATATTATACATGAGGTCATCGATACCGAAAGCATCAAAATTATTTCCATTTTCCCAACTGAAAAGAAGAAATTCAATTCCAGAATCTTCATCATTTGTATAATTTATAACTTCAGGTGATATTAAATCACTTATAGAATCTAAAGCTTTTTTTTCGGTAGAAAGTTTTTGGTTGTCTGGATCTAAACTAATTTTTAATAGATATTTTTTATCTTTGGTTATAAAAGAATAACTTTCGTAGAAAAAATTTGAATTTACTAATTCTATTGTGCTTTCTGCTTCTTCAATATCTGAGAGTATATTTTTGAGATAAGATCTAATCAACTCTGCCTCAAATTCTGAGATTTCAGAATCTCTTTGATATGGCTTAGTGTCAATTGTGAACAAATTGCCTAAATATATTTCCTTTTCCTTAGTGCCCATAGATAGATTATATTACACAAAAAAGGCGGTATTTCTACCGCCCTAGTTGATTAGATACTGACTGTACCCATTTTGAGTCCAGTTAGACTAGTTTTGGCGAACTTTCGCCTAATACCAGCATTTCGGTCATGGATAACCACATAACTAGGGGTCTCATTGATGAACTGAGCATTATAGCTAGCTCCATCCTTTGTCCGAAGGCCAAAGAATCGGCCTCCGCTTTGCTTCATTGTCTTTACGATACGATTTGTTTTTCTCATAATAAATTATTAAAATCCTATTTTACCTGATAGTGGAATATTTTTACCTTCTCTAACATTTTCTTTAGAAGTGTTTAACTTAAATGCAAATATATCATATATTATTTCAATGTCAACAGGAAAAACTTTATTTTCTAGACTTTTTCCCCATTTTTCTATAATTTTAGCATAAGATTTTTGAAATTTTACAAATTGAGGGCTTTCTTGGAATTTAGGATCCATCAACTTTTTCTCCATATTTTTAGCTTTTTGTGGACGAATAAAATTTATTTTTTTACTTCTCGCTCCAGACTCATCTAAGATATCAAAAGCTTTGTCTGGAAATTTTTTATTTGTTAAATAAATATCACAAAGGTCTATTATTTTAGCAACAACATCTTCTTTGTATTCAACTTGATGGAATTTTTCATATGATTTTTTAGCCACTTTAATTAATTCAAAAGTTTCTTCTTTAGTTGGCTCTTTTACATCAATTTTTTCAAAACGACGATTTAACGCGGAATCTTTCTTAAAAAATCTTTCGTATTCTTCTTTAGTGGTAGCTCCGACACATGAAATATCGCCCCTAGATAGGGCTGGCTTCATTATGTTTGCAAAGTCTAGACCTCCGCCATCTGATCCACCCCCAGCGCCAATTATGTTGTGTATTTCATCAATGAAAAGAATGTAATGATTATCTGCCGACAACTGATCTAGAATTTTTTTTAGTTTCTCTTCCATTTGGCCTCTATATATCGTTCCAGCAAGAACTGAAGCCAAGTCTAATGAAAGTATTTTTTTATGCAAGAGCAGGTCTGGGCATTGCCTTTTTAATATTTTTTCCGCCATGCCTTCTACTATTGCAGTCTTACCAACACCAGCTTCTCCCACTAAAATTACGTTACTTTTGTTTTTCTTAAGAAGCACTTCAAAGATTCTATCTATTTCTTCGTCTCTTCCAAAAATTTCAAAGTCTCCCCTAGCGTCTATTTTTTCATTTAAGTCTTCGCACCAATCCGAAATGCCAGAAAGCGGCTCGGCATTTGATTTTTTTACTGGTTGATTTGGTCCTACCAGTTCTTTCGGGACACCATTTTTTATAACATCCCTTAAGTCTTTGTTTATTTTTTCTAAATCGATGTCAAGAGAAATTAAAAAGTCGCATATGTCCTCTCTTGTGGTTAATATAATAAATAATATATGATCTATTCCGATAAATTCGTCTTTTAGCCTAGATGATAGCTTAAGCGCGTTATCCAGGATGTCTTTTATTTCTTTAGAATATATTTTCTTTTTTCTCTTGGGTTCTTTATAGCTGGACACGGCATACTCAATGCTTTTTTTAATTCCCTCTTTAACAATTCCGTTAGAGCTAAATACAAAATCTATATTATTATGGCTAAAATCTAATATAGAAATTATAAGATGTAGGTCTACTACTTTTAGGTGGCCAAACGTCTCCGCTATAAACTCACTATCCTTTAAGGCTTTTTTGGCCGAAGGGGTTAGATTAAATTTTGATAAATCCATTACTTTATTTCTGATAGTTTCGTATAAATTTTCTCATCAAGGATTGTAAGTTTTTCTCCAAAGATAACGTCATCGCCCTTGCTTCCGTAAACAAAGACTATCTCTCCCTCTTTAGGTTTTTTGCCTCCATTGTTTAGATAATTATCTAGGGTGGCAGATCTTCTGTTATTCATAAGCATAAAATTAACCTTACCAAAATCATCTTGCACTTCTGCTCTCATGTACTTGTTGCCATTTCTACTTGTTCTAGAGATGCAATCCGTAACTACGCCAACAAACTTTACTCTATCATGGTCAGCTATGGATTTCATTTCTAAGCTGTTATAAAGATTACCAGAGTTTTTAAAAACTTTTTTAATTTCTGTAGAGTGGCTATAACCTAAATACTTTCTCTCGAAAAACCAATTAGCAAACTCAAGGTGATTTTTATTTTTTTCATATATATCCTTATAGCCTGTGTATTTCTTTTTGAATGTTTGAAAGCGTGATGGCTTCATAATTGGTCTGCCATCATCGGCGACCAGGGAGTCCTTAACTATTGCTTGAATAGTGTTTAGAACGTCGTGTTTATACTCTTCTCCGATTTGAATAATATTTCTCTTCTCTCTATCAGTAAGTATATTAAAAGACTGAGCTTCTAAAACTAAACGACATCGATTGGGTAAAGTTGAGCTTTTTTCACAAAAAGAATCCATTGTACCTCCTTGAATCAAACCAGAAAGCACTCCAATATTAATGCCTGACTGTTTAGCATTAGTAAATATATCATACTTGTTTTGGTTAGTCTCTTGGGCTTTTCTAAAATCAACTAAGTTCTCTAGGGTTTTTTCTGATACCCCTTTGACACTATTAACTCCGTATCTAATATTGCTGCCTTCTATACCAAAGTTAATGTCTGACTTTGATAAATCTGGCGGTAGAAGCTTCATGTTAAACTGACACAACTCTTGACTGATAAGAGCTATCTCGGCATGAGAGTCTGGCTCGTGCTTGGTCATTTTAAGCAAGGAAAGAAAGAACTCTTGCGGGTGTTTAAACTTTAGATAAGTTGTGATAGCGGCGAGAATCGCATAACTAATTGAGTGTGATTTATTAAAGGAGTAGTTTGCTGAATCTTCCGCGACCTTCCACAAAACTTCACCAACTTCTTTGTCTAAATTTCTTTCTTCAATCTTTTGCTCAATTTTAGCTTTCCAAGCAGGCATTTGATCGACCTTCTTTTTACCCACGATTCTGCGAAGCTGTTCCGACTCATCGAGGGTAAATCCGACCTTAACGGCCATCTTCATTAACTGCTCTTGATATAGGGGAATGCCGCCAGTATAAGAAAGAATATCGTCAAAGAATTCATTAACTGACTGAAATCTTGAGGTGGTAGCATAGTCAGCATAAACATCCAGATAGTCAAGTGCACCAGGGCGAGCAATCGCAACAACAGCAGACAGCTCCTCCAGGTTTTTAGGAGCGATCTTTTTACAGACTTTAAAGTTTGTATCCGCTTCAATCTGGAACAAACCTTTTGGTGCCTCAATGAATTTGAAGTTTTCATATATTTCTGGGAGTCCGACATCTATATCTTCGATATTTATACCTAACTGCTTGCAAGTATCACTCACAACAGAAAGGGTTCTAAGTCCGAGAATGTCAAACTTGACAGTCAAAGACGCAACGTCGTTCATGTCATAAGCAGATATTAAGTTGCCGTCGTTTGTTTTTTGCATCGGCATAATTTCTTCAATATCGTAGAAACTAATGGCGATACCAGATGGGTGAACTCCTGTATTTTTGTTTAATCCTTCTAATTTTTTTGCAATTTTAAATATTTTTGTGTTTTTATCCGCAAATTCTTTGAATTTGTCGCTCTC
>Ga0181379_1000346_pt1 | contig 23578 bp, 31 predicted proteins | sample 2SPOviralmetaG_FD_130115 | JGI IMG/M metagenome (GOLD analysis project Ga0181379, IMG submission 130115) | Marine viral communities from the oligotrophic San Pedro Time Series (SPOT) site, San Pedro Channel, CA, USA - 2 SPOT_SRF_2009-07-10 | ecosystem: Environmental > Aquatic > Marine > Strait... | reverse complement strand
ATGGCTAACCTGATAGATTTTATAGGTGGCGTCGATCAAGGTGAACGCAAGCGATACAAACGTGTGGGTCTAATGAAGTAATGGGAAAGTCTAGGGCCGAAAAGATTGCGTCTGCAAAGAAGCGTCATGGATTTAAAAAGATAAATACTCCTAGAAGGGGTGGCCCTAAAAAGTTTGAAGTGTTAGCAGTCGAAGGTAATACAGTCAAAAAAGTAAATTTTGGTGATCCAAACATGAGTATCAAAAAGGACCAGCCCAAAGCAAAGAAATCATATTGTGCTAGAAGTGGTGGAATAAAAGGTAAGAGTAGCAAGCTCTCAGCAAACTACTGGTCACGTAGAGCGTGGAATTGTTAGCATGAACTTCTTAGAATTTTTGACATTGCCAGCCAGAGAGCGTCGGGAAGAACTGGGTAACTTTGTTGGTGGTCTGTTTGAGAACGACGGATCGTATCGAAGAGCGTTAAGTCAAAACGAAATACCTTCTAACTTTCAAAATGTGTACGGGAATAGAGCAGCTACCCCGTCAAGTGTTCAGTTTCTTCAAGACTACGGTGACTTTTTACCAATAACTGGCGATGTGGCTGGTATAGCTGATGTAGCTCAAGAGCTTACAAGTGAAGACCCAAATTATCCATTAGCGGCTGGTTTAGGTTTAGCTACAGCGGCTGGTGCTGTGCCAGTTGTTGGTGATGCGGCTGGTAGAGCTATTTCTTCAGGTGCTAGATCGCTGTTCGATGTAGCTAATCGTTTGGAGTTTGATCCAAGCACAGTTGGTAGCAATCTTGGAAATGTCAGGATAAAACCAAAGACAGAAACCCGTGAGGGTGAAGAGATATTTCAAGCATTAGATAATCAACCCACAGCAAAAGAATTTACCAAGCAAGAATATTTCCCACCAATGGATGCTGTTACAGATATTGGTAGTCAAAAACCATTAGCTCTTAGAAACCACGAAAGTGTAATTAGGGGAACAGGCGAACTAGTCGATCCAAAAAAAATAAACATGGATGACCTTGAAGGTAAAACATTGTTGGCGATAGTTGGTGATAATACGGGCCGACACGATATTTTGTCAGTAGGGGGTGAGGTATTAGATACTCCCGTCAGAAGCTTGGCTGGTTTCCAATACATCGATGTTGACGATCCCGCGCATGGATATGCTGGTGCATTTGACATGACAAAGAAAAAACTTACTCAAGCAGAAAGAGTTATAGATAGCGGTGGAGATCCAATTTATGCATCATTTCTAATGGGACAACAAAGTGGAGATTTTGCAAAACACACTAGTGCTACTTTTGGGAAATTAGTTCAAAAATACCATTCAAGAATTGATCCAAAAGATTATGAAGAAATAAATAGATTAATAAAAAATATTAGTATGCCAATGAAGGGCGGCAAAAAATTAGATAAAGCTGGAAATGTAATATATACCAAAGGCGGCAATCCCTCACTCAAAACAATTCAGGGAAAACCATTTAAAGACTTTCAAGGCATAGAAGATCCAAACGCCATATTCGAATACATTGCATCACTCCCAACAGGAACACAAAGGTCATACTTTATTAAAGGTATGGATAGAGCATACTTCAAAGATCTTGGTTTACCATCGATAGCCGACGCCCGATTAGCTGTAGCTGATAGCGCACAATTAGGTATGGATTGGGGGACAATGGGTTACCGTATGTTTGAACCAGATGTAAGCAGAGGTATAATTCCAACAACCCCAGAAATGTCCACAACCTATGACAGTGGTGTAGGAAAGGTTGGGAGAGCTATGACTATGCTTGATGAAAGTAGAGGTGTGCCAGCCAATTTAATGATGAGTAATTTATCTGAGGGTCAGAGGGCCAGAGGTACGGGTGGCGGTTTGTTTATGAATAGCGCAGATTATAAAGTTTATGAGGGCAGTCCAAAACTAGCAACACAAAAAATAGAACCAATAAATGTGGATACAGTCAACACATTCCTTGATATTGAAAAAACTCAAGGGCGTGATAGGGCTTATCAATTTGCTCAGAAAGTGTTATCAGCGGGTAAAGTAACCAATGAATTGATTAAGCAAGCCAAAAAGATGAACGCCCCGACATGGGTAGTTGCTCTGATGGTTTCACAGCAAGCGATGCAAGGGGACGAATAATGGCTCTTACAACTTACGATGAACTGAAAACTTCTATAGCAGAGTTCTTGAACCGTGATGATTTAACCGCAATTATACCAGATTTTGTAACATTAGCCGAAACACAATTAAATCGTGATTTGCGTCATTGGCGTATGGAAGATCGTGCTTTAGCACTATGTGATACACAATATACAGCACTTCCAAATAACTTCATCGAACCCGTTAGAATTACTTTACCCGCTGATAGAACCTACACATTAGAGTTAGTTGGACCATATGAGCTTTCAAAGCTACGGATGGACAATCAAGATACTGTCGGACGCCCACAATTTTATGCTGTTGTTGATGGTGCTTTTGAGGTCTTTCCAACTCCCGATAGTGACTATACGATTGAGTTGGTTTATTATGAGAGCATCCCACATATGAGTGCTTCATTGCAAAAAAATTGGGTGTTAGAATACTTTCCAGATGCAATATTATATGGAAGCTTACTTCATAGTGCGCCATACTTGCAGGAAGATCAAAGGGTTCAGACTTGGGGAGCGTTGTATCAGGCAGCGGTTTCTGCTATAAATCTGGAAGGAGAACGTGCTAGATCATCTGGTTCTGGGCGTAGAATTAAAATTAGGAGTTATGGATAATGGCATCATTTACTAAGGTTAATGACTTTGTTGCTAATCTGGCAAACGTCTGCGACATGAATGGCGACACTTTTAAGGTTGCGCTTTCAAATACAAACCCAACATCAGGAACAGATGTAACAGCCGATGGTAACGGTATTTTAGCAAACATTACTGAGATTGCTTACACCAATCTTTCTACACGTACACTTGCTAATGTAACTAGCGCACAAACAAGCGGTACTTATAAATTATCAGCCGATGATTTGGTTTTAACTGCATCAGGTGGTGCGGTTGCAGCATTTCAATATGTGATTATTTATGATGATACACCAACAACCCCAGCCGATCCAGTGGTTGGTTTTTATGATTACGGTTCATCATTAACATTGAACGATGGCGATACATTTACAATAGATATTGGTACTAACGGTATCTTAACACTGACATAATAGGAGATCATCATGGCTAAAATTTTCAATAGAGCCAAGATGACTACCGCCACAACGGGGGCTGGAACCGTTACGCTGGGAACCGCTTCTGTAGGTTTTCAAACATTTGCAGATGCGGGTGTTAGTAACAATGACGTTGTGCAGTATGTCATCGAAGAAGGTGCTAATTTTGAAATAGGTACTGGCACGTACACGGCTACAGGAACTTCTCTTACAAGAACGCCTACAGAAACAAGTAACAGCAACAATGCAATAACATTAGGTGGAAATGCCACGGTTTCTGTTACGGCTATTGATGATGATTTTAATAGACTTGAGCATGCTGGCGTTACAAAAGTTGCTGTTACTGCAACTGGTGCATCGGTTACTGGAGACTTGGCGGTTTCTGGTACGATACCAGCGGGTCAGTTAACAGGTGCAATGCCAGCAATAGATGGTTCTGCATTAACAGGCATTGTTTCTATTCCAACAGGGCTTATTGCAATGTGGTCGGGAACGAATGCAAGCATACCATCAGGGTGGAATTTGTGCGATGGTAATAACAGTACACCAAACCTAACAGATAGGTTTATTTTGGGTCGTGCGGCTGGAACAAATACAGGTGGTACTGGTGGAGCAAATACAGTTACAATTTCTAACAACCACCTTCCTAGCCACACTCACAGTTCAGGAAATTTGTCGGCATCGGGTGGTGGTGACCACAGTCACAACTTTAATGCGAATACTAATAACTCAGGCAATCACAGCCATAATGGGTATACTTCAAATACGGGAAACCATAATCACAATATTAACTTTAATGCTCAAGGTGACGCTTGGGGTGGTACACCAGCCATGTCAGTGCAAGCGGGTAACCTATCAAAAAGTACAAGTAACACTGGTGCGCATAGCCATAACATAGCAACGTATGGTGGTGGCGATCATAGCCATAACTTTAATGCGAATACTGGAAATTCTGGCAACCATACTCACAGTATAGGCGGCAATACTGGGGCAAGTGGTAGCGGTTCTGCAATGACTATCACGCCAGTTTATTATACTTTGGCATTCATAATGAAATCATAGGAAAATCATATGTTGAAATATTTAAATGTAAAAGTCGATGGTACTTTTGAAGGTTGTTATAATGGGATGAATTTCAATGCCGATACTTCTTATTCAAGTTTAAGTTCTGATACTGTTGGGAAAATTCAATCTTTAATAAATGAAATCCAAAGTGATGGGTATGTGGAAATACATATAGAAACAAATAATGGAAATAATTTTGTACATAAAAGGGGTACAATGAGTATGGATGCCGAAGATAACGTAAATGCATATGAACTTTTTGAGGACATGTCGTGGACTTCAGAATTAGAAGAGGGGGAGTAAACGTAGAGTTCTTTGCTGATCCTTTGTTTCAAGAGGTTTTCCCAAAGCCCCAGCCAGCAAATAAATATCTCCCAAAATATTTTAAAGAACTTGCCCCACAGTTAACAGCCGATCCAGAAAGTAGTACAGTAAAGAGGTGTGTTCCTTTTTTAGATGCGGCTACAATAGGATACATAATTCCGATGTGGACAGATGTTTTTGTCACAGCAAGAGATGGTGAAATAAATGTTAAATTTCCAAATTCTTTTCCTATGCCAGATAGTTTAGGAAAGCATGGTCCAGATCAGATAAGGGGGCATCCGTACAAAAATCACAAGTATGGAAACATGCCTTTAAAATGGATTAACCCTTGGGGAATAAAAACCCCAAAAGGATATTCGTGTTTGTTTACCTCACCTCTTAATCACTTGGAAAGAAGGTTGAAGATATTAGATGGAATTGTTGATACTGATACTTATTATAATCATATTCATTTTCCGTTTTTATGGATAGAAGAAAAAGAAGGTGAGTTTTTAATAGAAAAAGGTACACCTCTTATTCATGTAATACCTTTTAAGCGTGAAAAATTTACGTCAACTTTTACAGAAGTTAATATGGAAAAGTACAAAGAAGTAAGGGGAAAAATAGGAACATTGATGCGAAATAAATATAGGACATTTTTTTGGCATAAAAGAAAATAAAATGTTATACTGGTTTAAATGGAGTAAAAAATGACAGTAGCATCAGGCCCAATAGGAAATGGACCAATTGGTTCAAGCGGTGGGGCAAATTATGTACTGAATGCCACCAGTGGTACTTTTACACTCAGTATGCGTGGTGCGGCTAAACTGATATCAGACGTTTATCCAAGTGGAACATTTACATTAAGTGGTCAGCCAACATTAAATCCTGTTGCTTATGCTTTCGTAGCTCAAAGTGGCGCATTTACCTTAACAGGAAACAACGCAAGTGGGGCGCTTGGTAAGGGTATTTTCTTTGATCCAGTAACTTTTGCAACAACTGGTCATGCAGTGACCATGCAAAAACATTTAAGTCCAGATGCAGCCGTAGGTGTGTTTTCATTAACTGGGCAAGTGCAAACATATGAAATTCATGTTTCATATATTCTGGACCCAACAGCATTTATATTGACTGGGCAAGACGCAGGGGTTACTGCACAATTTAAAATGACCGTTACACATGGAGCTTTTGCTTCAACGGGACATGATGTTGAGACAACAGCACAACTAAAAATGCAAGCTCTAGTAGCTGAAGCATACAGCTTAGAAGGATATGAAGTAAAATTTAGGGGGTTCTTTAGTCCAGTTATACCACCAGAAACTTGGACAGATGCAGCATAGAAGGAAAACGATATGACGTTAAGCATTGTTAAGCCAGTCGTAAATGGAGATACCAATACATGGGGTACAAAAATTAATACAGCCTTGGATGCAATCGTCACAGCGGTGAATGATAGCTTTCCTTCAGGTGGTATTATGATGTGGTCGGGTTCAGTTAGTTCACTGCCTACGGGTTTTGTTTTGTGTGATGGAAACAATAGTACGCCCAATTTAACGGATAGGTTTATTATAGGATCGGCAACTAACAGCGGTGGAACGCATGACGTTGGTGATACTGGTGGTGCAAATAGTTTGACATTAGCATCGGGTCAGTTGCCCGCGCACACGCATTCTACGGGTAACTTGATAGCTTCAACTGGTGGCGCTCACACGCATACAGGTTCAACATCAAATGTTGGTAACCACACCCACAATATAAACTTTAATCAACAGGGTGATAGTTTTGGCGGTACGCCAGCGATGTCTGTTCAGGCTGGTAATTCAACCAAGGCAACCGATGGTGCTGGCGCACACTCTCACAATGTATCAATCTCTTCTGGAGGATCTCATAGCCACAATATCTCAGGTAATACTGGTTCGCAGGGATCAGGAACAAGTGTTGATAATCGGCCAGCTTATTTTGCTTTAGCATTTATTATGAAGGTGTAGGAAAAATTATGCCATTAGTTCCTTTAGATATTCCCGCTGGATTTTACAAAAACGGAACCGATTATGAAGGTAGTAATCGTTGGCATGAAGGGTCACTGGTTCGATGGCTTGATGGTTCTTTGCGTCCGATTGGTGGTTGGAGGGTCAGAGTAGATAATATAACTACTGACCCAGTGCGGGGGATGCATGCATGGCAAGATTTAACAAATAATGCTTGGATTGTGGCTGGAGCAGCGGATGAATTAGTCGCTATAACTGGTGGTGGTGATGTTCATGACATAAAGCCCGATGATTTAACCGCAGGTTCAGCCGATGCGACAGTTGGTATAGGTTACGGGAATGGTACATTTGGTTCAGGAACATTTGGTCAACCAAGACCAGTTTCAACTTCTTCAGTACCCATCCCTGCAACGTCTTGGGATATTGATAACTTTGGTCAATTAATGGTTGCCTGTAGTGTTTCGGATGGAAGAATATTAGAGTGGGATTTATCTTATGTTGCTGGTTCAGAACTTGTAACTAACGGAACATTTGCATCTGATACCGCATGGACAAAAGGAACGGGCTGGACAATATCTGGTGGTTTAGCAAAATATGCTGGGACAACTATTACATCAATAAGCCAAACAGCTTCTGGACTTTCTAATAGTGATCCAAAGCAAGATACCCATGAAATAAAAGTGACGGTCATTGATCCAAACACTGGAACGCAGACTATTACTGTCACAGTTGCAAGCATTGGGGGAGCTAACAGATTTGTATTAGACGGAAATAATTATCCATCCTTAACTCTTTACAAGGGTTTTACTTATATTTTTGATCAGAGTGATGCAACCAATTCTACGCATCCCTTACTTTTTAGGGATGCAAGCGGTAATCCATATACCACAAATGTCGTGACAACGGGAACAGCGGGTTCGGCTGGGGCGAAGGTCACGATCACAATTCCAACATCTGGAACACAACCAGCTTCATATTTGTGTCAAACGCATGGTGCAGCAATGGGTAATTCAATTACCACAATGGATGATCCAACTATTCCTGTTCCTAGACTTAAAGTAACAAGTGGGACTTTAGTGATAAACGAAACGCTAGTAGTTGGTGAAAACAAATTTAGGTTTGCGGCTGGGGCTACTACGGCACTAATTGAAATAGAGCCTAATACAATTAATAGTGTTGATTTTCATATTGATGATGTTTCATTAAAAAATGTTCCTGTAGCAGAAGTAATTGACAATGCGCCAGTAAACAATTTGGGTTTAATTGTTACAGAAGAGAGATTTATTTTTGCACTAGGTTCAGGTGGTAATAGCCGTAAAATTTCTTGGTGTGATAAAGAAGATCGGGATACTTGGAGTGCGGCTGCAACAAACGAAGCTGGAGACATAGAATTAGCTACTTCGGGGCAAATCATGAGTGCGGTTAGAACCCGTGGCAGCACATTAATCATAACCGATTTTGACTGTTTTCAGGCGGTCTATCAGGGGCCACCTTACGTTTACTCTTTTTCAAGGGTTGGCACAAATTGCGGGGCCATTTCAAGAAAATGCGCAATGTCTACAGACCTTGGTGTTTTTTATATGGGTCAAGAAAATTTCTTTGCTTTTAATGGTAACACAGTAAGCGTCATTACATGTGATGTTCACGATTACGTGTTTGGGGATTTTAACTATGAGCAACAATCTAAAGTATGGGGCATGGTTAATGGAGCGCATCAGGAGTGTTGGTGGTTTTATCCAAGCTCTTCATCGACAGAAGTTGATCGTTATGTTGCATTTGATTTCATGGAGAAACATTGGTTAGTGGGTGAGCTTTCACGTACTTCTGGTATACCGCGTGGCGTTTTTCAGTATCCATTGATGGTAAAAGACGAAGGTAATCATTGTGACTTAATGGATCACGAAATTGGTAATGCATACGATGCGTCATCTGTTTTTGCGGAAACGGGACCAATTAGCATTGGGGTGGGTGACCAAATTGCAAAAGTAAACAGCGTGATCCCTGATGAGGTCACACAAGGCGATGTCGATATGATTTTCAAGACACGCTTCCACCCTAATGACACAGAAAGATCTTACGGGCCATTTAACCCAGCAAATCCAACAGGGGTCAGGTTTTCAGGCAGACAAGTAAGAATGCGGGTTGAGCAAGATCAAACTACAGATTGGCGTGTTGGTATTATGAGATTAGAAACTGTAGCGGGGGGCAAGCGTTAATGCCTATAACCCCGCCTATTATTGGACCAGACCTTTCTCAATGGGGGAGACAACTTAATCTGTTTCTACAGCAAAGATTTGGAAAAATTGTTCACAAAGTTCCTGATGATAATCCATCGGAAAATGGTGTTTTCTTGTGGGATGATACTAATGGTTATGCTGTTATTTCACACAGCAATGCATTCCTTCAATCTGTTTTAAAAAGAAATACTCCAACGTCTAATACGGGTGCGGCTGGTGATAAGGCTGGCTATATAGCTTGGGATACAAATTATATTTATGTTTGCGTCGCTAATTACGATGGATCAACAGCAATTTGGAAAAGGGTAGCATTGTCTGCGTGGTAATTAATGAAAGATTTTATAATATCAGATAATTTAGAAAGATGTAGGCCGTGGATAGAAGCGGCATTAGTCTACACGGGTGGAACACATGAGTTCGAAGATATTGTAAAAAATATAGCACAAGGGACCATGCAGTTGTGGCCCAGCCCAAGGGGGTGTATTGTCACAGAAATTGTGGTATACCCAAGAAAGAAAGTTCTTAATATATTCCTTGCTGGCGGTGAGTTAGATCAAATTTTAAAAATGAATGATGACGTTAGAGACTGGGCAAAGCAACACGGGTGTACCGCTGCAACGATGGCGGGAAGAATGGGGTGGAAAAAACCATTAACGCCACTAAATTGGAAACTGCAACACGTATGTTTCATGAAGGAGATTGAATAATGGCAAAAGGCGGTAGTGAAAGTAAAGTACAAACAACAACTATGCCCACATTTATGGAAACGGCTATTCAGCAAGGTATCGGAATGGGGACAGATTTAGGGAATGCTCCCTATGCTGCATATCGTGGCCCAGACGTTGCAGCGTTTAGTCCCCTTCAGAATGCGTCTTTTCAAGCAACGGACCAAATGTCATCAGCTTTTGGTATGCCCACTACAGGGGGAGCTAATTACATGCCAGCCCCTGTTCAGGCTGGTGGGGCGATGGGATACTCAGCGGCTCCAGTTTATGATCAAGCAGTAAATAACTTGGAGGCTCCAGTAAGAGAGTTTTATTCAAGCTTTGGAATTGACCCGAATACGGGTGCTGTTGGTGAGAGATCTCCTGATGGGCAACTTCCAGTAGTTTTAGAAATGCAATCAAGCGGTAGAGGAGGAGGAAAATAATGGCGGGTTCAGCAAATCCAAACATGACGGTCAATCCGTTCCAGCAAGCTTCAGCGGCTCAATCCCAAGCATTAAATACATATGCAAATCCAAGTGCGACAGCGATGAACATGATGAACCCTTACCAACAAAATGTAGTTGATAAGACATTGCGTGACGTTGGTTCAGCGGCTCAGATGGGAATGAATACTCTAGATGCCCAAGCTCAAGCGGCTGGTGCTTATGGTGGTTCACGGCACGGCATTCAAGGCGCAGAAACTTTGAAAGGTTATCAACAGCAAGCATTAGATCAGGTTGGAGCTTTAAATCAGCAAGGTTACAACCAAGCAATGAACGATGCATTCAGATCAGCATCAGGATTGCAAAATGCTGGTCAACAATCTTTCGGATACGGGCAAGCAATTCAAGATCGACAAATGAACCAAGGCATGATGCAACAACAAATGATGCAAGATCTTATAAATGCTGGAAAAGGAATGTTTGGCGGGTTCATTGGTCAGCCATCCCAAAACCTAAATAACATGATAAGCACAGTTTCAGCACAGCCTAATTTATCGGGTTCAAGTGGAACTCAATCCTTCCAACCAGGATTATTCAATTATTTTCAAACAGTTGCATCGATGCCAAGGGGATAAATGTCTGAATGGCTCAAACATTTAATATACCCTTTGGAACGCAATTAGCGTTTCTTTATGATGAGCTTTTAGGTAAAGAAAAGAAAACTTTAGACGCTTTCAAAAGCGGTAATTTTTCCACCCCAACAGAATATGCAGTAGCCTTTGAAAACTTATATGAACGGGCAGATGGCTCAAATATAGAGCGTCGCACAAGATTTGCTGATGAAGTCTTTGCAGAACTGAATAAAGACAATCCTGACTTGTCCGAAAATGCATTAGAAGCTTCTAGATTTCTAGGGGGTAAAGGATTTAACAATGCACAAAAGGCTGGCATCATTGGTAACCTGATGGCTGAAAGCTATAAAACATTGTTGCCAGATGCTTTCAATTCAAAGGGTGGCGGTCAGGGGGCATACGGTATTGCACAATGGCGTGGATCTAGGCTGGAAGATCTGGTAAACTTTAATAAGAACTATCCGAATACAGCACCGCCACTAAACGCAACAAAAACATTAGACCCAGAACTTAGAGGGACATCGTCAGGAGAAAACAGAATGGCTTCATTAATGGATATGTTGATGGGCAGACGCCCTGAAGAAGAAAATAGATCTGAAATGACGGGCATGAATAGGTTCTTTAATCAGCGTAATCAAGCTACTGGTTTGACCCCGTTTCAATCTTTAGGGGCTGGTATGGATAGTTTGGTTCTTCGTGGCTACGGTCAGGGGGAAGCAATTCGTGAGCAAGGTCTACGTCAGGCGGCACAAGATAAAACCAATCTCACAGCGGAATGGTTTGCAAGTCAGCCTCAAGGCGCACTGTTTGCAGAAATGATGAAAATGGGTGTGCCAGTAGCGCAAGTGTATGCAGCTTATCAGAAAATGATACAGGGTGACGCTGTTACCGTTGGTAAATTTTTAGTTGATAGAAAAAGTGGTAAAGTTCTTTTTGATGGGTCTGGTGGTTCCCAAGCTACTCCAAATATAAAAATAGGGGCAGATGGCTCTATAGAGATAACAGCGGCTGGACCAGAAAAACAAGATCAAGCCAACGCAATGTTGTTTGGTAAAAGAATGCAAATGGCTGATAAATTAATTACAGATAATGAAATGGCTGGTACAGAATTTTTTAATGTGTTTTTGAAAAAGTTTGAAGATTTTGGTTCAAGAGCAATAATGCCAGAGAATTTTCAGATTTTTGATGATGCAAGGAGAGACTTCGTTAACGCTGTGCTGCGTCGTGAATCTGGTGCTGCTATTGCTCCAAGCGAATTTGAAAGTGCTGAACGGCAATATTTTCCAGTGTTTGGTGATAGCCCAGCGGCTATAGAACAAAAAAGAATACGAAGAAAAACCGCAACGGATCTTTTGATAGCTGCTTCTGGTTCAGATGGGAAAAACTTTTTATCTGCTTATGACGCACAATTAGAAGCATTAGCAAAGACCCTTAACCCAGATTTTGGTACAGAGACATATGATGAAGAACGCAAAAGGTTAGAAAAAGAAAAAAATAAAAATACGTCATCAAAAACTAAAAGTAACAAAACCGCTGGTGGAAATAATATCGTTGATCCTAGTGACTTTTAATAAGGAAAAATTATGGCTGAAGAAAAATTTAGAATAAAAGAAACTAGAGAACAGTTTTTCTTTAACGCTCCTGATAGTGATCGTACGATAATGATACAGGCTGCTTCTCAGGAAGAAGCAAACAAAATAATGGATAACTTAAAACCTGAGAGAACAACTTACGTCGCTAAAGGTCCAGATGGAAAACGATTGTGGAGAAAAACAGGTGAAGGAAAAAAAGGTGGTTATGTAGGTGATGTTGTTTTAGAAAGCATACAAGGGCAAAGATTTTTAACTGGTCAATCTTTTTCTTCAAGCGATCCCGCTGATATAGAAAAATTTATTAATGACCAAGTTAGTTCATCAGAACTGGCTACTAGCTCAGTTAATCAAGCTATTATAGAAAATAATCCCGTCGCGGCCCGTGCAGCCGTTGGACGCCAAGTATCGTTGGGTGGACTTGGATCTTTTGCAGACGAAGCCATTGATTATCTATTTGGCGGTGATTACAAAAAAGCTAACGACGCATACGTCAGAGCAATGAACGCAGAAAAACCACTAGAAACATTTCTAATACAGGCGGGTGTAACTACGGCTGAAGCAGCCTCAATTGTTGGAGCGTTTCCACAACTTCTTAGACTTTTTGGTGCTGGTGTACAGGGGGGGAGTAAAATAGCGCAAGCCGTTAGGTCTGGTGTAGCGTCTGGTACAGCGGCTGGCATAACATCGGGTATACAAGCGGCTGGGGAAGCGGAAGATGGAAATCGATTTAGAGAAGGTATGATTGGTGGTGGTCTTGGTCTTGCTACTGGTGGTATTATTGGTACTGGTACGCCATTTATTGGTGATGGATTTAATCGTGTTGCCGAAGTAATTAAGAAATCTGATATTGCTCAAATAGCGACAACGCTAGGAATTAGCCGATCAGCGGCAATGGTAATTAAAAGCTCTATTACTCAAGGTGGAGACTTGGGGAAAATGCTCCAGAATATTTCAAAGGCTGGTGAAGAGGGAAGGATTGCGGATGCTGGTGTGGCGGCTCAAGCACTTACCGATGCAGCGGCTGCGGCTGGTCCAGAGGCAGCGGAAACGGTTGCAACAAATATTTCTAAACGTGCTGATAAAGTCATAGGTAATTTAGATAACACTTTGGTTGAAAATCTTGGGTCGCCAACTCTTGGTCCCAAGGCCGCATTAAAGATAATAAGAGATCGTCAAGGTCCAGACAGAATTAAAGCTTATAATGTAGCTTATGAAACGCCCGTAAATTACGGTAGTCAGGCTGGTATAGCCTTAGAAGAAGTCTTGGATACGATAGATCCATCTATTATGAGTGAAGCTATAAGAAAAGCCAATATAGCTATGAGGGCTGATAAGTTAAAAAATCTGCAAGTCAAAGCTACTATAGGTGATGACGGTGAAATAACTTTCAGCAACCCGCCAAATGTTATGCAATTAGATTACATTAAGAAAGCGTTGGGTGGATTGGCAGAGGATAGTAAGGGTGAATTTGGTAAAATAACTTCTGATACCCGATTATATTCTAATCTTTATAGGCGGCTTCGAAACGCAATGAATGACGCTATCACAGATACCGATGGTAATCGTGTTTATCAAACTGCTACCCAATTTGGCGGTGACGTACTGCAAGAAGAAGCTGCATTTAAAATGGGCCGTGATTTATTAAAAGATAAAGTAGAATTAGAAGATGTTTTAGAAGCAATAGGTGATGATCCCTCAGTTGCACAGCTTGGGGCTTTACGAATGGGTTTACAGTCCATGATCAGAAAGTCACTAGATGATGTTAAAATTCTTCCAAGTGACACCGACATGGCGTCAAGGCAACTAGCCCAATTTATGAAGTCAACTGGATCTAATAACGCAATTAGAAAGATAAGAGCCGTAATGGGTGACGGGGCTGACGCTTTAATTAAACAGATCGAACAAGTTCAAACCGCTGCAAGTACAAGGGCTTCTGTAGCTGCAAATTCTAAAACTCAAATCAGAGCATCCACACAGAAAATGGTAGACGATCTAACAGCGGCTGGTCCAGTGCGAACTTTTCTTGAAGGTAAACCGTTAGAGGCTACACAGCAATTAACTCAAGAGCTAACAGGATTTACAAAAGAGTTCAGTGAACGACAGCGGCAAAGTATCTTTAACGAAATAGCTGAAGCTTTAACAAGGCGTGGATCAGATGATGCCACAGAAGTTCTGGAAGTTCTAAGTCGTGTTCAACGTGGCTTGGAAGTAAGTAACGAAGATAGACAATTCGCAGCTACAAGATTAGCATTCTACTTGCAGGGCGCAAATCAGAAAACTACTGAGCAACAAATATCAGAAGCGGCTGGGCGTAAAGAAGAAACTAATTTTCCAAGATACGGTCTTGGGCTACTACCGATACTACCATAGGAGAAATAAATGGAATTAGAACCATTAGACCAAACGCAAATTGAAGGTATAGTTTCTCATGCTATTGAGGAAGCGGTAGATTTTATATCAAGTGAAATTACACCCCAAAGGACAAAAGCTCAAAAGTATTTTGATTTAGAAACAGATCTGGAACATGAACAGGGAAGATCAAGTGTCGTAGCTACTAAATGTCGTGAGGTGGTTCGCGGCATTAAACCGTCGTTACAGCGTGTATTCTTAGCTAGTGATAAGCCAGTAGAATTTGTTCCTAGAGGCCCAGAGGACGTACAACAGGCAGAGCAAGCTACACAGTTTATTAATTATAAATTCCAACAGATGAACGGGTACAGAATTATTAACGACGTTTTTCAAGATGCGTTGGTTAAGAAAATGGGTATTGCTTACGTCTACTATATGGACGCAATGAGAAGCGAAATTCACACTTACAGAAATTTAAGTGATGATGAATATGCATTGCTGGTCAGTAACGATGACGTTGAAGTTCTAGAGCATGAAGCAGTTATGAATATCCAAGTGGATGAAAATGGTGCTGAAATGGAAATGCCAGAACACGCTGTAAAGATCTCACGGCAAAAACCAGATGGTAAAATGTGCGTCGAAAGTGTGCCGCCAGAGGATTGGTTCTGCGATAGGAATGCCAGATCAATTGATGATTATTATGTGGTCGGTCATAGCTCTGAAATGCGTGTAGCAGATTTGCTTGCTATGGGTTTCACAATGGATGATTTAGCTGACATCAATAGTGGCGATTATTCTGTAACCGATGATGAGGCTGAATTTGAACGTCGTGGATATGCTGTTGATGAAGGTGAAGATGAAAATTCAAGCACTTCTTCTAAAAAAATAACGGTCACGCAAGCTTTTATGGAATTGGATATTGAGGGTACTGGTGTTCCCCAGCTTTACCAATTTATCTGTGCTGGAGCAAACTACAAACTTTTGAATTTTTATGAAGCTGATCATGCCCCATACGCATTGTTTGAAGTAGATCCAGAGCCTCATGCAATGTTTGGAACGTCATTGGTTGACTTGGTTATGAATGATCAAGACGCAGCCACATCGATGCTTCGTGGAATATTGGATAACGCTGCGCTGGTTAACAATCCCGCCATGCAAATAGTAGATGGTCAGGTTGCCGTAGATGATTTACTTTCAAATGAAATAGGTCGCGTTATCAGAGTTAAAAATTTAAACGCAATTGGTGAAATGGCGGTTCCGTTTACAGCGGCTCAGACATTGCCAGCCCTACAATATTTTGACCAGCTAGTTGATAACAAAACTGGCGTTAGTAAAATGGCGCAAGGGTTAGATCCAGAAGTCTTAAAGAGTGCTACAGCCACTAGTGTGGCGGCATCGATGGAAGGGCAAGCTGGACAAGCTGAAGTTATTGCCAGAAACTTAGCTGAAGGTGGTATGCGTCGATTGTTTAAATTGATGTTGGATCTTTACGTTAAAAATTCTGAAGATGAAGAAGTTATGAGAATGAATGGTTCATTTGTTCCTGTCGATCCAATGGCGTGGAATACAGAAATGGATCTAATAGTTAATGTCGGTATAGGCACTGGGCGCGAAGCAGAGCGTCTTGCATCACTGCAAATGGCTTTTGGCATACAGCAACAGATATATCAGACTTACGGCCCTACAAACGGCCTTGTGACGCTCTCACAGCTTAGAAACACAATGGCTGATATACTGGCGATAGGTGGCGTTAGAAATATAGACAGGCATTTTCTACCTATGACGCCAGAAATGGAACAGCAAATGATCCAACAACAGCAACAACAGCAAATGATGATGATGCAACAACAGCAAGGACAGCCAGATCCAATGACTATGGCTATGCAAGCTGAAGCAATGAAAACTCAAACAGAGGCGCAAGTTCAAATGCAAAAGGCTGCAATTGATAATCAATACAAAATGCATAAGTTAGGTATGGATGATGATCTTGCCCGTGATAAAATGGTGCAAGATCTAGCGGTAGAGGTTGCTAAAGTTCTTGGTCAGTATGGAACAGCGGTTGATACTCAATCAATCAAAGCAGAACAGGATGCTGAAAGGCAGCATAACGAACAAATGAAAAATATGGGAATGAACGGTAGTGGATATTGAGCAGAGCGCAAAACGCTCCAAATCATTACTAGAGAATGAATGGTTTAAGGAAACCATAAAGAATTTGCGGGATACACAACTTCGTATCTTTGCAAATAGCAGTGCCTCAGAGGTGGAACAACGTGAGGATGCTCACGCCATACTTAGGGCGTTAAACGCAATAGAGTATTCGTTGCAAGCTGATGTAGATGCAATGACGCTCATAGAACGGAAGGGAAAGCACCGTGGAAACGACTAACCCATTAGGGGACAATGTACAGGAGGTTGTCGATAACCTAATTATGGAAACTCCTAAAAATCAAGATGAAGTAACTGATGAAGTGGTTGAGGCAATTCTGGACACGGAAACCGAAACTGAAGAAGAGGTTGCTGAAGATGTTGATGTCGATGATGTATCAGACATCGATCAAGAAATACCTGATACTGAGGATATTGAGGAAGAAGAGCCAACTGTTCAGCAAGAACTTTACCAAGTCAAAATTGATGGCGAAGATCGTGAAGTCACCTTGGATGAATTGAAACGCGGTTATTCAGGGCAAAAGTATATCCAAAAGGGAATGAGTGACGTAGCTTCTCAAAAAAAACAATTTGAACAGCTACAAAGTGAAACGTCCCAAGAACGCCAAATGCTACAGCAAATGATGCAGCAAATGCAGCAAGGTAATATTCCTATGATACCTGAGTATCCAGCGGAGGAACTTAAACAAAGTGACCCTTTCAGGCATTCTCAGATGGCAGAAGAATATCGTCGTGCAGTTGAACAACGTCAACAATGGGAACAGCAAGTTAAAATCGTTGCACAACGGGAGAAAGCGGAGCAAGAACGGCTCCACGTTCAAAATCTAGAACAGCAAGCCATGCGGCTTTCTGAGTGGATGCCCGAATATAGGGACGAAAAGAAACGTGCTGACTTCATGGTAGATATGTCCAAAAACGCAAAAAAGTTTTACAAGTTAACCGATGATCAAATCGGCACTGTTAAAACAGCGGAAGAGGTTATGATCTTAAATGACGCTGTTCAATGGAGAAAACTACAGGATAGCAAAAAAACCAAAGTCGATAAAAAGACTGAGGGGGCTAGACCCGTAGTTAAACCTTCAGCAGCCCGTGCCAAAGGTGCAGCTAAAGCTTCAAATGCTAATAAACAGAAGGCGGCAATGAGCAAGTCAGGGAGCATCGATGATGTTGCAAGCTGGCTTACATCTTAATCTTTTGTCAAAAGGACTAAAATCATGGCTGTAACAGCTAACACAAATGAGACATATGATGTCACAACAATTCGGGAGGATTTGCAAGAAGCATTAACCTCAATAACTCCAACTGAAACTTTGCTGATGAGTACAATCGGTTCTAAAAATATAGACAATACGTTTTTTGAATGGGCCGAAGTTGACTTAGCAGCTACAGGTGCAAACAGACAGATAGAGGGTGACGTTGGTTTAGCCAATACAGCACCAACTAATGCTGTTCGTAAGGGATCGTATAGCCAGATCAGCACGAAAACTGTCGAAGTGAGTTCAACGAACCAAGCGGTGAACGGTGTGGCAAACGCACAGACTGTAGCAAAGCAAGTTGCTTACAAACTTTCTGAGCTAAAGCGTGACATGGAAGCTATGCTTCTAGATAACGTACCGTCTGCGGCTGGTTCATCTGGTACTGCAAGACAGACCGCTGGTTTGCCAGCATATCTAACCTCAAATGTTTCACGGGGTTCAGGTGGTGCTAATGGTACAACTTCTGGTGCTGGTGAAAGTGGCTTTGTTAACGCAGCGGCTACTGATGGTACGCTTCGTCCGATCACAGAAGCACTTTTAAAAACCGTCATACAGTCATGCTGGAACAATGGTGCTGAACCAACAATCGTTATGTGTGGACCAGAGCAAAAACAGAAAATATCTACCTTTACAGGCAACGCAACTAAGTTCCAAGATGTGGACGCGAAGCGTTTAACTGCGGCTGTAGACGTCTATATTTCTGATTTTGGGACCGTGGAAATCGTGCCTCAAAGACATATGCGAAAACGCACAGTGTCAAGCGTGGTGCATACTCCAGACGTTCTTGTTCTTGATCCAAGCTATGCGGAAGTTGCTTACTTGCAGACTGCAAAACAGGAAGCGTTAGGTAAGGCTGGACTGTCAGATCGTAGATTAATTTCTTGCGAATATGGCTTACAGGTTACTTCTCAAAAGGCACACGGTATCGTGGCTGATTGTAACGCAGCATAAGATAACTGGTGGGGCAGCAATGCCCCATCACTTTCATGGGAGAGTAATATGAGAATTAAAATAACTTCAGATAGAAATCCTTGGGCCAACGGTAGTCCATGCGCTCAAGGTCAAGAGATCGAACTAGATGATGAAACAGGGCAAGCTATGGTAGAAGCTGGCATGGCATTAGAAATAGGCGCATCGAAACCTAAAAGAGCAAGAAATGCTAAAGGGCAAGTTCAAAGTGACGATCCATCAACTCCTGATGTAAATGAAGCGTGGGAAGGTGGCGTAGCTCCTAAAAAACGTGGGAGGCCAAAAAAGAAATGAGTGTTAAATCACAATATTTTGACGAAGATGGTAAAGTAATTATTAAAAGATCTCAGGATATTCAGGATATTTTGGATTTTAATAAAGAGAGAAACATCGATGGTCACAATCGTAAAGCGGATATGCGGCTGGCTGGGTCTATTCCTTTTGTCGTTATAGAAATGTGGATGAAAGAATGTGGCGCAAAATTAGGTAGCAAAGAGCTTAATGAATACATCAAGAAAAAATTAATGTCTGGTGAATTTAGTAAATTGGTAGCAAACGGGTTTTAAATGGACTTACCCAAGGTAAATATCCTGACCGCTGGAACATTCTCTATTGCCATACTGAGTGCGGCTGGAGGTTCCATATGGTATGCCTCAAATCAAGCGTCTATTATTGAAGCATTACAATCAGAAGTGGAAGTTTTAAATATACAGAACAACCAAGCTGACCGCACCAATTTGATCAGAGATGTAGAAGAAAACTCAGAACAAATAGATGAGATCATAGAATATATCATCGAAGTTGAAGAGGATGGTGGTGACACTATTGATGAAATATATAGCACCATTGATGATCTTGAAGATTCGATCTACTCAGAATTTGAAGATGTGTTCGAAACGCAAGAAGGTTTCCTTCTCCAATTCAATCAAATCATCAAACTTCAAGCTAGAATTAAAACACTAGAAAACACAATGGAATACCTCACAAGACGCCCGATCAATTCTGATGGGAGATAAAAAATCGATCCTATTAGTCTTCTCTCATCCATTAAATTAGGCGTTTCCGCTGGCAAGTCTTTAGCTTCTCTAAGCAAAGAGATTGGTAATTTTTTTGATGCAACCGATAACGCCAAAAAGAAACTACAGAAAAAAGGTGTCACCACTAAAGACGTCAAAAGTGAAGCCTACTCACGTTGGGCATCTGAGATTTCAGCGGCTCAGGCAGAACAAGACCTCAAGGATTGGGTCTGTGACGTAAGGCAAAGCGGGTTAGGTCCCTCTCATTGGAACACTTTATTGAAGATCCGAAGGGAAGTTTTAGCAGAAAAGCGCGAAGCAGAGCGTCTAGCGAAGCGTGAGGCGCAAGAAAAAGCTGATTTGGCACTTACCCTTACGTCTATCATTTTGCTTATCATGGCCTCTTTCATTGGCTCTGTGGTCTATCTTCACCATCTAGGTTGGGTAAATGCTTGGGATTACTGGCCTTGGTAGCTTATGCATTAGTTTGGTTTCACTTTGTGCGAACGGATCACTTGCAATATTATTTATTGGATACTTACCCCGATAAAGAAATTTGTTTAATAGAACGTGACAAGGCTAGTGTATTAGTCACAGCGAACGACATGATTATTGAATGTATAGCATTATTAAATGACGATAGTAGAGGTGAAGCAAAATAGGTTTGTAGTGTATACAAAAAATGGTAAAGTTGTTATACAGACAAGTGACCTTAGAGTAGCAAGGGGTTTTCTGAATGAAAGAGTTCGACAAAGCTGACAGTAATGGCGATGGCGTCATACAGCCATTGGAATGGGAAAAGCTGAGATTAGAAGAAAGACGTTTAGAGATAAACGATAGGGATTTAAAGAGGGATGCCGAAAGACGCTATACAGGCTTCGCATTAGCAGGGATGCTGATTTATCCATTTATTATATTATTGGCTAGTGTTCTGGGCTTTGATCAAGCAGCTTCGTTGATTACGGACATAGCTTCTGTATACGTGATTGCGGCATCGGGTGTCGTTGCTGCGTTTATGGGCTTCAATGCTTACTCTGCAAAGTCGGATAAGAAAACATCTATGAGTATAGAGGGGGATAAATAATTGTTAGACAAGCTGATTGGCCCTGTAAGTTCCATAATTGATAAGGTGATACCTGATAAGGATCAGGCTGCTAAACTAGCCCATGAGGTCGCTACAATGGCTGACAAGCACAGTCAGGAGCTTGCACTTGCTCAGTTAGAAATACTTAAAAATGACGCCAAAGGCAACTGGTTCCAATCGTCTTGGAGGCCACTCATAGGATGGCTGGGGGGAATAGGGCTAGGTGTGAATTACATTGTCAGCCCAATATGCGCGGGGTTTGGTGTCATTGTCCCGCAAGCTGATATGTCAGTTATGATGCCTCTTTTATTAGGAATGCTTGGAATGGCTGGCGCAAGATCATTTGATAAACTTAACAAAACGGATACAAAAAAATGAGAGATATAGACGAAATAATTATTCACGCCACAGCAACTAATCCTAGTTGGATGGCAGACAAACCTGTTTCAGATGTCGTTGCAGAGATCCGCAGATGGCACGTTGATGAACGTAAGTGGTCTGACATAGGGTATCATAGTATTGTTCACAGAGATGGGTCAGTGGGCTACGGACGCCCTGTAGAGAGATCTGGCGCTCATGTAGGTGGTAGAAACAAGACTACCATAGGTGTAAGCCTAGTAGGTGGCAGAGGTGGCATTGCTGATGGAGAGTTTTCAGACAATTTTACGCCAGAGCAAGAAGCTTCTTTAAGACGCTTGATAGCTGATTACAAAGAGCATTTCCCAAGCATTACTAAGGTGTCTGGACATAATGAATATGCCTCAAAAGCTTGTCCGTGTTTCTCTGTAAAATCTTGGTTGTAATTAAGTTTTAGCTTTAGGCCAGTAAGGTTGGATGCCTAATTTACGTTGCTTCCGCATCCAATGATTGTTCACATAAATTCCTCTAGCTTTGTTAACTTTACTGTATAGCGCATCGTCATATATGTATTTTAATTTTATGCGCCTATCTTCTGTTGGGTAAAATTGTGCTAAAGGTTGCATAAAATCTATTTTAATTTTTCTATTTGTATTTCTGGGATAGTAGAAAAAAATATTGGTAGCAAATTGATAGTCAAAAACAATGTAACCTGATGGCATATACAAGTCGATCATTGTAAAAGGTGATGGAGCCATTATAAATTTTAAATATTCTTTACACCTTACCATTACTGGTGATGTTAACTTAACTATTTCAAAATTACCTCTATCACAAAAATCTTTTGCTTGATCAGTATGACCAGTAACTTGCGTTTCTCTGCCGCTTGGTGGATTAAAAGAAATACCTTCAGGATTTATTTCTATAAAAAATTCAAACCATGATCTTAAAGTTAAACTATTTTTTTGAGCCTCAACATTAGCATAGCAACTAGCAAAGCTTCTTCGCAGATTGTCAGTTGGTTTCATGCATAGTTTTTTATCTTTATTAGTATTAATTAAAGGTTGAATATTACTAAATTCTTCTTCCATTATTACTTCTAAGATAATCGGTTTTGTTTTTTTCCATATAAACACTTGTGGTCACTCTCTGACATTGTTAAGTTTTTTTGGTGGGTGGCGTTCTTTCGATGTCCTGTTTCTTGCTCTCACTTGAAACATTGAACGCGCCACCCGCACGATTTATTTGTAATCAGTAGGCTTAACTAACCTGACTTTTTTTCGTGGAAGCCTGTATCGGGTCATCATGTTAATGACCTTTTCAAAAGTAGTGTTAAGCACATCGGCTATCTGCGTAGGCTGTAGGCCATAGTTCAGCATTTTGTTTATCATCATGCCCCGTGGAGAAACGCTTATCAGGGGCTTTCTTATTGGCTCTTTTCTTTCTGAACCCATACCCAAAGCTCTACGTCGTTCTATTTCTTTTTTAGCTTTTTCTTTTTTCTCCTGAAGTTTCATCAGCATTGACAATTCTATTTCTGTTGGAGTACGTCCAAATGTTTCTTTGAAATTGTCAAATGATACGTCCACATCTATTACTTGTACCATTATATATTGTGTCCTTTCTGCCTGAGTTGTGAAGTATAACGTGTTAACTCTAATCTGGCGTAATGATATTCTGAGTTAACTGTCGGACGGGCGTCCTTACGAAATCGTTCTTCTGATAATCGATCAACCTGTTGACGCAAATATTTTAGCGTCTGTTGTTGCTCTGGGTTTAGCCCCATCATCAGAAGTATCCCCAGCTTACGCCAAGTATCCAAGCGGTGATCATTGTAATTGCAATAGCTGCAATCGTTAAATCTTCCCAATCAATCTTCATAAACTTTAGTCCTTATACCTTTGCCATTATAAGTTTGATGTTCATCCTTATAATAAACTTGCCCCGTTTCTTTATTCGTAATCTTTTCTGTTACGTGAAATAAATCTAGCACAGACTTTGTTGAAACTGGAGAAATTTTGTAGTCCACCCAAATACGGAACAATCTATCCAGCCCACGTTCTGGGCCACCAGCACAGTCAGCAACGATGCTGAACTTCTGAATGCGTGGACCACCCCAGCTTGATAAGAACACAAGCTCATATTCGATAGGAATGTATCCACGCTTGTGGAGTTCCTTCCTAGCTTTATTCATGACTTCGATTTCGACATCAGT
>Ga0181379_1000345_pt1 | contig 23619 bp, 21 predicted proteins | sample 2SPOviralmetaG_FD_130115 | JGI IMG/M metagenome (GOLD analysis project Ga0181379, IMG submission 130115) | Marine viral communities from the oligotrophic San Pedro Time Series (SPOT) site, San Pedro Channel, CA, USA - 2 SPOT_SRF_2009-07-10 | ecosystem: Environmental > Aquatic > Marine > Strait... | reverse complement strand
TATGGTTATGGTTATGGTTATGGTTATGGTTATGGTTATGGTTATGGTTATGGTTATGGTTATGGTTATGGTTATGGTTATGGTTATGGTTATGGTTATGGTTATGGTTATGGTTATGGTTATCTGAGCTAGCTACGAAAATTTGAGCTAGGTAAAAATTTTGAGCTAGCTACGAAAAAATTGAGCTAGCTAACCGAGCTCAGCCTCGAAATCTAGCTAGCTCATTAATCCTTTGAGGCCTTGGAAAAATTAAAGAAAACAGGATTACAGATACTACACTTTTTCTTAGCCAAAAGGCCAAAAAAAGGATTAGCTTTTTTGCTATTCTTTTATACTTATATACGGTCGGAACTATGGCATTACCGATCGTAGCCGAGCGGTCAAAGACTCAAGATTTGGTCAAGCACAGAATATTAGACTCTTAATTTACCGCGGTTGATTAAGAGTCTTAATTTAAGCGACCAAACGCTCGAGTCTAATGCTTATATGCGATCCCTTCGAAGGGAACTTCAGGCATCTAGCCTAGTGGCCAGCGGTACGGATTTGATCCACCGTGGTGTGGGGTTCGATTCCCCTTCGCCGCACCTGGGTCGGCTGTTCGATGAAGAAGGCACGCCTTTGGGCACTTCGTCGGACCGTACGTCTAGCCACCCGATAAGGTGTTCGCTGAGTGCCCCTAGGGGACGATGTGGTCGACTCGGCTCGGGTTCGGGTTAACGCCTACGACCATCGCACACCTGCCCTGTGCGCTTTCGATGGTTCCCTGACGAGGGCTCGTCCCTTGTACGCGGACTACGACATTCCTGGGACGAGGTATGCGTTAACCTAGTCCACCGACCGACCCCTTTGCGGAGACTCGCAATCTTCTCTTTTTAGCGACCAAACGCTCGAGTCTAATGCTTATATACGATCCGAGAGATAGAATTTCACCGAGCTGGCGGCTTGGCGCAAAGGCTCGTATTTCGAATTCCGATTCGTGGTGCCCGGGTTCGATTCTGGTTAACTCCGGAATCTCCCGAGAGAGTACTGTGTCAATGTCCCGGCTGCTCGGTACCTAAGGGTACGGTGTATAAAATCAGGGTGTGAACCCCTGTAAAAAGGGAGGATAGTCCTTGTGGCTCCCTGTGCCTCGACAGCACAGTACTCTTAAGCACGTGGAATTGGGTTCGATCCCCTCCCGTGGAATTGGATTCTACCCCCTCCCCCACACCCTTCTGAACTTGCCTCCCCACTCCCTTCTGAACTTGCTGCTGCCGCCGCTGCTGCCGCTGCTGCTGCTGATGCTGGATTCGATCCCCACACCCGTATAAATTAACCGTTAATTTACACACCACAGGTGTCTTAATATGCGAGCGCGAGGCATGAGTTCGCCTCAGCGGCGGCGTGCTCGCCGGATGCGCGGAGTGGACTTGGATTCGGCGCTAGCGGCGGCGGCGTCGCCTGCGTCTGCTGCGGCGGCGTCGCCTGCGTCTGCTGCGGCCGCGTCCAGCGGCGACACGCCACTGTCGTTGTCGGCGTTGGATGGTCTGGATGGTCTGGCGTCTACCGGTCTGACGCCGACCGGTCCGACGCCGCCGACGACAGGCTCGTCGTTCGGAAGAGCGGTCAGCAACTTGCTTAGCCAGCCGACGCCACCGCCGACGAATGGCACGACCACCGCTGTCTCGCACGCAGAGGTGTCGCAGGCGGCGGGTGTGGTGCCCTCATACGGCATGGTGCCCTCATACGGCACGACCACCGATGCCTCGGAAGGAGTGCCGCCCGATCCGATGACCCTGATGCCAGACACCGTGATCACTGCTTGGGAAAAGCACCACTGGATCCGCCAGGTGCTCGGCAAACCCGACATTAAGCGGAACGTGGAGTCGTTCAATGCTTTCTCCACCATCAAGTACTGTACCCGCATGACCGCCCCGATCACGATGCACAATCTCACCCCGTCGGGTGACTTTGACGACAAAGAGGCGACGGTCGTCTTTCTCCAGAGAATCGTCTCGAAGGAGGACAGGAACAGCTACGAAATCGGTGCGTGGAAATATACCACGCTACCGTACGGAGGCATTCGCTACGACAGGCTGTGCCGCGCCGCATTCGTGAACCGATCGTCCAAGGGGTACAAACTTGGTAGGCGCGTGCTCTACAACTCTGAGTTGAAGAAGAAGGTCAAGTATTGGTCGGTGTCCTTCAAGGTGCGAGATGTGGAGATGACCGCGTACATCTACATCCATCCGGAGTCGGATGAGCGCACACGCGGGGATTTCGAGAAGATGGCCATGCGCATGGTCGGTATTAACGCATCTGTCCAGAAGAAGCGGAAGAAGAGAAAGAGGAAGAGGAAGAGGAAGTAAGTAGGAAGGGTTTGAGTAAGATGTAGTCTTAGTGGAATGACGGTAGGGCGGCCCGAAGTCACAATAAAGATGAACTTATTTTATACTTTTGGAATTGGCAAACCGCGGTCTTTTGCTTCAGCAATTAATTCCGCAAGACGCTCCTTATTATAGCCTTTGAGGCCACCCGTGCTTTTAAATTGAAGATCTATACGCTTATATATTTTTATTTTGTCTAAAAGAACGTTATTATCTTTTATGTCGGCTGCTGCCACAGCAATTTTCTTCGGTGTCATCGGAGGCGGTCCCGAAGCCGTCGGCGGAGAGGACTTCCCTCGAGCGGGCGACCCTGGAGCGGACGTTGAAGGCACTGCTGGATTAGAACGAAAGTCTTTGTATGCGTTATACTTCACAAGACTCAAGTTCGTTAACGAAATGGCGGCATTTTGCCCTCGCGGCTTTTCCTTAAGCTGATCAACTGCAGATGATAGGTTAATCGGATTATTGCTGAAGCCCATAATCGGTTTTTCGACAGTGTAGCCCGATCTTTTAACGGCGGTGTCATTGAGGTTGGTCAGGAGGAGTTTCATTAGCGCATTATAAGACGAGTCTTGTTCCCAATCTGCAAAGATAAAATATCCGTTTGTATTCGCTAACTCAGGATATTTTCGCCAATCTCGTTCGAAGTTGGCGTCGCCGACAAGACTAACGAGCGTCTGCTGGTTTGCAGCCGACAGTTTTTCAAGGCTCTCAAAACCTTTACCAATAATTAGGGTGAGAGTGTTTTGCAATGTTTTTATCCCTTCAGCGCCCTGCAAATTGCCCTGCTGCACTTCCTGGCTCAACTCACGTATTTTCCCGCCCATTGAAAGGTTAGCCTGTCCAATGTTCTCCCTCTTAACGATCGTGCGCTGCGGGCGCCCGAACGGCGGAGAGGCCTTGAGTCTTTCTTCGGCCTGCTCCTCGGTTAAGCCCTCATCGTTCATCAATTTATCTTTCTGATCGTTGTACTTTTTGATCCACTCTTTGTCGCTCGGATCTGGGACCTTGACTTCGAAGAGGTCTCTCAGCGTCTTGTCGCCCAGCCGGACCTTCGTGCCGTACCTCTCGACGTCAAGGGCCTGTATCCGGTCGAAGCCCACGAATGTGCGGTTGGCGACCTCCGGCGACTCGAAGGCCGGTCGCGTGATGGAGTAATTACCAATGCCGCGCCGCACCGAGCGGGGCACCGGGTCGGCCTGCAGCCGCTGCATCAGATTGGATCCGGCGATGAAGGCCGGTCGTCGGATTGCGTGGGATCCGCCGAACATGGTGTTTCTTTTGAACAAGAGCGCGTTATTTTTTTGAAGCCGTTCATGCGCAGCGGCATCGGCGTGCGCTTGGTCATGTCGATCCAGAGCGAGTCGTGCGCGCCGCCGAACCTGGAGAAGATGCGCTGGAAGTCACCCGGCCGCATGCCGGACTTGCGCGCGCAGCACGCCATCGAGTCGAGGTCCGGCGAGCGCCACAGCACCCACAGGTTCGAGCAGCGCCGGATGATCGGCGGCACGTTGAAGGCGTCCTGCGAGAGCAGGCAGCAGCTGATGTTCTTGTGGGTGCTGACGAAGCCCCAGAGCCGGTCGAGGTTGCGCTTCTGCTCCTTCGCGAGACCCTTGACCTCGAGGTCGTCGACGATGACGAGGGTCTTGACCTCGCCGGGCCACTCGTTTGGCGGCGGGATGTCGGCTCGCATCTGGATCTCGCCGAGGTCGTCCCACTCCTTCGTGTATTCTGGGTCGCAGTGGATGCAGATCACCTCTTCGAACGGCGGCTTGGCGCGCAGCAGGAGGTTCTTGACCACCGTGCCTTTGCCGCAGTTGGGCGGGCCGAGGAACACGCCGCGCCACGGGTGCGGGAAATTCAGCAGATTCCGGCGGCCGGACCAGGACTCGTGGAATTCTTTGTCCGGATTCGACAGAGGTATAATCCGGTTTGGCAGGCGTTTACTCATGTCTGCAGACTTTTGTCAAGGCCACCGATTATTGCGGGTCATCACCGCAAAATAATGTTGCCATGTAGTCAAAACAATGCCGTCAACACCGCGAAAGGGCGATTTGATCATCAATCCCCGGACCCAGCGACCGGTCCGGGTCGGCGGGAGGACCTGGCGCGGACTCGTCAAGGACGGGCTGATCGAGGGTCGGTACCGGTCGCGCGTGACCATTGCCGCGATCAAGGAGGACATCCCGGTGGACAAGCAGATCGCGTCCGCCAACGAGTCGCTGCCGCCGACTGAGCACGCAGTGCGCGGCCGGGGCATTCACAAGGGCAAGCTGGTGCGGCGCAAGAAGGCCGTGTCGCAGATGGAGTGGGACGCGCTCGAGAAGAACCCGCCGAAGCTGCATGAGCCGGAGCCGCAGAAGTTGAAAAATCCAGAGCCCACCGGCGCGAAGCGCCAGTCTAGTCCCCGGGAGCCGCCTAAGCAGCGGCGCGACGCCGTGGAGCCGGAAGAGATTGCGGGCGAAACCGTTGTCTGCTTCAACTGGTCCTCCAGCGAGGAAGAAGATTAAAATACTAGGCCAACAAACAACAAAAACATGGCGACCGGTGGATTCGTACCCGACGAGGTGAGCTTTATTGTGAGTTCGGACCCCGACAACGGGGCCGTCAACACCTCGCCCGACGGCTCGAGCTTCAGCGTACAGCTGGAAGGCCAGGGCCTCCACATCCCGTCGGACGCCCAGAACGCAACTCTAAGCGTGGACCAGGCGTCTATCTGGAATTCCGTGCACAACGTCACTGCGGGGAAGAACGACCAGCTCCAAGTGAGAGGTCCAAAAGCAGATCCGCTACCCCCTGGTACCGCGTTTACTTCTCCGTATAATTCTCCAGATACTGATAACACTGATCAGCTAAATAAGACACTAATAATTCCCCCAGGGCTTTACAGCTTCGCGGAATTGAACGACACCATCCAGCGCTTGCTCGAAAACGACGGGTTTAGGACGATGGACGGCACCACCAAAAAGCCGGTCATCGAGCTGACCGCGGACACGGCGACGCAAAAGGTCATCATCAAGCTGAATTACCTCACTTCAAAAGTCACTTTTCCAACAACCGCCAGCATCGGAAATATCATGGGTTTCAATGCTGGTCAAGTTATCGGTCCTTCATCCCCTGTGCCACACAGCGAAACAGCGCCGCATCTGGCTACCTTCAACACCGTGAACTACTTCCTCATCCATTCGGACTTGGTCACCGAGGGGATCCGCGTGAACAACCGATTCACTCAGACCATCGCGCAGGTGCAAATTGACGTGAGCCCGAACTCGCAGATCAACTTCAAGCCCTTCAACCCCGCAAAATGCAGCGCGGACGAGCTGGCGGGGGTCCGGCGGACGGTGCTGAGGTTCTGGCTGACCGACGACAAGAACAGGTTGGTGGACACCGGGGGAGAGTACTGGAGCGCGCGAATCACGATTCGCTACTTGCGACCCATGGTGATCGCGCACGGTCAGTAATCCAAATAAAGTGTGTGCGGTAAACAAAAAATAAAATGAGAGGCTACGGCACGCGACAACCGTTTGGCACGTGCCCCCGCAGGGCCCTCTGCACGCATGGACGCGTCCACCCGCTCAGCGGCCACAGCGGCCGAGGCATCGTCGACACTTTGAAGAAAGGGATCGACAGCGTCAAGAACTTCGGCACCACGATCCTGAATCAGATGCCGAACGCCGACGCCACCGGGCGGCCGCTGTTCCCCGGCGAGCGGCACATGCCTCTGCAGCTGAAGAACGGCCGCATGGGCATCGCCAACTACGCCGGGCCGGGCACCCAGGTCGTGAAGCGCCTGCAGCGCGGCGACCCGGCGCGCACGCCCGTCGACAAGGTCGCCGAGCGCCACGACGTCGACTTCACGCTCTCGGCCAACGCGCCGACCGTGGCCGACCAGCAGCGCCAGATCCGCGAGGCCGACAAGCGCATGGTGAACAAGCTCAATCAGATCCAGCGCCAGGGCCTGGACACCAACCGCAACGTCCGCATCGCGCGCGGCATCATCAGGGGCAAGATGAAGCTCGAGGACCTCGGCCTGCTGCGCAAGGACAAGTACTCCGGCAAGCTGCAAAAGCTCCCGGAGGCGTCGACGCGGATCCTCGAGGCCGCCCGCCGCCGGCTGCAGCAGGACGGCTACGGCCGCGACGACGAGCCCCCGCTCCCGGGCGCGGACCTCAAGGACCACGTGCTCAAGTCGCTGCGCAAGAAGAAGAAGCAGCGAGCCTTCGTCGTGCGTCTTAACCGCCAGGTGATGCCGGGACTGTGCCGCAAGCTGCGCTGCAGGAAGGTGGCGCTGGCGAGCGACACGAACGCCTCGACGCCCAAGCAGCTGGCACGCCACATGCTGCCGCTGCTGGTGCGGGCGAAGGGCGTGGCTCCGCGCCCTGCGGTGCTGAAGAAGCTCAAGGCCCGAAAACTCGACCGCAAGCTGGCCCAGGCGCTCGCGAGCGTCAAGAAGGGCCAGAGCGGCACCGGCTTCTGGAAGCACTTCGTCAAGACCTTCCGCAAAATTGTCAAGCCCGGCGCCGAGGCCATCGGCGCGGCGGCCACGGTCTTGGGCGCGCCGGAATTCGGCATCCCGCTGGGCCTTGCCGGCACGGCGATGTAGAATTTTCTACACGCAGGCTGTAAAAAAAGTGCGACTGCGATGGTGACGACGCGATCGGCGAAAGCCAAAAAGGAAGAGAAACGCCGACAAAAGATCTCACTTGGCATGAAGGAATATCACGCGAGATGCCGCAAGGCACACAAAAAGCTGGCAGCGATGCGGCAACCCGTTCGGCGGTCCGCACGTATCAGGCAGCAGCGACGCAAGAAGAAGACGGCCGACCAGCGCAAGCGCAAGCGCAACCGTTGAAAAATAAAGGACAGCGAGTTAATGCGTTTTATTGAGCGTCGTATTGAAGCGTCGCGCGAAAGGGCGTGACTTGTAATACGCGATCCAGGCCTTCGGCGTGCCGTCGGCGTTGAAGAACTTCTTGGCGATGTTTAGCAGGCCCTCGTGCTGCGCATCGGTAACTCCGAGGTCCTTGGCGACCCAGTCCGCGACGCTCTCGACGAAGGACGCGTCGAAGTTGGTCGGCAGCAAGTCGGTGCGGAAGGCGGTGAGGATGGCCTCGATGAGCTCCTCGGGCGTCTTGTCGTAAAAGTCCTGAACCTCGGCCATGATTGCTTGTCGTTGTGGGACACCGCTGAAAAATGCCACACCGCCTTTTTTTTGCACGCGCTTCGTTAATTTTGGAATTCACAAATTAACCGCGTTAATTTTCGAATTTTCAAATTAACCGTTAATTTTTGTTTTTCCGTATTTCTGTTTTTCTAAGGTTGAGATTTCTTATTTTGCCTCACAATGAACAACCTGCTGCTCTGCTTGCCGGATCGCGTCGTCCACCGCGTGGCGTCTTTCATGCGCCGCTCCGACTACGCGACCAAGCTCCAGGCGTGGTGGCGCATGATCCACGAATCCCTGACCTACAAAATGATATTGGACGACCTGCCGCCGGGAAGGCCGGACCCAACGAGCGACATTGATCGGGCGTGGTTCCGCACTCGTTGGATGCTGTATCGTTGTTTCCCCCGTCCCGCCTTCATGACCACCCCGGAGGCGGAATGATCGCGAAGGCGGCCCCGCCCGACGAGCCCTGGCCGGCCTGGCGAAATTTGACTTTCGTTTGCTTCACGTTACGCATGTGCGAGACGCCAAACAAGTTAAGAGAGTCCGAGTTTTCCGTCACGACTACATCGCCCGTAACAACTTCCGAATCATGACGCGGCGGGGCATTTGGCTCAGAACTTACTTCAAATGGGACGTCTTCAATCATGCGATACGGGACTTGTGCGCCGGAGGCGATGTTTAACGATCCACCGAGCCCCTCTAAGAGTTCATCCACGGGGTTCCAACCCGGCGCATCGCGGTCAATGATACCCATTTCATACGCCGTACGCCTGCTCATGGATGTATGGGTCGCGCCTGTGTCCCACAAGAACCGGCGGAAAGGCGCATACTGATTGCCTTCGTAAGCCAAATAAACGTGAAAATCCTCGTCAGTGGTCACACGTGTTGTTTTCTTGGGCTTTTCTTGGCCCGTACTTTTCTTTATTTTGACGACCGTCCCGTTGGGCTTGAGTTTGTACCGCACCTTGCACCCTCTCGGGTACACACGGGCCCCAACTTCATCATGACGGAGTACTACCTTGCACGTCGCGCGGTGTGCGTGCTGCGCCATGGCTTTCGCGTGTCTTGTTTCTTTGTGCAAAACATTTTAGCGCCGGCGCCTCCGGGCGTTGGCCCTCGCCCTCGTCTTGGCCTGGCGCGCCGGCTGCCGCCGGACCCTCGCCCGAGTGTCGTTGAACAGCCCGCACCGGTCGAGGACGCTCTTGAGCAGCGTGTAGCGGGTGCCGGCCTTCGTCCGCTCCTTGCCGCGCGTCCGGTCGAGGTGGTCGGCGAGCTGGGCCTTCATCGCCTTTTCAATCTTGTGGACGCGGGTGCGGTTCCGGTGCACCGTGTTCGGGACGTAGTGGGTCAGCAGCAGGTAGTGCAGGTGCACGCCGGTGCAGCGGTTGTCGGCGTCCACCCGGCCGTACGTGATCGCGTACTGTTTGAGCCGGCCCATGGACTGGTACGCGTTCCTGACGGTCGGGTGAGCCTGGCCAAACTTGTAGACGCCCTTGCTGTCGGCCTCCGACGACACGATGTAGAAGATGCGCTTCCGGTAGAAGGCCTGCTTGTGTGCCGCGAGCCATTCGGGCGTTAGCTGAATTCCCGCGGAGCCCCAGTTCTTGCGCGGTTGCAACGGAAGTGACATTTCCGTGTGTTATTTCTGGTTTGTTCAAGACCATGAAAAAAAAGAAGAAATCCCAATCCGGCTTTGTATTTTGTTGACCGGATCCTGACGGCCGGAAAAAACAGAGCCGGAAGGGCATCCGGAAAAGCAAAAAATACGAAAAAACGAAAATTAACGGTTAATTTGCGAAAATGAATTTCAAATCGCCGTTCGACCAAATTATTATCTGGTTCCCAGAACAAACAAACCCCAATGCCGCTCCACCCTCAGCGGCTGTTCGCCCATCGCGACCGTGGCTTCCCGCCGTCGGTCTCGGTCGACCGGGGGAGGGCGGTCGTGACCTTCCGATTCCGCGGGCTCGTCGGGCGCACCCGGCCGTTCTTGGTCACGTCGGCATTCTACCGCCGGGTTCTCCGGGACACGAACGTCCCGGTCACGTCGCCCTTACACCGCCACGTCTTCCGGGACACGGCCGTGGTCCACACCAACCGCACCGCGGGAGACTCCGCAGGCGCGAGCGATCGGACGATGCGCCGGGTCCGGCGCGAGCTCCGGAACTTCGCCGCCTCGGAACGCCGGCCGCCCATCCCGCGGACCGGGAACGTGCGCGACCTGCTCCGGCAGCTAGCGCTCCCGACCAACGAGCTGACCTTCGACCACCGGGCCCCGGGCGCGCCGAGCGGGCTGCAGCTCCTCAATGCCGTCGCGCCGCTCGCGCTCGGCCACCGGCTGCTCCTCACCGTCGAGTCGGACTCCGGGCCGGACGTGTACTACACGCTCACCGAGCGGAACCTCTCGCAGCTGCGGAGCGCCCTCACGCCGACGGCCGTGATCGGCCGCCGCGACTTCGGCAGCGACGCGGCGCTGGTGCGCGCCCTGGTCCGCAACCCGCTCCGGACCACGGTGAGCCAGGTGAACCACGGCCGGCGCCTGCAGAACGGCCGCGGCGCGCCGGCCACCCGGCCGGAGGGGATGTTCTTCCGCTGGAACCTGCACGACGACGCCGACCCGCTGCTCAAGCAGACCTGCGCCCGGCTGGGCATCTTCACGCGCGCCGGACAGACCGAGGCGTACGCGCTGCGCCCAGAGCGCGCCGTGGAGAACTGCCTCATCCGCGCCCTGCGCGAGGCCGGGCTGCCGCTGCAGCAGCTGACGCAGCTGCAGATCTATTGCCGGAACCGCGTCATTCCGATCTGCTCGCTGCCGAAGCTGGCGCACGGCCTCGACATCTTCATCGAGGTCTACCAGGCGGAGCCGAATCGCGACACGACCTGGCGGCGCAAGCGTACATACGGCCGCCCCGACCGCCCGAAGTACGTCATCGCGTGCATGGACAAGCACTTCTTCGCCGTCTTCGACTCGCCGTTCACGAGCTTCGCGATCCGCCACTACAAGGAGCTGCACCCGGCGGGCGAGGCGCCGGTGAAGGACTGGAACCTCGTGACGGCGCGCAAGAAAAGCGGCCGGTGGGAAATCCACCGCAAGCGCAAGCGGACAGTCGACACGTACCAGCTCGTGCGGCACCTGCTCGCGCAGAAGGCGACGCTGCTCAAGCCGCTCGAGTTCGACGCGGAGCTGTGCTCGACGGCCTTCTACGACAAGGTGATCGAGCTCAAGACCCTCGACTACCGGGCCGAGGCGTGCATCAAGCCCGTCTTGCGCCCCGGGCCGAAGCTCGACGAGGAGAAGCAGGCCGAGTACACCGAGGACCTGCGCCGGGTCTTTAAGACCCGGGAAATGGACGACCTCGAGCTCATCGACAAGTGGTGGCGGTACTGCTCCAAGGACATGATGGCGCGCTTCCGCAGCTCCGGCGCCGAGTGGACCAACGGGCTCCGGGAGCTCCAGTCGCGCTTGCCCGCCCGCTGCTTCTACGACTTCGAGACGTACAGCGCCGCTCCGGACCCCGACCCCGCCGGCGACAAGCGCCGGCGGGGGACGATCCACACGCCCTTCATGGTCTCGGCCCACGTCGAGGGCCACGGCCTCGTGACCTTCACCGGCCCGGACTGCGCGCGGCAGCTGCTCGAGAAGCTCGCGTACCTCCGGACCTACTCCAAGCGCCGCGGCGGCTACCTGATGATCGCGCACAACGCGGCCTACGACTTCCGGTTCATGGCCGAGCACGTCTACGTGCAGACCTACAACCCGTTCGGCGGGTTCCTCGGGGCCACGGCGCGCTACTACCCGCGCACCGGCGCCAACCAGCACCTCAACCTCACGTTCAAGTGCTCGTACAAGGTCGTGCCCATGTCGATCGCGCGCTTCGGCGAGTGCTTCGCCCTCGACACGGAGAAGGAGGTCATGCCGTACGGCCTCTGCGGAGCCGACACGCTCGCCCGGCGCTGGGTCCCGGTCGAGGACGCCCGCGAGCACCTGCACCGCGCCGGCGACTACGAGCAGCTCGTCGCGAACGTCGCCCGGTGGGGGCTCGGCCGCGAGGGGCCGACCGGGGTCACCGAGTTCGACCTGCTGGCCTACAGCCGCAAGTACTGCGAGCTCGACGTCGAGGTGCTGCGGCGGGGGTACCTCACGTTCCGCGGCTGGATGCTCGAGGCGTTCGACCTGGACATCGACGTCGTGCTCACCGTGCCGGGGCTCGCCTACAAGATGCAGGTGCAGCGGGGCGTCTTCGAGAACGTCGCGCAGGTCGGCAACATCCCGCGCCACTTCCTGCAGCAGTTCGTCTGCGGCGGGCGCGTCATGGTCGGCCACAGCGAGCGGCGCCACGTGAACCCGTCGCTGTCGCTGAAGTGGGCGACGCTGGCGATCCGGTGCGCGCAGGGGCGCTCGGTGGCGGTGCTGGCCCAGGCCGAGGCCTTCGCGGACGCCGAGTGCCGGGGCCGGGTGGAGCCGCGGGACGTGGCGGCGGCGATCGCCAAGTGGCCCAACGCCCCGCGCCGGCGCGAGGCCCCGGAGTGGCGCCGCGGGCGGTGGCGGCTGCCGGAGCCGGACCCGGTGAGCGACTACGACTGCACGAGCCTCTACCCGACGGCGATGAAGCGTTTGACGGACGACCTCGGCGGCTACCTGCAGGGCCAGCCCAAGGTCATCGGCCCGGGGCAGCTGAACATGGCGTTCCTGCGGAGCGTCGACGGCTACTTCGTGGAGGTGGTGTGCCTCAAGGTCGGCGTGGCCCGCGAGTTCCCGCTCATCAACCACCGGGCGACGCCGCAGAGCGCCCGGCTCTACCGCAACGACCTGGTCGGGAAGACCCTCTTCCTCGACCGGATCGGGCTGGAGGACGCCGTCAAGTACCAGAAGCTCGAGTTCCGGCTCGTGCGCGGCTACTACTTCGACGAGGGCCGCAACCCGAAGATCGGCGAGGTGATCTGCGAGATGTTCAACGCCCGGCTCGAGAAGAAGCGCGCCGGCAACCCGATCCAAGTCATCTACAAGCTCCTGATGAACGCGGGCTACGGCCGCCTGCTGCTCAAGCCCATCGAGACGACGCAGGACGTCTACAGCAAGAAGGCCTACCTGAATCAGCTCTCGTTCAACTACAACGCGATCAAGAGCGTCCAGCAGATTCCGGGCGGCAAGTACCTCGTCTCCAAGTGGCAGCCGATCAACCGGCACTTCAACGCGTGCCACTGCGGCGTCGAGGTGCTCTCCATGTCGAAGCGCGTGATGCACGAGGTCATGACGCTCGCCGAGGACCGCGGGATGAGCATCCACTACTCCGACACGGACTCCCTGCACATCTTCAAGCGCCACCTGCCGGAGCTCGAGCGGGTGTACAAGGAGCTCCACGGCCGCGACCTGAAGGGCAAGAGCCTGGGCCAGTTCCACGGCGACTTCGACATCCACGAGCCGCTGCTGGACTCCGACGGGCGGCAGATGGGCGACGGCCCGGCCATCAAGTGCTCCGAGATCACGGCGGTCGAGTCGCTGTTCCTCGGCAAGAAGGCGTACCTCGACAAGCTCCGCGGCGTGCGCAAGGACGACGGCTCGGTCGTCACCGGCTACCACCTGCGCATGAAGGGCGTGCCGAACAAGGCCATCTGGCACCGGCTGCACACCCGGCCGAGCGGCGCCCCGGAGACGGAGCCGGCCACGTTCCGCTCGCCGGTGGCGCTGTACCGCCACCTCTTCGACGGCCACGAGGTCAGCTTCGACCTGACCTGCAGCGGGACCAAGCCCTCGTTCGACATGACCAAGGGCTTCGCCATCTACGACCGCCCGGAGTTTGTCCGGCGGGTGTCGTTCCGGGAGGGGGAGGCGCGGGTGATCTGAGTCCCCCGGCGGGACAATAAAAAAGTATACCGCCCTTTCAAAACTGGGAACCATGTCCCAACGCGTCTCGCAACGATGCACGGCGACGACGAACGCCGGCGCGCCGTGCAAAAACCGAACCGCGCGCGGCACCAAATGTTGGGTACACCTTCGCCGCGACGCACCCCACCTTCGAGTGAAGCGCTCGGGCGTTCACGGCCTGGGGCTGTACACCACGAAGCGCATCAAAAAGAATAAAAAGATTGCTGTTTACAAGGGCCAGAACCTGTCGAGGGCGCAGGTCAACGCTCGGTACCCGAACAGGGACGCAAAATACGTGCTATGCAAGACGAAGAACAAATGCCGAGACGCGAGGAAGACGACTGCCGGCGTGGCGCGCTTTGCAAACACCGCGCGCGGAACGAACAAACGTAACAACGCCCGGTTCGCTGGTTACACGTTGAAAACGCAAAAAAACCGGGGCATCCCGGCCGGAAAGGAGATTCTCGTAAGTTACGGCCGTCTTTACGCGGTTTAGGCGTCCGAGCTCACCGACGCAACGAGCTCCTCGCGCACCGCCCGTTTGATCTGGCGGAGCTTGCGCTTGATCGTGTAGCGGTTGCCGTCTTTCCAGTTCGGGACGAAGCAGCGCGTGATCCGGAAGCGCGCCCAGCGGTCCTTGGTGTGCGCCGTGCTGCCCTTGCACTGGCCCCGCAAGTACGCCTGCAGCGGTGAGGTGCTCTTGAACCCCAGGTGGTCGGCCATGGCCAGCGAGTTGCCCCAGTACGTGACCGCCCCGGTCAGCCGGTCCTCAAGCCGGTAGCGGTACCAGCTTATGGACTTGCGGGGCTTTTTTGTCATTTTCGTTGTGTCCCGGGGTTGTTCAAGGTATCAATATTTTATTGGTTTTGGATGGGCTCAGACACAGGGCTCACACTTCCACTTCTTCAAGCAGTGCACGCAATCATACTTGATGCGCCGGTGGACGCAGCGAGCGGAGCCCATGCACTCCAAGCAGCTCGGCGCATGCTTCTTGTGGTGGCACTGCAGGTACGTCCCGGTCCACCAGCGCAGCCGCCCTTGCCGGTCGACGTAGAAGGTGTCGGGCGTGCGGTCCTTAATGTGGTACGGCGCAAACGGCGTGTCGTCCTGCCCCGGGTCCACGTACCCGTTAACGGTCCGTGGGTAGACGCGGTACAAACCGACACCCGCAGCGCCAAAACGCCGATCCGGATTTTCCATTTTTGGTGTGGATCCTGACGGCTCGAAAAATATGAAGCCGGGAGGTAATCTGAGAAACAAACCAAAAATTAACGGTTAATTTGAGAAATAACCAAAATTAACGGTCAATTTGAGAAATAACCAAAATTAACGGTTAATTTCAGAAATTCACGAGACCGTCAAAATCGATCAAAATCAAAATTCGCACTCACGATGCTGAACCGTCTCCCGCAACTTCTCCTGCTCGACATCATCTTCTCCTTCGGCGATGAGGCCGGCGTCGCCGCGCAGGTGTGCGCCTCGTGGGCGTCGTTCACGCGCGCGCACACCGTCGACCACGTGCACTGGGCCAGCTATCGGGGCAGCTACCAGGAGTACGTCGTCGCGGCCGCGAACTGGGCCCTGCGCCACGGCCACGCCATCAGCTCGGCGTGGCAAGCGGTGCTCGGCGACCGCGTCCTGAAGATCGTCCGGCGGATGCGCGCGGCGACGGCCGAGCGGCCGTTCAAGTTGACCCCGGAGCGGTGTTTCGAGGCCGCGAGCGACGGCAGCCTCCAGGAGCTCATGTGGCTCCGCTCGCTCGGGTGCGCGTGGGACGAGGACACGTGCTCGGCGGCCGCGCGCAGGGGCAAGATCGACATGCTGGTGTTCTGCCGGGCAAGCAACCCGCCGTGCCCGTGGGACGTGGACACGTGCGCGGAGGCGGCGTTTGAGGGGCACTTCCACCTGCTGCGCTGGCTTCGCGCGAGGGGCTGTCCGTGGGACGAGTCGCTCGTCGCGAACGCGGCCCGGGGCGACCACGTCGCCATTGTCGAGTGGGCGATCGACGGCGGTTGCCCGTGGGACTACTGGAACACCTGTGTCCAGGCGACGCATTGGCAGAACCTCCGGCGCCGAAGGGCGCCTGTGCTGCACCCACGCGACCGTAGCATGGTCTTGAGCTTCTTGCGTCAGCGGCGCTACCTCCATAGGTTGCATGCGTTGTAACAATAAAAACCGTTAATATTGGTTATTTCTCAAATTAACCGTTAATTTTGGTTATTTCTCAAATTAACCGTTAATTTTGGTTATTTTTACCCCGTGTGTAAAATCGTCAAAAGCGACCGAAATCGAAAAAAACACTCCAACAAAATGACGAGTCCCAAGCGAGTCCTCGACGCGAAGATGCCGGCGCCGCAGCCGAAGCGCCGGTGCTTCGCGTCGCACGACCCCTTCACGGTCCTGCCCGCGGACATCCTCGCGCGCGCCGCGTCCTACGTGTCCAAGGCCGCCTACGCCGAGCTCCGCGACAAGATGGCCACCAAGCTCCAGGCGTACTTCCGCATGGTCCGGGACCACAGCCGCTACTCGTACGGCCTCGCGTACTCCAAGAAGCACGACCGGCCGTTCCACATGGCCAGAATGTACTCCATGACGCTGTCGCGTGCGATCATGTGGAACCGCACTGAGTTCGTGTTTCTGGGGTTTTGGGGGAAGCGCACGCGCTGGTTCTCGGCTGAGATCGCCGCCGACGTCCGTCGCTCCCATTACACGCAGCGGCGGAACGGACGGCGCGCGCGCGAAGTCCACACTTTCTACAGAGCCGATGTCACGATGCAGGTGTTTATGTAGTTGATCTCCGCCGCGTGCGCAATAAAATCAGGTCACCGCAATCTATGATATCGGTTTGAGAACGACGTGGTCTGTTGTCCGCATGGGTTTCTGGGGGATCAGGACGTTCTACCACAACAAACGTAGGCTCGTTTGTACACTACCGACGTCTACCCCAATGGGCAAGTGACCAAGTTTGTCCGCGTGGGGTTCTGGGGTGTCTGCAAGCGTCTCTTTCGCTCGCCTACGGCCGAATGGGGGGTCGATATGGAGTATCATCGTTGGATGATGAGCGTGTCCACGTACTCCATGATCCAGTACCGACAAGTGGAAGCTTTAGACCGTGCCGGATACTATCTGAAATACCTCGATCACGTGTATCTGTGATGTAGGGCGGAGACTCGGGCTACGCACGTAGGGTTCTGGGGTGTGCGGGCGCGTCGCTACCGTCGGCCTGCGAGCGGACGGAGAAATGATTCCGAGTATTGGCATTATGTTGTGCACCGGCATTTCATCACTTACTTTCCGGGCAACGCCGTGGAATATGTGTATCTGTGATGTAGGGCGGAGACCCAGGTTAAGCACATAGGGTATTGGGGTGTTCGGACAAAGGTCTTCCAAATCTCGCGCTTGGTCCGCCTCTTCCTGGACCTCGAGTGTGAGTGCGTCGATGGTGTGGAGCGAGATTACGTCACCTACGACGTGGACGCGGACGTCTACCGCGTCGTGGACCGCGTGTATCTGTAAACGAATGTGCGTGTGGCCAATAAAAACAAGTGATCACACAATGGCCTCGGGGGCCTCGATTGTAGCGGGCGGGGGGCGGGGTCCTCCCCGCAGGCACTGGGAGCGCAGCAGGTTCGCGCAGACTTCCGAGAGGGAGTTACCCTCGACGGACTGACAGCGAGGCAAAACCTGCTCGACGAGGAACCCGAGGACCATGGCCGCGAGGGCGAGGTGCTCCGGCGTCACTTCAATCATTATATTTTATTTGCATGCACCTCAAAATTTAGCTGGCGAGAGCGACGGTGACGGGGCGTCTTAGTCGCACAAACAGAGACGATGTGGATCCCTGCGCACACGCGACGATTGTTCTCGCTTGCGTGTTCGCCGCCTTGTAGCGCAGGCCCACAAAGATGTCGCCGGCCGTTTGAACGGCCGTCCTCATGTAGTAATGACCCATGGAATTTTCAATGTTGTTGTCCCCGCCGGCGACGATCGACACAGAACCCGTGTGAATGTCCGTGCCCGAAGATGAGCCCTCCCGCACGACGTACTGAAACACAGAGGACATGTTTCCATATCCATTGGATGCGTGATCTTCTGCCAAAGTCCCACGCACCTCCACGATGTCACCCACTTGCGCGCTCGGGATAGTCAGGGATGGGTACGAGGATGTGAACAGATCTTGCCAATTGCCTGTGGGCGTGATAGAGATACCGACTGTTTTGATGACCGATGCGCTGTAGACCTCCAATTTAGTAGAGAGCTTGTTTGCATTGGACATGGTGAGAGAGCCTTGCACGTCAAAATTGTTCACCTGAACTGTCGCCGTCCCGCCACCTATTCTAACGGATCCAGATGAGTTGTCGAAGAGCCGGATGGGGTTAGAGTGTGCCCCACCCACAGTAGCGCCTGCGATAAACTCGATCTTGTTATTGGTGGTGTCGCGGCAGAAGACCCTACGAACCTGAGCGTCGCCGTTCACGTCGAGTTTTCCCATAACAGCGGTGGTCTGCCCAGAGACTCCAACATTGCAATCGCCCGAGCTGTTTGCCACCAAGAAGTCACGGTTGCCATTCGTCGTGTCCTGAATTCTCAAGTGGCCTGACTCAAGGAAGATTCGGAAGTCGGAGTTCTGATCCGTATCGACGAGGGCAAGGGTGGGAGACGCCGAAGACACGGTCAGGTCGCCGTTCAACGACAGACTCCCACTACTATCCAGATGCGCCACTGTCGTGTTGCTGGCATTACGGAAATAATGATTCGCTGCGCTGAGGTAGTTGTCTCCGGTGTGATAGGGAAGCCAAGTATCGCCAAATGTGGCTGACCCAAACTTGTTACCCTGCGTAGTCGTCGCACCGTGGAATTCACAAGTCGTACCGGTTATGTGACCCGAAATTGTACCGCCCGTGAGCGGCAGCGCCGCATCCGCCGTGGTCTGGGCGGCAGTGGCAGCGGTGCCCGCTTCAGTCGCCGTGTCCTGAGCAGTCGTCACATTCGATTGAAGCGTAAGGAACTCGCTGCTTTGCGTGGTCAGCACCGCATTTCCCCCTACCGTCGCACTGGCCGCGCTCACTGACTGAGCAAAAGTCACATCGCCGGTCGCCCGATTGATCGACAGCGAAGTCTTCTCGGCGCTCGTCCCCTCCCGCACGGCCAGCGTCGTATTTCCGCTCGACGCCTCGTGCTTCAGAATAGAGTAGGACGGGTTGGTCCTTTCGCAGCTGAGCTTGAGCGAGGCGTCGGAGAGGTTGTGCGCGTTTGCCTCCAGGCTCGCGTGGTCCATGGCTGCGTTCGAGTCCACCGTGATGCGGTCCGTCGCCTGCAGACGCCGGCCGTGGAGAGTGTGTGGATCATCGCCGTGCACTGTGCTCGAATGCGCTGTCGAGAACCGACCGGCCACGTTTAATTCGCCGGAGTGTGTGACACGCCCCGCCATCGCAATGCCGCCGTCCTTTACGCTCAGCGAAGCCGCTGTCTGGAGCGGCCCGATTTCGATTCGGGAGAACGTGGCGGTATTAGCATTTGTCGCAGACCCGGATGAACCGCCCTCGACACCTGCACCCGTCGAATCTATAGACAGCGCGGCGTGCGGAAACTCAACGATTTTAGCCAGAGTGGTTGGCGATTGACCGAGAAACACCCGCAGAATTCTTTTTGTCGAGTCCTGAGGATCCACTTCATACTGCACGCGCGCTGTACCTGCGTAGCCTACGGTCACATTTTGCGTTGTTGTGTATTGCTGGGCTTGGCCGTGGAAAAAGTTTATTTGGATGTTGCCGCTTGCGCTCGAAACGTAGTTCACGTAGACTTTGTGTACATTGGACGACACCGTGCCTTCGGGGTTGCCACCCCACGACAGCGCCACAAACTGGTGGTCTACGGCCGTCGTATACGACATGGAGTAATCGACTTCGCTCTGGAACGACGTACCGGAACCGGAACCGTTCGGAACATTCGGATAATAGGCACCCCCGTCTGCGTTGAGGCCAGATGTGCCGCATGCCAGCCCGGAAAATTGCGTGAACACGGCCTGGTCAAAGAGCGTCGGCGCGGTGCTTTGATAACCCAGCAAGGCGGCGCCTTTCATGTGGTCGTTCACGTAGCGCTGGATCGACTCGGATGTTGATAGTGTCGTGTCGTGGGTTACGTCAAGCGAGCGCAATGTTTTTGCGGATTCCGAAGCGACGACGTACTGAAAGTTTCCGACGTAGTATGGGGACGTCAACGTGTTTGTCGGACGCTCCGCCACCTCGCTACTGCCCGCCGGGGTACTCGTTCTAACGCTGACCGACGTCAGCGGATAGTCCCATGCGGTGTCGTCGGGGTCTTTGACCGGTTCTCCATAGGCTTCGGACACGTAAAACGCGATGACCCACGTGCCCGCCGTCAACAGACAGTCGGAAATCGGTTTATAGTAGTGCGTGCCGTCATTCAAAGTCTTGTTCAAGTATACGTCGAGCACGGGATTGTCGTTGCCGTCCGGATATATGCGCACGCTTCGCTCTGACTCGTTGCTTAACCACATATTCATGTCGTATAGAATCCGCGTGACCTCAATGGCCGTAGTTAGAGTGAAACGAATGCCACGCACGGATTCTGCGACAATCGAAGTCCCTGGCGTTAAAAGTGAGCCGGTGTACGTTTTAACAGCGTTTCTGTGAAAGTCCGCCGCGTGACCCTCGTGGGAGTCCACGTAGGACTTGGTCACCAAATTCGCGTCGCTAAACGACGACTGTGTCGTTGAAAGGGTGGACGTTAGCGTGGACCCTCCTGCTGCGGTTAGGACCGAATTTCCGCCGACGGTGAGCGAGCCTGTGATTGTCGTCACGCCGCTCGTTGCCGTGACGTTCTGCAGCTTCGTCGTGTTGGCCGCGACGTCTGTGCTGCTGGCTACCAAATTTCCGCCGACGGTGAGCGAGCCCGTGATTGTCGTCACGCCGCTCGTTGCCGTGACGTTCTGCAGCTTCGTCGTGTTGGCCGCGACGTCTGTGCTGCTGCCGGCGGCGGCGAGTCGGGTGCTCAGGTCGACCACGTCGTCGATCTGCAGACGTGACGAGGCGAGCGAGCCGTCTGAGGACGTGCGCACCGGGAGGTCCGGTTCGAGTTCCCGAGCCCTAACCGACGCCACGTATATGGAGGCCGTCCCATCCGTCAAACTAGGGCCGCCCGAGCCAGTGTCGACGTGTAGAAAGCGGTCCATGTGAAACTGGCTCTTTATTTTGACTAGGTGCGTGCAAAAAATAAAATGTTCCTGGGTTTCGTCGCCTCCTTGAACCAACTGCGAGAGGCCCACAAGACGCTCATGTGGGCCTACTGCATTTTGGCGTATCTAATGAGGAGTGTGCGCCCCGAGCCCATCGAGCGCGGATGGGTTGTTGTTTATACGGACAGGGACTCCCAGGGCCCAAATATGTCGACGATCAACAGCCACGTCACGCAGCGCGCGCCGCAGTTGGTCTCCGCGGGCACTTGCTCGGCGTCCGACTCGGTCGGCATGAGTCCTGCTTCGCCCGGTAGTATGATAGACGGGTGGCGCCCAAACGAGTCGTACACGATCCGGCGGCCGTGAGGCAGCTGGCAGATCGCGACCCAGTGAGAGCCCGGTTGGTGGGACTCGTCCAAGTTGACGATGGCGAAGCGGAGCGGATCCCAGGTCGACGTCGGGGCGAGTTTCCGAGGGAGCGTGTCGCGCGCGTAGACACCGGCGAAACGCGGGCCGAAGAGCTTGCGGCATAGCCGGTCCAAGCTCGGGCCGTATGTCGACGTGTGCCCGATCGCGCCCTCGACCTGTTCGAGGAGAACCTCGTAAACCTTCTCGACGAGCTCGGTGTCCATCTTTTGTTTGTTTTACTTCTTCCGCGACTTTTTCTTGGGACGCCGGCCCGAGCCCGCGAGCTTGAGGCCTGAGCCGCAGTGACCCTCGCCTGCAAGCTTGAGGCCCTCGCCCGCGAGCTTAAGGCCGGAGCCGCCGTGACCGGAGCCTCCCAGTACATGCTTCTTAACGAACGGTAAGACGAACTTCTTCAGCACGGTGGGGCCCAAATCCTTGGCAACTCCGCCGAGTACCTTGCCGACCGACTTCATAATGTCTTTTAGGCCGTCACCCCTTTGAGCGCAGGCGATACAGTGCTTGTGGGCGGCGTTGATACGGTGCTTCGGCAATGCGCCGAGAAGGATTCGCTGTTCGCGGACGGAAAGACGCTTCGGCATTATAAACCTTTTTGTTTTTGGGTGACGCTTTATGACATGCACCAACATTTTTTTTCTGACTTACGCCTGCTCGAGCTGGACGTCGACGACCTGACCCTGCTCGATGCGGATCCGAGCCACCTCCTTGGCGTGCTCGAACAGGAGCATGCGCATTTGGCCGACCTGGGCACCTGTGATAGTAACCTGTGATCCACTGGAATCCGTTAAAGTCCTGTTCGCGCCACCCTGCATGGCCGAATGGACCGTCACGCGCGTGCTGCGGTCGGTTCCGTCGCGAGGCCATCGGAAATGGTAATACGCACCGCGCTTGCGCCACTCCTGGATCGACTCGGTGCCGCCTGCATCGTAGTAGGCACCCGTGTTGAGGCTCGTCTCGACATATCGCTGCGTCGTGTTATCAATGCCGGCCGAAACGATATCAAACGACGGGTCCGCGTCGGGGGCGGGCTTGTTGACGCCGGCGTAATTGATGAAGAGGCGGCTGAGCCTGGTGTCCTCGGTGTCCTCGTTGTTGGGGTCCAGGGCAGTTGGAAGATTGTCCGCGTACGACCTGAAGTGCGATGCACTGACTCTGGTGTCTTCATTAATGCGGAGATCCTGGAACGCCACCGTCAGCGCAGAGGTCGCGGGGCTGACGTCGAAGTTACGCTGGCTGAACGTCTTGTTGAGGACCTTCTCGGCCTGACACTTCGTCGTGTCGAGGTCAAGTAGATAAGTCAGGTTGTCCGCCCGCGGGCCGTCGACGGTGGCGATGTACAGATACATGTCCACGATTTCGAGGTGACCACTCGCCCCCGTCTGCGACTGGAACACGCGCTTCTGAAGTGACACGTCGGTCTGAGGGTTAAGACGGAGCTCGTAGTTACCAGTAGGGAGGGCGTGATCGACCTTGAACAGGCTAAGCACCTTGGGGCACCAGGTCATCTCGACCTCGCCTGCGCGGCGGGCAGGCAGCTGTGTGTGGGCAGCCCCCTGGATCCTGACGAATGCATTGTCCTGTCCAGCGGCAATTAATTTTTCGCTAACGGTGACACTGGGTGTGACCACCATTGTGTTCCCGGCGTTGTTGATGGACAAAATTCGCAGAGGTGTGCCGACGTTTGGAGTGGTGATCTTGGTGTCACCGATTTTCGTATAGACAATGTGGTCGCCGACCTTGAACACTTGTTCGAGTGTCAATGTCTCGTGGGTAGGCTCGGGGATGAAGGTCACGGTGCCGTTATCGATTTTCAACTTTGATCCCGCATTAAACCCCAACGACTCTCCAAGCGTTTCTACTGCCACGCCCTGGCCGCCTTGACCTGCATGATAAAATGTCCCGTCTCTGGAAATGTCGGCCTTCCTCCTGTCGTAATCGCTGCTCCAGAAATTCGTCGAATTGCCAATGCCGTCGAACCAGCCCGTGGACTTCGTCATACGGGTTTCGAGGGCGTCGATCTGAGCCATGAAGTCGCTGCAGCGGCTCACGGTCTTGTCCGCAATCCTCATCTCGCCGTTTTGAAACAGCATGGCGCAGGTCCCCATTGCAGGCGCCAGTTCGTGCACCGTTTTGACGACTTCGGTGCCGTCAGTATTGGTGTTCTTCCTGAACTTAGCACGGATGCGAAGGTAGGACTTCGAGGGAATCCACCAGCGCTGGCCTCCGCACTGGAAACGGAAGTTAATGGCGCCGTTCGAGAAGTTATTGCCTGCAACACTGCGCGTCGGCGGCTGCTGCTGGTAATACATCTTGGACATGCCGCCATTGGCTGACGACAGCTCGTCCGTGCTGGTCTTCAGGTGGAAAATGGACGCCATGCTTTCTCTTTGGTTGTTGTGTTTACATTTTATTTTTGTGGCGCTGGATGGGTAGTGACGCATTTCATTTGGGCGTGAGGCCGAGGTTGCGACATTTTTTTTGGCGTATATACGACCTCCGCGGGACACCATGTCGGTTACAACCGACACGACCGGATCGGTCGTTGGTGGCAGAGTCTGGAAGTTGTCTTCGTAGTCTCCCCAGATCGGAAGAG
>Ga0181379_1000343_pt1 | contig 23826 bp, 29 predicted proteins | sample 2SPOviralmetaG_FD_130115 | JGI IMG/M metagenome (GOLD analysis project Ga0181379, IMG submission 130115) | Marine viral communities from the oligotrophic San Pedro Time Series (SPOT) site, San Pedro Channel, CA, USA - 2 SPOT_SRF_2009-07-10 | ecosystem: Environmental > Aquatic > Marine > Strait... | reverse complement strand
TCCTGTATTTTTGTTTAATCCTTCTAATTTTTTTGCAATTTTAAATATTTTTGTGTTTTTATCCGCAAATTCTTTGAATTTGTCGCTCTCTTCTAGTGCTTGGTCTAGTTTAGCTACCTTGCCAAACTGCTTGGGGATGAGTGAACTTATCTGATTTACTTCATCTTCAGACATCTCTCCAACTATTTTACCGCACTCCTTTACACATAATTTGCTACTCAGGGTGTTGAGAGTTAAAATTTTACAAGTTCTACCCTTGTGTTGTTGTTCAATATATTTTATGACTTCTTGGCGACGATCGTAAGAAATATCGTTATCTACGTCAGCAAGTAGAGATCCATCAAGGTAGGTAATGCCATCTACAATGGTTTTCTTTGCTCGGCTTTTAGAAACAAAGCGCTCGAAGAAAAGTTCGTATTTAATTGGATCTACATTGGTGACGCGTAATAAATAAAGAACTAAAGAGCCAGCGGCAGATCCTCGACCTGGGCCAGTTGGTATCTCATTTTCGTGACAAAAGTTTAAAACATCCCAATTTAAAAGTATATAATCAATAAATCCTAGTTCTTTTAGAATAGAAAGCTCCATTTTGACACGATCATGGTATTCTTTTTTGTTATCTAGCCTATCAATACCTCTCTGTTGTACTCCACGGAGGCATAATGCCCTCAGAAGGTCGTAGTTCGAAGATTTAGGGTCAATACCCAGTTCAAGGTAGAAACGCTTTTCTACGTCAATCTCTGGCAGGCGGACGCCTGGAGGCATTGGATGTTTGAGAGGATTTAAATTTCTAATTCCCATAATTGTTTTTGAAATATTTCAAAGTTCTTTTCTATATCGTATAAAGCATCATGTAGCTTTTTTTCATCAAAGTCAATCTCATAATGCTCTAACAAGAACTTTTGATTTGTCTTTAATCCTCTTTCTCTGTAATTTAGATATCTTAACTGCCAAGCTAAGAAATCTTCCTTGTCTGGATTTTTACTGTCTTTAGCGATAGCTGTGGCAATTGCCTTAGTGTCGAAGCACCGCTTGGCAAAAGAGTAATCTATTTTTACATTTAAATTACGAGCAATAACCCCGAGCATGTATAAGTCGTAGCCAAGAATATTCTGGCCGACAACAATAACGTCATCTTGACTTATTAAATCCATAAACTCCTTGAAGACTACAGCTGGATCTTCTGCCTTAGAAAGATAGTCTTTGTTACTGAATCCAGTAATTCTTGCAGCATCCTCTGAGACGTTAAGTTCTTCCCATTTTAAGAATCTGTTTTGTTTTTTTGTAATTTTTTTACCAGTAGCTTCAATCCAAGCTAACTGCCAAGGCTTAGATGAGACAAGGTTGAGGCCTTCAGTCTCAGTATCAAATATAACATATTTCTGATCAAATTTAAATCTTAATAAATCTTCCATTATTTCTCCTCCTTCCAGGCTTCTACGCAAAAACGATCGCTACCAAAATGATCAAGTCGTGGATTAGATAAGCTGGCTTGTCGACCAGGCTGACGATTACAAATGCACTTGTATGTTTGAAAAGCACTAACATCTTCGAAGTTTTCATAGTAGACCGATTTCGCTAATTCAATATATTCTTTGACCTCGCCAAAAGTATTAGTAATGTAATCTACAATTTTTTCTTCAAGAATCATATCGAATGGTAATCCATTTCTTTCTATGAAAAATGAAATATTAGAGGGTAGATCAATCATGCAGTTTGAAAATGAAGTCAAATTTTTATGTAAGAACGAATCATAAAACGGTACGACATATTGTATGTCTTTAGTAAACTCCCAAGGCCTCGTAATTTTTTTATCAAAGCTTTTTGTATATAGAGAGTATAACTCTTTAGCTCCCGCGTCTCCGCTGGGGAATGCAATCATTTTACTCTCAGACTCTTCGCTGAGGTCTTCGTTATATATAGAAAATCTAAAGCCGAATCTCAGTCTATCTCCAAAAGCGCGGAACGCTTCTGGAAAGCCTGTCATAGTATCTTCTACTAAGAAAATCTCTTCTATGTTTTCATCTGTACAGATTCTGTCTATATCATCAACACGAAGAATACTACGGCCTATAGAAAAATGGGTCTTAAATAAAGGTGTCATATATACCAATGTATATACTATTATCTATTTGTCAAGTGTTTTGGGCAACCTTCGTAATATTTTAATTCATGGCTTCCTCCTTCTGGAACCATGTCCTTTTTAAAGTCGTCTTGAAAACAAGAAGAATGAAACTCTCCGTCTTTATCTAAAATACTAACATGCCAAAAATCAAACTTATAGGGACAGTGCCACATAACACTACCGTCCTTTTTGAGTTGACCTTTTTCTTTAGCAAAACCGCATTGGAGCCTGCCCCCAAAAGAACCATCTTCTGGAAAACCTTTATCTATAGCAAAATTTGATACAGCGTCTTTTTCGTCAAAGTTTTCTAGATAATCTTGAATCGATGCAAGTTGCAACTCAAAACCCTCTAAGTCGTCATCATCGATTGGGTTCATTTTCATTAAGCCATTCTTTTTTAAATTAAATTTTAAAAATAAAAATTCAGATGTCCTGTTTACGTATTCTGGAAATAGAGTTTTGACCGCAAGGGAATACATATAGTCTTGGAGATTGTCTTCTTTTTCTTTACCCTCAAACATTTTTTTGCTGGTCTTATAGTCGCGGATGATCGCAATCTTTTTATCTTTGTATAAAAACAATTGATCTATAAATCCGCGAATGTGATACCCGTTCTGTTCTATGTCAAAATCTAACTCGGCGTGAGCTTCATCTGGTATACCTAAATCTTCTCCGTGGAAGTTGCAGTTTAAACCGTTAAGAATCATCTCTTTGACAAGATTCATATTATCATCGTCGAGCCTAAGCCCAACCTCAGAAGCATCAGATATGATTAAGTCTTGAATGACTTTAGAAGCAAACGGATCTTTAGCCTTCACTATCTTATTGTAGTGGGTTTTTGTTTTTTGTTTTGACAGGAATTCAAAAACATTGTGGCATACCGTACCTCGACGCGCTCCGTCATTATTTGTATCTGGTAGTTTTTGTTTATACTTGTTCCAGTATATCCAACTGCACGATTGCGCCGTTTTGATACGACTTGCTGATAGTTTAACTTCCATTTAAAATTTTAATTAATTTTTTGCAATGACCATTTTTTTTCAATTGCTCGTATTTATTGATTTGCTTTACAATATACTTTTGAAAAGTATCTTGACCCAAGCTCCACTTATCTTTTCGCTCATACCATTGTTTGAAATTTTCTAACATACCTGTGTCAGTCTCCAGCATGTCGCCAAAGTCATTGCAAATGGGAGGATTGATTTTAATTAAGGATAAGTCAAAAACGGTTGATAGCTTTGATGCAATCTTGATTGAGGCTAGGGCTCCAGTATTTACATCTTTACTATTATCGTTATTTGTAGAGATAATGATTCTTTTCAAGTCAAATGTATTGAGATAGGAAATCATCTTGGCAGAAATGTCTAAGCCAGCCAGCATTAACACATTGCTGTATCCAGCCTCATAAAGAGCCATGCAGTCGCCAATACTTTCTACAAGTATAACTTCTTCTTTCTCTTCTATATTTTTATGCGAAAGATGATGTGGATAAATCCAATTTGTTTTGCGGCCCATATGTTTCCACTTGGGAATATTTTTATCATCCGTAACGCTGCGACCAGAGAAGCCGTGTATCTGATTATCTAAATCGTAAATAGGGAAGACGATTCTACGATACATTTTACCACCGCCAGCATAACCGCATTTAAACATGTCTTGTATTTTAGAAGAAATACCTCTTTTTTCATAGAAGGTCTTCATTGGTAAGAGTTTGTCCAAGTATGATTCTGGATATATTTTTTCCATTTCTATTTTTTCTTCTATGGCTTTAGGTTTATATTGTTGATCTGGGGAATCAATCAAATATTCTTTAAGCGTCTTGGGGTCATTTGTGTTTAGAGTTTCCTGAACCAAGGCAGAAAAAGGTTTAGCTTGGCTGTCTGTACCAAAGTCTTTCCATACACCGCTGTCTTTATAGATAATAACAGAAGTATTTGTTTTTCCATTTCTATATATAGCACGAGTTCTCCAATGACTACCACAATCTTGAAGCGGGTACCCTAACTTATCTAATGATTCTCTATAAGTCATCGAATGAGGGTATTTCATTTGAAGAAGATTCATTTAAATCTCCGCCAGTATTTCTAAAGTCTACGATGTCTCGCAAGTCTCCACACTCTGTAATATTAAAGTTTCTGAAAGAAAGGTTGATAAAATTCTTGCGAAGGTTGTCATCAACTTGAACTGGTTCAACTGCCCCCGCAATATCTTTACCTAAGTGTCTAGATTTTACGTTAATGAGCTTATGTGTGCCAAACTGATTACCCTCTTCTGCGACCTCGTCGTTTGTTTTCTGGCGTAGAATAAACATGTGAGAACAGAACTGAGTGATTCGGTCAGAAAGAGAGACGATAGATTCATCATCAATAATGTTTGCGCTCTGACGATTAGTTGTAATACCGCTTCGATTTGATTGTACCGATGTAATCATTGGTATTACTGGATTACCTTCTTCTAGTATTTCTTTTTGGATACACTTCTTAAACTTATCTACCATTTCGCCAACTGTTTGCCATTCGCTTTTGTTGCCACCATTTTCTGAAGATGTTTTAATATAGTCAAAAGAAAATACCATCTTGTTCCCACGGCCGACCTTTGAATAATAAAAACGTTTTAATGTGTTGATCATAGAGTCAACATCCATACCGCCAACATTGTAGTAGTAGAACTGAAGCTTTTTTACCTTGCTCCAAACGGAACGAACTTTAGATACGACTTCTGGGCCAGCCTGTCTCCACTTACCGCTTTCTAGTAGGTGCGATGGAACTCCAGAAATAGAGGCGCACTGTCGAATAATTAATTCCTCCTTACTCATCTCTCCGTTATCAAAGTGCAATACTGGAACGTCATACTTGGCGGAAACTTGGGTGGCATAGTGCATGCAGAATTGAGTCTTGCCCACACCAGAACGTGCGACAATAACGGTAATATTTCCTGGGCGCAAAAGAGAGCCATAGATTTCATTAATCTTTGGATGAGGGCCCATCATGCCAAACTCATCAATTGGATTGTTGCCGCGATCTTCAATGAAGTCTTCCATCTCCTCATAAATATTTGATGGGACATCATCACCAACTTCAAACAAATTAATTTTATTATTGTATATCTGATCAGCGTTTTCAATAATCTTTAAATACGAAGTGTCTGCAGATACGCTTTTCATTGATTCCGCAATACTGTTTGCGGTCTTTGTAATCTCTCTGCGAACGCTGTATTTTTTAAGCTCTTTAATTGATGACTCAATCTTTTCTTCCGAGTTTATTCTTCTCATTGAAAGAGATCTTACATAATCAACTAAAGAAATATCCTCTTGAAACTTTATTCCTAAATCTTTGATTCTTTGAACCAATACTATATCATCAATGCTCTCGTCTTTTTGGCAAGCCCTTTTTATGACGGCAAAAATAGTTTTATGAAGTAGCGACCCGTCATAAAAATCTGATTCACTGATCAGGTGTATAAAATTTATAAGTGTTTTTGGTTTTTGTATAAATGCAGCTAAGACCTGCTTTTCAATTTCGAGACTATATATCATATGTGGCTCATACTACATAAAAAGTATGGCTTGTCAAGCATTATTCTGACTCTTGACCTACTTCGAAACTATTTTGGGTATACTCGGTTATATAATTTTCTATAGATTTGATAAGTCCAGACTCTGTAATTTGGGATTCGCAGTTTGTGTAAACGACTGGAGTCCCCTCTTCGTTGCAATATGCTATTATAAATCCCTTGTAGGACTTCGCTCCGCCTGTAAGTTCATATAATTGCGTAAGGATTTTAGGGGGCAGTTCAAAATTTTTAAATTTAGGTTTAACTTCCATCTGTAATATTTTACACTACCCCAAAAGGTTTGCGAAAAAATCTTCTGATAATTCGTCATCTGGGTAGATTTCTATTAGTTTTATATCGTTCATTTCGCAAAATTCTAACTTTTTGTTATCTCTGCGTATTTGACGCACGAAATTAGCTCTAGTCTTGTGAAAATGCTTAACAAACTTTAAATGTTGCGCTCCTTGAACTTCTATCGCTATTTTTCTGTTATGATTGTAGAAATCTAAGGATAATTGGGTTCCCACAACCCTAAATTCCTCATATACGGCATCATATTTCCAATACTTGTACAAGTATTTTCTTACCTCTGCTTGGAATTTACTGCGACATTTGCCATTCCACTTGATTTTATACTTGTGTGGACTTCTGAGAGGCTTTTCTTTGCCATATAGCGTTAAAAACTTCAAACCAATTCACCAATATTAGATTTAAAATAATTTATTAAAAATTCTGAAAGAGCTTCGTTTTCTTCAACCATCTTAAATAAATTAGCCTCTCCTTGAACTTTTTCTGGCAAATCTTGCACAACGTCCTGCACTAGCTCTTTTAACTCTTCTCCAATAGTGATCCAAGCGCCCTTTTTAGTTACAAACTCCCACATATACAATAAGTCGACAAGTTCCTTCTCTACCCAAACGGACTTACCTCCAGTTCTACCATATCTGATGGGGTAGGGAATTGTATTATTCGTCTTCTCGTTTGGAGACTTCTTGATTGTAGCTTTAGCCCAATGGCCAATGATAGGGTTAGTTTTGGGATCTGGTTGTTTCTTAGTTGGGTCTTGCAATATCATATCAGACTTAAATCGAGGCTCAAACTCGATGATATAGTTAGCAAAGTGCAAAAGTGCGTTACCACCCGTTGCTGACGTCTGACGTATCGGAGCCTTGGAGTAGGGGTCTAACTTGATGTCTGCCCTCACTTGGCTAATAAAAATGGCCATATGGCCCCTTTTTGCGAGAGAAATAGACATTCTCTTCATAAAGTTGGCTGCAATGACCGCTCCACCAGCTACTTTATTAGAATCGTAAAAAGATTTATCTATGTCTTGCTGTGATATTAAGCCATCTACTGAGTCTAATATAAAGCAGTAGCGATGCTTATCTTCGTTTTGATCTACCAAAGTCTTAATGGCATCAACCACAACCTCATAAATGTTGCTTTCAAACACAAAGCATGTACCAGCAACCCAGTCTTTAGCATCATACACGAACTTGACACCAGAGCGAGCTACCATTTCATTTGAGAGACGCCCTTCCGCCTTGATGTAGAAGCCCTTGCCTTGTTTCTGCGTGTTTAACATATTTTTCATAACCTCGAGAGCTGCTGAAGTTTTGCCACCCTCATTCATACCCACAAACCTGTGTAGTCCTGGTCCGAAGCCACCATTAAGGTTTAAATCTAGTTGGAGGGATCCGCTTGATGCCTTGTAATCAATCGACTCCTCGAAGTTATAATGCTGTCCTTTTTTGTCTTTAAGGAACTTTTCTAATAGTTCTGAATCTTTATCGCTCATTTTAATAAATCTTTTGTATTTTTTGGTTTATTATCACTGGGTACGTAATCTTTTCCAGTCTTTTCTCCTAAAATAATAGTGTCATATTTAGATAGGTCAACTTTAAAGTTAAAATTTCTCCACTTTCTATCCATCGTGTCCTTGAGGGCTTTAGATACTATATATGCGAGGCTATCATATTTCTTAGGGAAAGTAACAATTTCTAAGAAATCTAAAGAATACCTAGCCTCTAAATCTTTTAGAAGCTTCATTTCTCTGGCCCAGAAGAACCTTTTTTGGGCAGATGGAACATCAACGAGTTTGCCAATAACGGCTTGTCGTCTTTTATGTGGCGTTAATTTCTTCAATGTCATTGTCAACCATCCTACGCACTAATGTAGAAAAGTCAACGCTTTTTTCCCAGTGTAAGTCTTTTTGCGCTTCGGATGGGTCACCAAGCAAAAGTTCGACTTCAGCTGGTCTATAAAAATCTTTATTAATTTTTAATAAAATAGAACCAGTTTCATTGTGTATCAATTTAGTATCAATTGGATTATCTTCCTCATGCCAATGAGTTTCAATTTCTGCGGCTTCAAAAGCCTTCTCTACAAATTCTCTTACTGTATGAGTTTCTCCAGAAGCCAACAAATAATCCTTTGGTTTATCTTCATTGAGCATCAGCCAAACAGCTCTAACGAAGTCATATGCGTGACTCCAGTCTCTCTTAGCTTCGATGTTTCCTAAATCGAATGCTTCTGGATTTTCCCCTTTGTCTAGCTCTTTTTTGATTCTAGCTACATTCATAGAGATTTTTCTAGTTACAAACTCTTCCCCTCGGCGCTCTGATTCGTGATTAAAAAGATAACCTTGGATGGCAAACAGTTTGTAAGAGTCTCTCCAAACTTTAACGATTTGTCTAGCAGCGACCTTTGACGCACCATATGGGCTCCTAGGCCTAGGTGGATGATTAAGGTCTTGTGGACTATACATAACATCACCAAACTCTTCAGAAGAGCCAGCATTGTAATATTTACAATTGGGGCAAATTTTACGAATAGCTTCTAGTTGGCGCATTACCCCCAAGGCGTTTACGTCAAAGTGATTAGCTGGCATATGCCAACTGTTGCCCACAAAAGAGTTTGCGGCAAAATTTATAAAGTAATCTGGTTTGATTTCTTGAATTATGCTGAACATGCTATGTTCATCAGTGAGATCCATTTCAATAAGCTTGAATTTTGGATTTAGTTTTGCTTTCTCTATATTTTTATGATTAGGAACGCTTAGCCTTCTAATCGCTCCGTAAACTTCTAGATCTGTAAACTTTAATAAAAAGTCAGCCATATAAGATCCGACTTGTCCAGTGACACCAGTAATAATAACTTTTTTATTCATAAATAAAACCTATTTGATATTCATCAAAATATGGATTAATTCCAATATTTTTCATATAATCTTTAATCATTTGCCCTTTACCTTTTCCGTTTAAGTTGTCGTCAACTACAATAAGGGTGCCTTTTTGAATTTTTGGAAAAATAGCGAGTAATTCTTTCATGTGATGGAAACAACTTGGTATTGGATTGTCGAAATCCACATCATAAGAATCTAAATATAAAATATCTATCATGGGATATTTTTCGTCTCTAGAAATTTTATGTAACTGAATTACAGAGTCACTGCAAATCAAATTACTTTTAGAGGAAAGCTCGGATTTGGCAAAATTGACATTAGAGGGGTTAATATCAATTGATGTGAAGTTGCCACCGACTTCATTAATATATTTATCGAACATTAAGCTAGACATGCCGTCGCCTGCCCAGTTTTCTTTTATTCTGGCTATCCCTGTTTCTAAGATTGTGGGGTTTGCTTTACCTAGAGATTCCAGGTATTCAAAAACTTTTTGAAATGTATTTTTTCTTTTGCCTAATTTGAAATAATAATATCTATTAAATATATCTGTTGTAAAATTCATTTATTTTTTATATCTAAACCACAGTATAACCATGACTATAGCTGATAATAAACTTAAACAGTAATTTATCAACCACCAAAAATCAAAACCTACTCTTAGTATGGTATAAGATATAGCGGACACGTATCCAATGATAGAAAGAATAAAAAGAGAGATACTGACGTCTTCTACTTTTTTTGTTTTTATGCTTTTAATTATTTGCGGCCAAATGCAAGTACTAAAGCATACTGTGTATACCAAACCTAAGAATTGTTCCATTAAGTTTTATTTTAAATCGCCTCTATGTAATTTCCACTTTGTTCTGTGGCCAGTTACCCAAGTCAATAAAGCCCTTTCGAAGCCTATATCTTTGCCAGCTTTTTCTGACTCAATCCACTTGTGTTTTAGAATTTCTTCTCTTTCCGCCAAAAATTCTTGGTATAACGTAGAACCAGTGGCAAAATGACCAGACATTTATTCTTCTTCTTGAATAGTTGGGGCTTCAGCTAATTTAGGGTCTATAAGAACAAGTGAAGCGTCAGATTCAAGCTCTTCAGATCCTTCTACTTTTTTACCAGCCCTCCATTGTTTACAAGACCAATATCGTGCTTTATATTTGGGGCCAGGATTTGTATCGCATTGATGTCTAGCTCTAAATGATTTACGGCGCTCTGGATCGTCTCTTTTGATTTCCATATTTGGATCGCCGAAAGTTACCTTAACAACATTACCTTTTTCGTTTTTAACATAAACTCCAAACTTCTTTTTTGAACCACTTGGCAGTCTAAATGGTTTATTTAAAGTTTTTTTCTCTTTAGCTTCTAGTATAAAATCCTCGGAGGCATCTCCCTCTAGCATTTCTGTTGGAGTTGCGCCTACGCCCAGTAAATCAATTCTAGCTAAAGCAAATTCGACATTGGAAACATCTCTAGATTCTGAAAAATCTCCTGGACTCCATTCGTTGAATGTGTCTGGCAAATGAAAGATTTCTTCTTCTGAAGCTTTTGCTACATCTTGATCTGCTGCTCTATAAGATTTTTTTACCTTACCGCCGCGAACCATCTTTAAGAACATGTTCACCCTGGCCATTGCCCAGCTTCCTCTGGTTTGGCCAGGCCTATGCGAAGTGGAAAAGGCTCCCGCACCCCTACGATATATTTTTTTTAACATTCCTAAAGTTACCTTTTTGGAATGCTTTTCGTTGTGCTCTTTTACTTTATTTTTGAGAGCTGTTGTGACTTTGCCACTAAAGGTAATTGCGCCAGCAGCGGAACCAGGCTCATTAACAGAAGAGCCCTTCTTTCTTTCTTCTGGTTCAGCTGGGGTTTGAGCGGCACTTTTAGGCCCTGCTCTGCCAGCTTTAAGTTCTTCTGAAAAATCTAGTTCCATGATATATAGTATTACACTTTTTTTTAAAAATTTTTATCCCCAAAGTTTATATACTACAGCGGCGGCTACAGCCGTCAACAGACCACTAACAAAAACCCAAGTTATTTTGTTGAATCCATTCATGAAAGCTTTTGTTTCAGCTACAGATCTTTCCATTTCCATCATCCTTGAGTTCATGTCCTCTATTTTTTTGAACAGTACGTCAGTTAAAGTGCCTAGCTGGATTAATTTTTCTTCAGCTCTGGCTATAGAGATAATTGCGTCTGATAATTTATCAACCTTTTCCTCTATTCGGGTTAGTCTATCTTCGTTTAATGTGGACATAAATTTTATTTAGCTAGTAATTGAGGTTAGATTTGCAACATTTTGAAAGTCTGAAGACAAATTTAATATTTGATACCTAATCTTAATGTAATGTGCTCCGCCTGGTTTTGCGGCGGTATTTGCAGTTGTTATTTCACTTGCCGCTGGTGATTTTAACAACAAGGCTCTATTAGGCAAAATTCTAAAATTATCATCTGGTTCTCCAGCCCATATAAAATCGCCAGGCTCTGAAACAAGTAAATTTCTTGGGAGCCCAGCGCACGCATAAAATTGTTCATTAGAAGCATATGTAGTATCGCTGTGTATACCAACATTATAACATGCTTCGCTGCCTTCATCGAAGCCTCCAGCGCCCACACCTTTATCTCCATTGTGGTCTACATAAAAGCAAACGTCGTGGACGCGAATTGCCTTGCCAGGGCCAGGAGTAGGAATAAGGGTTTTGGGAGATGCGTTTAAGTTTAAGAAGCCATCTCCACTAATTTTAAAAGTTTGCACTCTAAGGTCTTCACATATTTTGCCTCCAGTTCCTACTGCTAAAGTATATTGTGCGCCGTTTTCTGCGCCATCTTTACCAAAGAATGTCCCTTGGCCATAGGCTCCAAGTTTAACCGAGTAATTGGTAGAGTCGTCATCTACATAAAACTTGCCAGTACCAACATTAAGCCTACTGCTTTTTATAATTCCGCTAGATGTAATAGAACCAGTTACATCGATGCCTACAGTGCCTATGTTAAGCATTTCGTTTTCGTAACCGATTTTAATTGTGCCAGATTCGCTGTTATAAACATTTCTGCCTATGGATATGCAGTCGGCATCAGTTTCGCACCCTGGACCAATTTGATACTGCTTATACTCGCCAACGTTATTGGCGTTAAAATTCCATAAATTATCTCCTAAGGTATCGTCATGAATGCCATCTATGCTGCCTTTATGAATTGACCAATTTGAAGCTCCAAATGCAGTGAAAGAAGCAAGGTCTATTGTGTCAATTCTACGACCGTATACTATTATAGCACTAAGGCCGTCGCCGTCTGGATCTGGATCTATAACATAACCACCTTGTTTTACTTCTAAAGTGCTCCTGTCGGCAGCGGTAATTATCATCAATGTTTCGTTCTTTTTAAGTCCGTGAGCCGAGGACCAAGAAGCTTTTAGCGTGTTGTCTCTTAATCTGTTTGGGGTGAAGTTTGTTTTGGAATAATGTTGTAAATTAACCTCGTTACCGTTTTGAACGATTGTGTCTGTACCTACTGTTTGCAATGTAACAAAATCAAAATTTAAAGCTGTTTGACTAGCTCCTAGTGAGACTTCGCTTGTTGTTTTATAATTACCTCCGTATAATTCGACACCAAATATATTATCATCGGTTCGGCTTGAGACCTTGCCAAAAAGTCCAGCAGCTACAATCGGACCTTCAAAAGATTGGCTGAAAATCATCTTTACGCTGTCTCCAACGGAAAAGGGGTGGGAGTTTAAAGTTATTATAATTTCTTCAGATTTTCCTACAGGACTAGTGTTAAATCGAAAAGGTTTTTGGGAATCAGACAGGCGGTTGGATGAGCCTTGTAGTCCAGTAACATTTAATGTAGCATTGCTGGTATCTACGTTACTAGTGCTTATTTTTCTTGCTGTTCTGTGCCAAGCCCAAAAAGCAGCGTTGCCATTTGGAAGGTTATTGCTTGTTATAGCATAATATCTTTCTTGAACGCGCTCTAAGTTTTTAACGTCTCCTTCTGGAGCTTGTTTAATACGGTTTATATCCGTTAGGTCGTGAAAATGATTAGAGTTGTCACCAAATCCATTTTCAAATCCAGCCTGTTTAAAAAAATCATGGCCAACAGTTGTTGGACCTTCAAAAACAACTTGTATAGCTGCGTTGTTTGAGTTTGTAGCTCTTGCCGTAATGGCTCTTCCTTGCGGTGGGAATATGTTAAGTGTTTTACTTAATGTTGAATTGCCTGTAACTGTTAAATCTTTAATGTCTGCATCGCCGCCACTGGGTATGAGGCTGCTTAAATCTAAATCAGCGCTTCCTGTCACAAAACCACTAGGATTGTCTCTAGGATAAAACAATCCCGAATCTGAAGTCTTGACTAATTCGCCTGTTACTCCAGTTAGGGTGCCGCTTAAATTATTTAAATCATTATTAAATACTCCAGTTAAGTTGCCACTTAAATTATTTAAATCGTTATTGAACGCACCAGTTAAACTACCACTTAAATTATTTAATGATGTTGTTAGTGCGCCAGTTGGGGCAGTTAGCGCTAAATTTAAATTACCTGTCGCTACGCTAAGTTCGCCAGTGGCTCCAATTAAAGTTTCCGTTGCTGTGCTAAGTGCACCCGTTGCGGCAATCAACGATGCTATTTCTGCATCGTTAGATACAATTTGCCCAGACAACAAACCTCTTGGAATTGTATTTATCGTTACAGACGGATTTGTTTGGCCGCTAATTTCTACAGAAGGATTCGTTTGTCCGCTAACTGTTACGTTTATTACTGCCATATTATGCGGAAGTTATATTTTTAACAATAGTTACAGATCCAGTCAGTAGTTTCAAGGTAGTTCCATCTGTATGGTCGGCAAATACATCATAAGTGCAATCATTTTCTGTTAAAGCGGCTGTCTGCGCCTTTGTTAGGGAAATGGTCGCAATTCCTCCTGCGGAATTTGTTTTTTCAATAGTAAAAGTAGCCTCTAATGCATTATCAAAATTTCTTCTTATTTCTCCGCTAAGAGTTCTGTTGGTAAGGTCTAGTGCGCTGCTATCAGCTTGAGTAAAAGTAGTCTCAAACGAAAAAGTAGCCCTTTTTTCTATAGTTATGTTAAAAATTCCTGCTGCCATAAAGTGATTTACACTTTTTTATTAGGCTTTTCATGGGTGTAGCCCATGTCTTTCATTTTTAAATGATCCTTGTAGGTTTTTGCTTCATAACCCTTGCCCGTTTTGGGGTCATACATCATGTGTGGCTTAAAGTCTTTTGCGTCATCAACAGCCTTTTTTTCGCCTTTGGCTCTTTCTATTTGCTCTTTTGTTGGTGCACCCTTGTCTCCAACTTTACGCATTTTTTCTTTAGAACCTCGCTTAATTCGCTCTTTCTTTTTGCGAATATTTTCCCAAAGGCTTGAGTTGCTTTTAATTTGATCTGAAAAATCTAGTTCCATATAAGTTATTTACACTTAACCAGAGCAAGATTGACATTCTAATAAATTTCTACTCAATTCTTGTGATGGATTAGTCCCTCTTTGATAGTATAGGCTTTTAACCCCTTGTTCCCAAGCAAAAATCATAAGCTGACTGACATCTTTTGGAGAAGATTTAGGGTGAACCATAATATTTAAACTTTGAGATTGATCAATAAACTTTTGACGTTGAGCAGCTTGGATCAAGACTTCTTTTTGGCTTATTTCACCAAATGTCTTAAAAACGGCTTTTTCATCATCTGAAAAGAACTTTAAATGCTGAACTGAACCACCTTTAACTAGAATATCTTTCCATATCTCTGGTGTGTTTTTTTCTTTTTCTTCAAGCAATGCTTCTAGGTATGGATTCTTGTATGTAAATTTACCCTTAGCTAGATCTTTTACAAAATAATTACTGTTCAATGGCTCAATACTTGGAGACACTTGCCCCAAAATAAATGAACTGGAAGTTGTGGGAGCAATAGCCATTGTAGTGACATTTCTCTTGCCATATCCTTTTAGTAAAGGAGGCTCTCCATAAACCTCTGCCAGCTGTTCTGTGGCATATTGAGATTTTTCTTGTATTACTTTGTGAATTTCTGTATTCAAAAACTTGGCCTTCATTGACTCAAATGAAATCATCCTTGATTGCAAGAGAGAGTGCCAACCTAGCACGCCTATGCCCAGGGCTCTTTGATTCTTTGCAAAATTCATTGGAGCTTCAATAAATGGCTTGCCTTTACATTTATCAATAAACTCGGTCATTACCGCGTCCAAGAAGTAAGTTAAGGTTTCTACTGCGTCTGTATCTTTCCATTCTTCGTAATGAAGTAAGTTCATGGAGGAAAGGTTACATACAAATGATTCGTCTTTATTTGAGTGAAGCGCTATTTCTGAGCATAGGTTACTTGCATGAATGTCCATCCCCTTGTCTCTGTAGACTTGGGGAGAATTTCTGTTAACAGCGTTTTTAAACATAACATAAGGATATCCGCTTTCAAATCTCTTTTTGATGATTGAACCCCATACTTTGCGCTTGTCTTTGTCCCCAGCAAGCATCTCTTTCATCCAGGTGTCTGTAATTGTGACGCCTATTGATAGATTTTGTATGGCATTACCATCTCCTCTGATTTGTAGGAATTCCAAAATGTCTGGGTGCTCTACTGGCAAGTAAGCTGCGAAGCTGCCCCTGCGAACATTGGATTGTGAAACTACGTTTGCTATCGTTTCGAAAATTTCTAAAAAATGAACTGGCCCGTTTGATTTGCCACCACTGTTTATTTCGGCACCTCTTTCTCTGAGTTCGCCAAAATAGCCAGAGGTTCCTCCTCCGCCTTTTGTCATCATGCCGACCTCTGAGCTTTTCTTCAGAATGGCTTCCATTGTGTCCTCTATGTAAGAACCAAAGCAAGAAATCGGCAACCCTCTTTCTTTTCCAAAGTTAGCCCAAATGGGTGATGATAGGGAGTACCATCCTTTTGCCATATAGCTTTGAAACTTTTCAGAGAATCCAGGTATGGCTAGAATTTTTTGAGCAGCGTCAGCTACGGTAGCTATTCTCTCTTCTGGAGTTTCGCCATCTTCTAGATAACCCCTTTTAAGGAAAGTTCTTGAATCCTTATTTAGCCAGTAATAATCTTTGTTCATTTTATTGATTTAATGTTTTGAGTAATTCTTGAATAGTATCAATTTTTGAACTGATTTGATCTATATTAGATACCTTTTTTTCCACCTCTTCGCCTATATTAGAGTGCTCTCCAACCCCAACTGGGTTGCTAAGGTATATCATTAAATCTTGTGTTTCTATGGCCTTTTGGCCAATTAGTTTTTGTAATATCGCTTCTAAGTAATCCATAATTAAAATAAATCGTCTTCGTCAAATGATTTGTCCTTTTTCGAATACTCGACAGGACGCTTGAAGAAGAAGTCGGTGGCGGAATTGCCTAATACATCTTCATCAAACCACATAGTAAGGTTTATTTTATCTTTGTCAACATCAAAAACCTTTTCGAACCCAATTTGTTCTAAAGATTCATTTAGTCTGTTTTTAATAAATTCTTTTAAAATATCTGCGTTGAGGCCTTCTCTATCATAGTCCCCTATAATCCAATCAATAATGCTAGACTCAGCTTCAAAGGCGCATTGAGCCTCTTCTTTCAGCCTATCTGGTAGATCGGCGTTAAATAGTTCTGGATATTCTTCTCTCAAAGTGTTTAGGATTTTAGTACCAACGAGTCCGTGGATATTTTCTTCACGACTCGTGTAGGCTACTTGCTGAGCGGTGTCCTTTAGTACATTATCAAATCTGTTGAACCAATTAATGATATAAAACTGGCTAAACAGCGAAACATTCTCAACAAACAAAGTAAATAGGATCATTGAGTAAATGTATTGCTTCTTATCGTCTTTGTAGCATTTTTCTAGATATTTTTTTAGGTAGTCAATGCGCCCTCTAATAATGGGAAGTTTTAAGTTTTCTTCGAAAACATCCTCCAGCTCAAGCACGCTTAGTAGGCGCTCATAGGCGTTATTATGGATGACCTCAATATTGGCCATAACATATCCGAGGTCAGTGATTCCTGGGTGCGGTAAATGGTTTCCTAAATTAGCCCAAAATTTCTTAACAGAAACCTCAACTTGACCAATAGCAGAAAGAGTTCTCTTTATAATTTCTCTTTCTTGATCATTTAGATTTACTTTAAAATCCTGTACATCGGACTGAAAATTGAATTCCTTGTCAGTCCAAAAGCCATTGTGCATAGCGTTTACAAATTCATCCGTCCATGGATATAAATTTGGTTTCCTCGATACCTGTTCTTCAAATAACATACTTCTAAATTTACACCACCATATTTAAAAGTCAACTATTTTCTTTAAATTCATAAAAATATTTTTTGGCACTTGACTTTTCGTGTATTCGTGTTAAAATAGAGTTTATTACGAGTTAGCGAACGTAGTGAGCTGACGAGTAATTAATATATATATATTAAATATTTAAGTATTTTATAAGTATTTATAAAAATATATTATAATAAGACAAAATTGTCTTGACTTATTTGTTTTGATGTATTTATTAAATTCTTAATGATTAAATTAGAACAAGATGTTAACGATTTCTTTTTCTGCACTAGTGCCGATTGGTCTACAGTTGTAAAAGCTAAAAATGAAAATGAAGCGGCAAATAGGGCTGTAAGCAAGGTAATGAATGAGCTTGAAGAAGAAGCTTTAATATCTCCGTGTTTAAGAGTAAAAAAAATAGAAGAAAAATTTGAAGATTCAGATATTCTAATTAGAATAGATAAAGTTTTAGCAGATATGGGTATGCACAAGGAATCTAGATCTATGTCTCAAATTTTAAAAAATTTAAAAAAATGATTGGAATAAGCGGACTCGCAAGATCGGGCAAAGATACGTTGGCTAAAAATTTGGCCAAGATAATAACTTCTGAATTAGGCTTAGAAGTTAAAATACTTTCCTTTGCCGATAGAATAAAGTGGCAAATGAAAGATGTGATTCATGATCATTATAATATAAGCCCGTATACTGAAGATACAGAAGAAAAACAAATAATTAGAGATATTTTGGTTAGTCATGGAGAAACCATGAAAAAGATTTATGGCGAGACAATCTGGGCGGATCTAGTGATAGATAACATTAAAAAGAGCAAAGAGAAGTTTTTTCCTATAATTTCTGATGTTAGATTTGATTTTGAAGCCAAAAAAGTAAAGCAAAATGACGGATTCATTATTCACATATCAAAAGAAGGAAATAAGCCTCCAAATGAAATAGAAGCGAAAAACGATCCACTTGTTCAAAAGGTAGCAGATCTATGTCATTTTTGGCCCGAATATGAACCTGATAATATGTCGGAATGTGAGGATCATGCTCAGATTTTATGGGAAATGTTAAAGAATAACGACAAACAATGGAAAACGATATACACTTAATAGATAAGGTTAAAAACCACGCCGATCAGGATTCAATGAAAGAACTCATTGACAGGCACTCTGGTATATATGTAGAAATGGTTAACAAATATCTTCCAGAATCAAACGAAGGTCTCAATAAAGAAGATGTTCTTCAAGATAAAGATTTTTGCATATACGACGCGGCTATAAAATTTGATGAAACTAAAAATGCAAAGTTTAGCACATATATAGGAAACTTGGCAAGATGGAAGTGTTTAAACATTTATAATAAAAATATTAAATTTCCCCAATCTTGTATTTCTGAAATTTTTGATGACTCGGTCAGTTGCGAATCTGATCTAAAAAGAATGGAAAAGGAAGAACTTATTAAAAAAATATTTATCGGCATAGATAGAATGGAAGATAATAGAGTCAAAAAAATATTTAAAATGAGGTATAAAGACGGAAGAAAACTAACTCCTTGGAAAAAAATTGCGAAAAAGCTTGACTTATCAATTCAAGGATGTATAAATATCCACAACAAACATTTAACAGAGATAAAAAAATATGTATAGTAAAACAGTAATCGTAGGGAATCTCGCAAGAGATCCCGAATCGCGTCAGGCTGGTGAATATAATGTCACACGTCTTGTAGTAGCAGTTAATGATGGTCGTCAAAAGGATAAGGTGTCTTATGTAGACGTAGAAGCGTGGGGTAAGCTTGGTGAAATTTGCCAAAAGTATCTTACTAAAGGTCGTCAAGCACTAGTTGATGGTCGCCTAGTCCAAGACACTTGGGAGAAGGATGGCAAGAAAAATTCCAAGCTATATGTTAAAGCTGACAATGTTCAGTTTTTAGGTAGCAAGGGAGAAAAGGCTGAAAGCACTTCTCAATCCGCCCCAACAGGAACTGACGAAGAAATCCCATTCTAATGGATTTAATCGCAGACGTCCCCATCAATTCCCTGTCTTTTGGGAATGTATCATATAACATCCTCCGCCAATTTTGGCGGAAGGGTGTCAATGTGAACCTTTTTCCACATGGAGAAAGGGCCGACATTAATACTTTTGACAAAATAGATAAAGAATTCTTGGAATGGATTAAAGAATCTGCATCAACAGCTACTTTAAAATTAAAAAAAGACCTACCATCTTTTAAACTATGGCATTTAAATGGCTCTCATCATAGAGTAGGGTCGAAGCAGGCTCTTTACACTTTTTACGAACTTGACCAACCCACTGAGGCGGAAATTAATTTAGCAAAATTTCAAGATAAAATTTACTTTTCAAGTGAACATTCTGCCAATCTTTTCAGGGAAAAAGGAGTAGATGCATCAGTTCTTCCAGTTGGATTTGATGAAGACTTTCACATAACAGGAAAGCAATATCTGAATCCAGATGTAGTTCATTTTGGACTCATGGGAAAGTTTGAAAAACGTAAACATACCGAAAAAATTATAAAACTTTGGTTATCTAAGTTTGGAAACAATAACAAGTTTCAGCTTACTGTTTGTGTAACAAACCCATTTATAGAAAAAAAAGAAATGGATAAAATCTTGTCCGATTGTCTGTCTGGAACAAGGTACACAAATATAAATTTTCTTCCTTATTTGAAGTCCAATACAGAAGTTAATGAATTATTAAATTCAATTGACATTGATCTAACTGGATTAAGTGGCGCAGAAGGATGGAATATGCCAGCCTTCAATTCTACCTGCTTAGGTAAGTGGTCAATAGTGTTAAACGAGACCGCCCACAAAGATTGGGCAAACAATAAAAACTCTATACTTGTTGAATCTAACGGCAAGACACAAGCTTATGATAATAAATTTTTTCAAGAGGGTTCTCCATTTAACCAGGGAAATATTTATACTTGGGATAGTGACAATGTGGCAGAGTGTATGGATTTAGCTGTCTCAAAAAAGGGACAAATTAACACTGAGGGAGAAAAATTAAAGGAGCAATTTTCTTACAGTCGCTCTGTAGACCGCTTACTTAAAGGCATTGAAGAGATGTCTTAATTTTGGCACGGGCTTTGCAAAAGAGAAGGTCTATGTATTCAAACTTATTAAATCAAATTGAAAATGCCTTTCATGAAGGCTTTAGCGATAATTCTTTTCGTAAACTAGGAAAAGGTTATGTAGGTCCACTGGAAATCAAAGACGAAGAAGACTTTTATTTAATTAAAAAAGTAATTGTAGGCTTTGACTCTAGTGATATTACGGCAAATGTAAGAAAAAGCATTCTGAAGGTTTTTGTAAACAACGAAAAAGAAAAACCAACCGACACTGTCAGTTTAAGGATTGATACTGATTATATTGATGCTACCAAGATATCCTCTAAATTAAAAAACGGAATTCTTGAAATTAAGCTCCCTAAATCAGAAAATTCGAAAACAGTCAAAATTTCTGTAGAATAAACTGAAACCCTCGATAGAAATTGTCGAGGGTTTTTTTATAATTAGTTATGCCATTATATCTATATGAAAACAAAGAAACTGGAGAAGTCTCAGAGGTCCTTCAGGGAATGAATGACACTCACGAGTATCATGGGGAGGATGGATCAGAGAAAGGCCTCTGGAGGCGCGTATACGTCAACCCTAATATGTCTACAGACACAAAGCTTGACCCTTTTAGTGAATCATCATTTAGAGCCTCAACTGTTGGCAAAAACGATTCATATGGGCAACTTTTTGAGCGTAGCGCTGAAGCTTCTGAAATGAGAGCTCAACAAGCTGGGGGAGTCGATCCAGTAAAACAAAAATCATATGACGATTATAGCAAAATGACTAACGGCAAAGCACACCCAAATCAAATGAAAGAAAAAATGAACAAAGCAATAGAAAAAGCCTCAAAAAAAGGTATAAATATAGAAATTTAAAATTATTATAAAAAATGAAAGCAATACTAGAAGAAAAAGAAATAAATCTTATTAATCAAATCCTTACAGATTTTCCAATTAGAGAATTAGGCAAAGTGCAACAAATACTGAGCATTATCGAATCAAAAATTGAAAACGAAGAGACCGAAGAGGTTGAAGAATCTAGCCCTGAAGAATCTAGCCCTGAAGAAAGTTAATATCTTTATGTTAGAGGCGATATTTGCACCTTACCCCAGCCCGAGTCTCCAGTCTTTACGAGTAAAAACTCTCCACTGTACATAAGGGATCCCTTGACGCCATCGTTTGAAGTCGTATTTGTTGCGTCACCCGAAGGAAGATTTAAATAAACTCCTTCTTCAAAGTCCAATAAAAGAGTATCTTCCCCCTTAGAATGAAGAGTGGTGCCGCCACGACTGTCCCTCATCACAGACCCGCCTTTATGTTGAGACTCTATATCTCGTCCAAAAATAAAAGTACCGTTCCCACTGGACTCTATGTTCTTCCCAAAGAGCATACAATGTTCTCCATCTGCTACATCAATATTTTGCCCAAGTATGAAGCTATCGCTAGACCCCGTTACTTCAATGCTTGCGCCCCTAATAAATAAATTGTCACTTTGCGCTGCATCTCTGCCCGAGAATTCTATATCCCTGCCAAGAATATCACAATAACTATATGAGCTAACTTGATTATTTGTAGATTCTCCAGTAAAATCAATACCAGATCCAAATATCTTTGAATACTTTACTTTTATTTTTTCATCTTGCAATTCGATCTCTGCACCCTCAACATTTGAGTAGGATAAATCATTATTTATTTTTAATCTAGTGCCCCTAAACGATGAAAAGCTTGCTCCACTTACATTACAGTTAATTAAATTTGAACCGCGAGAATGATAGAAGTCAGATAAAGTGCAACTTGAAGTATTGCTTATGTTACTGTTATAAATCAACGATAAAGTAGAAAGATTTGTATGACTAAGGGAAGACAATTGACAACCTGAAATATCAGAAGCTACTATATCTGACATTGATGACTTGGTTACACCAGTTAAATCTGAGCCAACTACATGATTTAAATCAAAACTATCAGAGTTTTCAATCGTAGATGTCTCAAAGTTAAAAGTACAAAAATCACGAGACGAAATGTACTTATTGTAATTATCAGGGTAAATGACATCACCCACATTATCAAACCTATGGCCACCAACAATAAACGCGTTAGAGCAATTTTCAAGTGTATTATTTTTCCCAAATATGTAATTTCCTTCTTCTCTTGAATTCTGCGTAAAGTACGATGTCCCGCTAATACTATTATTCTCGCCAAACATAAAGGAGAAGGCTGAAGTACCATTAACAGAATCATTACTAATAATATTATCCTCTCCAAAAATTAAATTATTACTACCAGACAAAATATTTCCAGTGCCATTTATAATCGTACTTTGCTTGCCGTAGATAACATTATTTAATCCATTTAAAATTGTAGAGTATGTGTTATTTCGATAATCTGTAAGTTCAATATTATCAATAAACCCAGTCACTAATACTTTATTTTTATTTCCATTTAAAATAGTAGAATTAGAGAGCCCAATCCTAGTCCCAAGACTGTTAGAAATGCCACCACCCGCTGCTGATATTTCATTTCCAAACCCATTAAAAACCGAAGAATAAAAGGAAGCTTTAATTGAAGACCCAAGACTGTTAGAAATATTACAAAATACTGGATAATTGTCGGCGGGACGGTCGATTTCAAAACCTTCCCGAGACCCAGTTTGTATGCTTGAATTTATAGAATTACTTATTGATGAAAGTTGTCCATGCACACTGCACTTAACTGAAGAAGAAATTGAAGAATAGCTTTCAAAGGTTTTCCTGCTGTGGGTAAAATCGCTAAGTAAATCGCTTTGCTCTAAACCAACTAATTCTGGTTTTGTTGAATCAATTCCATTCCTAAAGAGTAATTTTCTATACATGGAATGAGTCGTCGCATGTATGTCGTTTCTTCTACCATTTAATATGGTGCCACCTATTCCGTCTATGCTATTTTCTTCTCCTCCGAATATATGAGAATTTCTGTTTTGTACGCCTTCAATAGTCGACTTCCTTAAAAGGATATCCGCAAAAAAAGAATGCAGCTCACCAGCTTTATTTGAGCCTATTACATTGTTTTCTCCATTAATTATCGTGTTGTAGTTTTTAAAATCTCTATGGATGAACGAGAACCCATTAGTTAAATCTTTTGAAAACGACCCAGTTAAAAAACTCAAATTAATTGTGTTGCCCGTGCCTCCAAATATGTAAGAATTGTGCCCAGAAGCTTTATTGTTTATACCAGCCACTATCGAGTTTGCTCCAGCCAACTCATTTCCAGAACCATTTAAAATAGTAGAAAAATCAGACTGAACTTTATTATCTATTCCATTTAAAACAGATGCATATATAGGTTGATCAAAGTATTCTTCCTCAAACCAGTGGCTCAAAACCCTCTCATAACCACCTTCATTAGAAAAAGTATATTCGGGGCTGGCGGCGCCTTGGCTACGTTTAGCAACTTGTTCGGGATGATCGTTAAATGGAAATTTAGTAAAGTCTGCACCAAAACCGAGCTCTACGATTTCTTGTCCAGCACCCCGAAAACCAGTATAAGTGATTAATACGTCCGTATTCGCATTTATAATAGAATTATCTGCAGTCCCAACTAAAGAGTTGTCGGATTGATTTACTAAATTTCCACT
>Ga0181379_1000341_pt1 | contig 23834 bp, 16 predicted proteins | sample 2SPOviralmetaG_FD_130115 | JGI IMG/M metagenome (GOLD analysis project Ga0181379, IMG submission 130115) | Marine viral communities from the oligotrophic San Pedro Time Series (SPOT) site, San Pedro Channel, CA, USA - 2 SPOT_SRF_2009-07-10 | ecosystem: Environmental > Aquatic > Marine > Strait... | reverse complement strand
GCTCGAAATGAGGGATGAAGTTGGTATGGGCAAAACCCTTGACGTCATCCTGTACCGAGGTGAACTTCGCATCGGTGACTCCATCATGCTCGCAGGTCAAGACGGCCCTTTCACGACCCACATCAAAGGACTCAAACGTCCTCAAGGCATGGCTGAAATGCGCGATGCTGGAAAACGCTGGGTCAATTTCGAAAGCGTAGAAGCAGCATGTGGTGTCAAAATAGTCGCTCCTCAACTCGAAGCCACGATTGCGGGAACAACCCTTCACTTGGCCAACACTGAAGAGGAAAAGACCGTTGCTGAAGAAGCCATACGAGAAGAATGGCGCACCATCTTCGAAGCGATGCCTGTGATGTGTTCGTCCTGCAACGAAATTTTCGCTCGGTCCGACTTCGCAGAACACACGTCTTCTGGAGCCTGCAGGGGTGCAGAGGAAGACCGCACTGGCGTGGTCATCAAGGCCGACACGGTCGGCGGGTTGGAAGCGCTGGCTTTCGAGTTGCACCAACGCAATATTCCCGTGCGCCAGGCCACCGTCGGCCCGGTCAACAAAAAGGACATCCTCATGGCCAAGTCGGCCTCGGATCCGCTACAGCGTGTGATTCTCGGCTTCTCCACCAAAGCCAACACGTCCGACGTCGCCCAACAACTCAGCGACGAGGAGGGAGAAGTGAAGTTCCTCTCCGGCCCCATCATCTATCACATCATGGACGCCTTCGAAGAGTGGCAAGAGAAAACCAAAGAAGCCATTGAAGAGGAACAGCGAGAAACCCTCGTCTATCCGGGACGTGTCCTCTACCTCAAAGACCACACCTTCCGGGCCAAAGGCCCAGCGATTGTCGGCATGCGGGTCCTCGGTGGACGAGTGCATGTTGGACAACGGCTGATGAAATTGGATGGCACACCCGTAGGGCAAATCAAAAGTTTGCGAACCAGGGATTCTGAAGACGTTCGTGAAGCCATGCAAGGATCTGAAGTCGCTGTCGCCGTTCAAGGTCCAACGGTCGGCCGACACATTGAGGAACTTGACGAGTTCTATGTCGATGTACCTGAGCGGCACGTCAAGCGTCTGAAAAAGGCAGATTTGTCTCCTGTCGAAGAAGAGATTCTTGACGAGATTGTTGCTCTGCATCGCAAAGACAACCACTTTTGGGGCCGATAACGAACGCATTGCACGAGAAGCGCGTGAGCATTTTCACACATAGAAGCGCACACATTCATATAAGATACCAGTGGAATATCTAACTACAAGGGGTCTTTGTCATGGAAGCAGGTATGCAAGCAAATGCAGGCGGCGCTCGTACTCAAGATTTGATTGCGACCGTATCGGCCATCTCGAACAGCCTCATGAATGAGGTCAGCAAGGTCATCATCGGAAAGAACGAGAACCTCCGGCGGGTAACCGTTGGTATCCTCTCAAACGGTAACATGCTGTTGGAAGATTTCCCCGGATTGGCCAAGACGCTTCTGGCCAACACCTTCGCCCGTGCCCTTGGATGCAAGTTTAAGCGCGTTCAGTTTACCCCTGACCTGCTTCCTTCTGACATCATGGGGACGTACATGTACGACCAGAAAGCGGGTGAATTCAAGCTCCGTGCAGGTCCTTTGTTCTCCAACATTCTCCTCGCCGACGAAATCAACCGTGCACCGCCTAAGACCCAAGCAGCACTGCTTGAAGCCATGGAAGAAAAACAGGTGACCATTGAAGGTATCACTCACAAACTGCCAGCTCCGTTCGTCGTGATCGCCACGCAGAACCCCATTGAACAGGAAGGAACCTATCCGCTTCCCGAGGCTCAAATGGACCGATTCCTGATGAAGATGAGCATGGGCTACCCCGACCGAGCCGAAGAGAAAGCCATTCTGGCCCGACGAAAGTTGCGAGGACAAGACGAACACGTGGTTGAACAAGTCACTTCTCCGAAGAAAGTCGTGGCCATGCAAAAAGCCCTCGAAACAGTCCACGTTGACCCTGCTATCCTTTCTTACATCATTGAAATCGTTCAGCGAACCCGAGAGGATCACCGTGTGATCAACGGAGCATCGCCTCGTGCAAGTCAAGCCCTGTTCAAGACCGGACGTGCTGCAGCCGCTGTAGCCGGTCGCAACTATGTCATCCCCGACGACATCAAAGGCATTGCTTTGCAAATCATCTCTCACCGAATCAACATGAAGCCAGAGGCCAAGATTCGAGGCATCACCGGCATGCACATCGTTCGAAAGATCCTCTCCGAAGTACCCGTTCCTGTAATTCAACCGGCTTGATGGTGCCTTGGTGAGGCTTGCATTCAAAGAGGAGGTCCTCTTTGGGTGAATTACTGGAGGTGCGTGTGATGAATCCATACAAGATGGTTATTGCTGTTGCCAACCAGAAGGGCGGATGTGCAAAAACCACAACCGCTGTCAATGTCGCTGCAGCCCTAGCCAAGGGGTCCCGGCGTCAAGGATTGCCTCCAGCCAAGGTCTTGCTCGTGGACCTTGACCCACAGGGAAATTGCGCAACCTCATTTGGTCTGGAGAAGAAGAAGATTAAGAAAACGGTGTACGACCTCCTTACCAACGATTCAGGAGAAGATTTGCCTTTGATGGAAGAATACATCATCCATCCAGAAGACATAACAAAAGCAATGCGAGATGCTTGGAGCAATCGGAACGGCGGCAAGAAAGTGCCAACCACCATCGATGCAGGTCACCTTTACATTCTGCCCAGCGACATTCACCTCTCGGGTGCTGAGATTGAACTCAGTCACAAAATTGGTCGAGAAACCCGCCTTCAAGAAGCATTGATGCCGATCATGGATGAGTTTGATTACATCATCATCGATACACCGCCATCCCTTGGTTTGCTCTCCATCAACGCCATGTGTGCTGCGAACTGGGTGATGGTTCCAGTTCAAGCAGAATACTACGCTCTTGAAGGGTTCAGCATGCTCATGAATTCGATCAAGATGATTCAACGGCGAATCAATCGAAATTTGAAAATCTTCGGGATTGTCATGACCATGGTGGACGGACGCTCAAAATTGAGCACGTATGTTTGCGACCAGGTCAACAAAAAGATGCCCAACAAATTGTTCAACACCACTGTTCGCCGTCTTGCAAAGGTCGCTGAGGCACCGTGGAGCGGTGCCCCAACGGTGATTTTGAACAAACCGACCAACTCTGGCGCTGGTGCAGGCAGTTTGGAGTACTGGACTCTTTCCAAAGAGGTGCATCAGCGTGTACAAGAAATCCGCCGCGAATTTGGAGTCACCGAAGAATCACGTCTCCGCCTTGAACGCAACATCAGATAGAGTCTTGGTCGTGAGCAATGAGTGGTGAAACCGCCATCCACCTCCACTGAATCTTCGCATGGGTTAAGTATAGGCCCAAGTCAAACGGCTACTGGGATAGCCATGACAGCAGAAGGGATGACCTCCGTCAGCGTGAGTTATGAAATTCGAAGGCAGCTGAACACGCTTCGAACGACCGGTGATCACAAGAGTGTGAACGACCTGCTGGGGGAGATGATTCGAACCCATAAGATGTTGAAGATGAAAGGAGAAATTGACACCCTTCGAGAGCGGATGAAACAAGCCGTTGACGTTGATGTTGAACACCTTGCAGAACGCCTGAATCTTGCACCATTCCAAGTGTGATTCCCATGATGTCCTGGCGCCCTCCTGGCTATCAATTCCGTGCAAAAGACCTCGTCAAGGCGCTTTGTAGCGACAGCACGGATCAAGCGGCTTTGTTGATGGCTGCCATCCACGGTAAGGTTGAATTATTCGCCGACGCCACGGCTTGGAATGGATTCCTCTGGTTGGTGATGAACACTTGCAAAGTAGAGGGGCAACACCTCTACACCGGCATAGAGCTTGGTTCGCTGAAAGCCAGTTTGCCCATTGTGTGGATCTAATTCTTGCCGTACTTGGCCAACCATTCGTGGCCGTACCATCGCCATTGATCCATAGTCCAGCCATCTGGCAAGCCTTCTTCAGGAAGCGGAGGGGCCTCGTCTGGCATTTGAGACTCAGCGGGGGCTTCCTCCTCTTGAGGGGTTGACATCGCTGGCATGCCAGCGATGGCCTCAATGCTTTCTTCCTGGTAGGTGATGCTTGCAGCCTCTTCCTTGGCCTCGCCGCTCTTCAAGGCCATATCGCCAAAGCCATCGTCCTTGACCTCAAAGTCCAGTTGAGCCACATCATCGTCCCACTGTTCGTCAGAGATGATGCCGCCTGCTGCGGAAAGACCGCCACGCCCTTCGAGGGCTTCTTTTGATGCGTTGCTGGAGAAGTTGGGATTGACTCCACCGTATTCCTTCTTTGTCGCTGAGGCCTTGCGCTTGTTGACCAAGAACGCAACACCAAGAATGAGGGCTGTCAAACCACCGAAGGCCACGACACCAACCGAGATCACTTGACTCAAGACATCTTCATCGACTTCGAGAGGGGAGTTGCTCTTGGTATCTTCCTGCTGCGATGTGTTCCAGGAGAAGAATCCGAGAACCAATTCGCCCTCATCGACGGTGCTTCGGTAGGCTTGATATGCTGGATTGTTCCACCCCAAGCACGCTTCTGAGGTGTCGTTCTTATCGTTGAGACAGTGGTCTTGTTCAGTCTGAATGAATCCCTTGGTGTCATCGTAATCTGCGTTTGAGCCCACTCCGTCTCCATCTGCATCGTAATGCTCGTTCGGATCAATGTCCATCAGAGGTGATTCTGTTCTGTCGACCCATCCATCTCCGTCCTCGTCAAGGCATCCGAACGATGGGAGCGCTACATAGCCTGTTGAGCTGTTGATATCAGGGCTCACTGCCTTGGTCGACGTTCCGAATTCCCAAGGACAGGCATCAGGGCTTTGACCTTCCGAGGCATCTCCATAACCATCGCCATCGCCGTCCAACCATTGTGTTGGATTGTTAGGGAGGGCATCTGCGCCATCTTCAATCGCCCAGTTTTCGGATGGGTCAGAGTAGCCGTCGAGATCGCTGTCTGGGCAACCATAGCGGTCAATGTTTGAAAACGCGTTGACCGCTATGCATCCATCCGGCTTGAACCCTTCAGGGTTGTCTCCGTATCCGTCGCGGTCTGCATCGGCCCATTGTGTAGGTTCAGAAGGAAACACGTCGCCGTCCTGTCCGTTTGAGTTGTCTCCATAACCATCGCCGTCGGAGTCTTTCCACTGGTCAGCGTTGTTTGGAAACAGGTCCGGGTCCTCGCCGGCCACGTTGTCTCCATATCCGTCGCCATCAACATCAACCCACTGGGTTTCGTCGAAAGGGAAAGCGTCGGGGTTGTTCCCCTCAGAATTGTCTCCGTATCCGTCGCCATCGCCATCCTCTGTTTGTGTCGGGTCGTCGGGGAACGCATCGCTGAGGTCGTTCACGCCGTCAAGGTCGGAATCCAAATCGAAGTATCGGACATTCGTCGTGGATGGTTTGGTGCCAATGGAGAAGAATTGGCCTGTGAATTCAGGCTCAATGCCGATGATGTCTCCTGATGAGGAGAACGAAGCAAGGATGGTGAAGTTGGTCTGGTCGAGAAACGTCACCTTTCCTTGTTTTGCTCCAACGACGTACATGTTGCTGAATTGGCTCAGGTACGTGGTTTGCTTGGTATGGCCCAAAGCAATGCTGGATGCGGTCCACGTGCTCGTGTCGTAGCGGTAGACGGTGCCACCTGTTGTTCCAGCGAGCAGGGTGTCGTTGTCGACGGCTTCCATCTGTGAAACGATGGCCGTAGGGTCTGAAAGTGTGTTCGTGAGTGCACCGGCTTGAGAATGGACGTAAATTTTCTTATCGTAGGATGCGAGAGCCAATTTCCCGTCGTTCAAGATTTCAACCGACGAAATTCCGGATGAAATCACAGTGCTGCTGATTCCAGTGAAGCCATTGGTATCGTATTGGTCTGCACGACGTTTTCCTGCGAAGTACACCAACCACAACTCGCCTTGTTGATCCAGCACAGCGTCGTTGACAGGGTCGGAGGTCGTGATGTTCCAATAGATTGACTGAGTGCTCATTTGCACCACATATGCACCGTTTTCGTGCGCGACGGTCACCAGTTCTTGTGCGTCGTCAAGACGAGCATTGTTTGTTTGGACCTCAAGAAAAACCGTCCACTGTGTTGCAAGTATGCCGTTGCTGAAGGCATTCACACTGACGTTCCCCTGGTTGTCAACGGTGAGAATCCGACCATCGTTCAGGGCCTTCCACAGCACCAAAGGCCGGTCCAATTCGTCGGTTTGACCGGCATCGGTTAAGGAGTCAAGGTCGGCTGAAACTGTCCCTATGAGGAGAACCTGGGTTGAGAGGAGGAAAACAACGAACGACGCAAGGATGCGGTTCATGTCGTCACCGAACCGGGCGTAAGATATGAAGCACGCGCTTGTCTGTGCTTTGAGCAAACGCTCAATTTTCATCATCTTCGGCGGGCTCAAGGCGCTTTGCAGGAGTTTTGGACACCGGCTTTAGAGTCCCTCTCACTGGTTTGAGTTGAGCCGTCTTAGGCTTGCCGACCGATGCGGAGGGCGGTGCCCCACGCTCTTTCTTGGGTATCAGCATGTGTCCAACAGGTGTCAAGGACGCTGTTCTGACACTTTCTTCTTCCTCAAGCGGCCTCAAAACCCCACGAATTGGTTTGAGCAGGGCTGAGGGCTGACTCATCATTGGCTCGTGATCGACAACTTCTTCCTCGACGGTGATGGATTCTGCGACCGCTTCAACGGGCTCGTCCACGACTTCCATCGCCTCGCTGACTTCGGTTTCAACTTCGTCGGGCAGGTCGGTAGCCTGTGGTTCGGTGGCTTCCATTTCTTCGACGGTTTCAGCCACTTCTTCCATGGCCACATCTTCTTGGGGCACAAAGGCTGGTGCTGGTGCTCCGATGGGTTGGCGGACTGTTCGTACGGGTTCAGGAGCACTGACGGGTTGGCGAACGGTGCGGTTTGGCAGCGGGGTGACTTGGCCAGCCAGCGATTTCGCACTGGTGGACGGGGCCCGCATGTTGCCGAGACCGAGACGAGGCTCTTCCTGCGCTTGCTGGCCCATGAGTCCTCGTAGAGGTCGCCCTGCGGCAGCACCCAGTCCATCAGGCCGGGCGCCCAAAGCAGACGGGTCCATGGCCCCTGAACCAAAGGCAGCAGGTGCTTGGCCTGAGATGGATTGCATCCACTTCTGACGCTTTTCAGCACGGGTGTCCGTGGCTTGGAGCGAGCTGAATTCTTGTTCACGTGCTTGCAGCGTCGTCTCATCGGCATCGATTTCGCCCTGGATTTGCTGGGTGACTGCTTCACGCATCTTGTCCTCAGCCATTTCCTTGAACGAATCCATCTTCTCGGCAAGACCCTTGAGCCGATCGCGTATTTCAGCGCGCTTAAGGCCGAGTTGGCCTTCAATTTCTGCACGAATCTGGGCTTCTCGCTTACGAACATCGATGAGCGCTTTGTTGCGCATGATTTCCTCTCGCTTGTCGAGTTGCCGTTCCAGTTGGGTGGCGACTTCCTCTTCCTTTCGAATCTTGAAAGCACGGAGGCGCTCTTCCATCTCAACCTCAAGTTCGAGAGAGGTTTCATCCTTGAGCAAGTCAAGGTCGGTTTCATGGGTTAATCGTTCATTGCGGAGTTGTGCATCCACCTCAGACATGATGGCCTTTCGTGCAGCGGCTTCCCTGGATTGGAATTCAAGATCGAGACGCTCGCTCCAATCTTGTTTGTTGGCAGAGTATTGAGCTTCGAGTTGTTCCCGAAGTTCGGCTTCACGCTCGTACCTGTACCGGGAGAGCCGGTTTTGGATTTCGGCTTCTCGAGCATGACGGTATGCGTTGAAATCATGCTCCATTCGGTGTTCGAGTTCGTTTTCTATTTCGGCTTGGAGGCTTCGTGAAATATCATCGATGGCTTTGCTGAATGTCAGGTCGTACTTAGCCTTCAATCGGGACTTTCGCTCAGCAAGACGTGTTGCTTGCTGCTCGTCGAGTTGTTGTTCGATTTGAACTCGCAGTTCATCCCGTCGCTTGGCGATGGCCAATTCGACATCTTCTCGCATACGGTCTTCCAGATCATCAGTTTCCTGACGAAGTTGGTGTTCAATGTCTTGTTGGAGTTGTTGCGCGATGTCTTCTTCGAGGCGGAGGCTTCGACGCTCAAATTCGACTTTCAGGCGCGCCTCACGTTGCTTTAGACGTTGGCGGAGTTGTTGTTCCAATCGCGTTCGAATGCCACGTCGGAGCTGCTCCTCTCGCTCTGAAAGCAAGGCTTGATGCCCTTCTTCGAGACGGGCGACCTCCAGTTCTTCCATTTCTACAAAACGTTCTTCCATCTCTTGCTCGAGGTTGGCTTCAATGTCTCTGAGACGTTCTTGAAGTTCCTGATTGTAATCCAATCGCAACCGCTCTTGTTGAATGGAAAGGCGGCGGTCGTACTCTTCGTGGAGTTGAGTTTCAATGGTATCCTTGAGTTGTTCTTTTCGCTTCTCAAGGCGCTTCTGCTGTTCAACACCATGTTGCTCTTCCATGGCACGAATTTCACGTTGAAGTCGGAGATCCAACTCATGGCGGACCCGTGCTTCTTCGTTGGCTAAGGCGGTGCGTTCCATGGTTTCTAATTCGGCTTCCATGGTGGTCCTGAGTTCATTTTCAAGAGCGTCAAGCGTGAGGTCGTGCTGAGTCGCCAAATCTTTGGCGATGTTGGCCTTCATCGCATTGACACGTTCTGTGATGGCTTGCTGACGCAACCTGCGTTCTCGTCGGAGATCGGCTCGCAGTCGCTCTTCTTGGCGGAACCTCGCCTGCGTGTTGACGGCATCGTCGAGGGATGCAGTGCCAGCGGTTGTAAATTGAGAACGAAGGGAAGCCAGCGTCATTCGTTCGCTCCCATTCGAACTGTTGAGCGTCGGCTTCTCAGCCTCGCTGTCATGGCTTTCGCTCATACTCATTGGAATCCCATCCACTTCTTCATCGGCTTCTCTTCATAGATAAGGAGCGCGACGAAAAGAAGGGGTAGTACGGCCCTTTTTGGACCTGAATACAGCAACCGAACCTTCTTCAAAATCGAACAACAAATTCGGTCTCGCATGCAGGGCATTCAATCTGCCGTTCACCGGGCCTGCGCTTCATTCGGAGGTTTCTGTCGCATCCAGGGCATGAAATTTCAATCCTTGGCGTTTGTTTGGTGAGCGTGAAGTATGCTTCGCACATTCCGCATTTCAATTCTGCAGGACGATGATCAACGCCAGCGACAAGCACCTTTGAGCAGGAAGGACAGGAGACTTTCTCCTCCATCCATTTCTTTCGGGTGACAGCATGGTCTACACGAACGCGTGCTGAACAGAGTTGACAGGTCAACTCTCCAAGGTCCATAGGGAGCATGCCCTGACATTTCGGGCATGAAAGCGGTGGGGGTGAAACACGAGACTCAACGACCAGTTCCTCGGACATGGGAATCACTTCTTCTTCGAATAAAGGACCATTTGTTCAGGAATGAAATTCCATGGGACATCAAGAGCCAAGCCGAACTCTTCTGAAAGACGTGTGATGAGTTGTTTGGCTCCCACTTGGTCGCGGGAACCTTCGAGATTGAGAACAATCACATCGCGTCCTTCCTCATCAACCGCCAGGGATGCTAGGGTGGCGGTCACCGTAGGCGCCGGCATGGAAGGCTGGGCTGCAGGTGCTGCAGGTGCTGGCGTTGAGGTTTGGAGCAATTCGGGAAGGTCAACGTGCTGGCGCTTGCGCCACCATCGGGCACGGCCCTCATCCCGATGATTTTCGATGAGTTCCAAGGAAGCGAGTTTCTTCAGGTGATGGTAGAGATTGTAGCGGTCAACATCCAACGTTTTTTGCAGTTGAACGGTGCTCATTTCCTCGCTGTTAGCAAGCGCAACATAGGCGCTCCGGCGCGTTGGATGGGCGAGGGCGGTCGTGATTGGGTCGCCTCGTACTCGTCCCATTCTCGCACCTGCTCCGGAGATAGGCCCATAGGGTTTGAAGATGTCCCTCCATTCAGGAAAGAACAGATTAGGTTCGAGCAGGGAAATAACGGTCTCTAAACATCGAAAAAGCGGTGATTGTGTCCTGCTTCATGCTCCGTAGAGTCTCTTTGATGAGCGGGATGGACTGGCCGTTTTCGGCAAGACGGGCCCCGTTGATGATCACCAAAATGACGGAGGCTTCGTGAATCAAAACACCCACCCAAAGTTGGTCGTACCACTGTTGAATGACTGCGAAGACCAACGTGACTGTGATGGCGACCGAGAGAAACAGATTCTGCATGAGGGTGCGTTGCGCTTGCCTCGCAAGGTCGATCATCTCGGTCAGCATTCGGGGGTCGTCTCCCGGGATGAGGATGTCTGCAGCCTCTAAGTTCACGGATTCTCCGGTTCCAACGGCAACTCCAACGTCAGCCACTGCGAGCGCGGCAGCGTCGTTGAAACCGTCGCCAACCATCATGGTCACGTGAGAACTGGAACGTGCTTTGACCCAGGCGACTTTCTCCTCTGGACTTAATCCTCCGTGTGCAGCACTTTCTGGCAGCCCCACGCTTCGAGCAAACTCAGATACGGCATCTTGGTGGTCTCCGGAGAGGATTTCAACGTTGACGTTGCGTTGGTCCAAAGAAGCGATCAAAGCGTCAGAGCCGTCCCTGGTGTCATCATGGATGAAGGTGATGAGGGCAATGCCTGCTCCATCCTTGGCCAGGAGGCTGGCCCCGTGCCCCTCAGATTTCGCTTCTTGAAATGCTTTCACGAGTGAATCTTCCACTTCGATGCCCATCGAGGAAGCCTTGTCTGGGCGAAGGAACACGACTTGACTGCCGCCATGAATTCCAGATACGCCGGCATCAATATCAGACAAATCCTTGATGGTGGCCGGTTTGATTTCGTTTTCTTGACAATAATCCATCACGGCTAAGGCATAGGGGTGAGACGAGCGTGATTCCAACCCCATCATGATTTTCAATGCGCTGTCTTTTCGGCGGTTCTTGCCCATCACGAGGTTTCCAACTGTAGGGCGTCCTGAGGTCAACGTACCGGTTTTGTCGAGCAATATGTGGTTGACTTTTGCCATCCGTTCAAGAGCCGTGCCCCCACGGACGATCACACCTTTCTGTGCTGCTCTGGAAAGGGCAGCAGCATGGGGTACAGGCGTTGCGAGAAGAAGAGCACAGGGGCAAGATACCACCCAGAGAAGGAGGATGATCTTCCAGTTGTCTGGGAATGCTAAATACCACACGGCGAAGGCTCCGAAGAGCACCATGGGGACCCAAATGGCAGTGAACTTTTCGATGCCTGAGTGCAACCTTGGCGGAGCTTCGCGGAAGGTGTGGACGGCTTCGATCAGACCGGAGAGACGGGTTGAATCTCCAACCGCAAGGACCTGACAAACAACAGGCCCCCGAGCGAGGACCAACCCTGCTTCGATAACATCGCCGACGCCTACATCAACCGGCACGGATTCTCCGGTGAGCGGCGCTTTGTTCAATGCCCCCTTGCCTTCGATGATTTTTCCGTCGGCCGGAATCAATTCTCCACTACGGATTTCGATTGTATCTCCGGGTCGAATCAAGTCAATAGGGACGATTTCAACTTCCGGCGTCGTCGACAGTCCTGCGGCCGCCACAGGACCTGTGGCCATGGTCAGAGAAATGCCCATTGGGGCTGCAGATATGGTGGTCGTTGGTGTGATGCACACCTCGGCTTCCCCACTCACTTTTCGTGCTGTACGTGGAAGGCGATCGAGACCTCCTTGCATGGCTTCTCGGGCTTTGATGAGCGCATCTCCTTCGAGATGGGCTGTGAAGGCGACGAGGATGGTTACAATCAGCGCTTCTTCCCACATTCCGAGAATACAGGCGCCTATTACAGCCAGGGAGGTCAGGACTTGGAAGCCCATTTGGAAATTCTTCAGCGAAGCAAGTGCTTCTTTGAACATTTGAATGCCTCCAATGACAACTCCCGGGATGGCGAGAATCGGAATGAAGATGCCATGATAGCCTGAAAATTCAGCCAGCATGACGATGAGAAGGACTGGGAGGGCAATGCCTCCGCCAATGAGCCGCCACTGGTCCGGACGAAGGCGGTTGGATTTTGCAACGGCGAACTTTGGCTCGGTACCAATGATGTGTTCAAGGGCTCGTTTCCGGGCTTTGACCAGGGCTTCATTGTTGCTTGAAACCAGTTGCAGCAGGATCCTGTCATCATCTGATATTTCTGCATCCAGGACGCCTGCCTGCCTTCGCATCACCCGGTCCAATCGTTGAACAGGGACGTCGTTCCTTTGGGCGACCGCTTTGGCACGGACCCCGACCAGTTCATGATGTTCGACATCGGGAGCGTGTCCGAGGGAGCGAAGCACGCTGGACACCTCTGACATGGGCCCTTCCTCGAGGTTGATGCTGACCTTGACGTCGGCAGAAGTCGCCGAGACCGTTGACGAGGTCACTTGCTTCATGTGGCTAAGCGCTCCCATGGCTTTGGCAGCGCAATCCGGGCAATCCATGCCGAGAAGCGGCCAGCTCACGGTGTACGTCCCGCTCATGTCCTCAATCACTGTCATATCAACGACTTCAGCAACCAAGACTTCTTCTTGCTCAACCTCTGGTTCGTTTTGGATGATGATGGGTTCTGGAGGCGCTTCATTTGTCTCCTCGTCTTCGAGAGAGAGAAAGACCTCATCATCACCATCACTCCCCATATTAATAACCACGCCACTTCCCTTGATGAACCCTTCCAAGCAAGAATGTCGAACCGCCGTATTGGGCGAATGTTCTTCCTGTTGGAGCCTTTCGTAGGAACGATGCAGTGGCTTCCTGAAGACTGGGTACCTCAAGTCGTGGTGATCGACATTGACGGGACCATCACCGATGAGAAAAAACATCTCTCGCTGCCAGCGGTTGAAGCCCTGCGCCGCTTGGAAGCAAATGGAATTCCCGTTGTTCTCGCCACAGGAAACGTTCGCCCGGTGGCTTACGGCCTGTGGCGTTTTCTTGGTTTATCTGCCCCAATGTGTTGCGAAAACGGGGGTGTTCTTTGGCATCCTACATGGGACGACGCCGTGGTGCGGGCTGACGGCGCAGAAGCGCACCAGGCAGCGCTTTGGCTCGCCGAACAAATCGACGGACTCGACCCACAAGGAATTGCCACCAACCGATGGCGAGAGAGCGAGTGGTGCTTGTTTCCATACGAAGATTTGGAGGCGGTTGAGGCTGCTGTTGCTCAAAGTGATTGGTCGCATTTGAGCGTGGTTCGAACAGGCTTTGCCATCCATCTTATGGAACCTCAACTCAGCAAAGGCGAGGGGCTTCGCTTGCTCTTTGAACGGATGGGGTGGTCGCTTGATGACGCCCTTTGCGTCGGCGATGCCCCCAATGATTTGTCGATGTTTGAAACCATGCACTGGTCGGTTGCGGTCGGAGGTGCTTTTCCGGCTGTCCAACAAGCAGCCGATGTGGTGTCCGACCGCCCCCACGGCGACACTTTCCCTCCTCTTGTAGAGGCCATTCTTTCTCGTCACGGCGTTTTCGGGGAATGAGTCATGCAGGCCATGGGTGTTGATCTGGGAGGCAGTGGGTTTCGGCTCGGTGTTTTCGATCTCACCACCGGAACCCTTCAGGGTGAATTGGTTGAGCATGTGCATGAAGGTGATTTGCATCCTGAAACCGTTCTTTCAGCACTCGCCGCAGCCATTGAAACATCCGGCTGGTCAGGTGCTATCGGACTCGGTTTTCCCGGTGCTGTCAGTGGGAATGCGGCTTTAACGGCGCCGAATTTGGGAGAGGAATGGGTCGGCTATCCCGTCAGTGCAGCACTTCAGCACCTCCACAATGGCAGATTTGCAATGCTCAACGATGCTGATGCCATAGCGATGGCTGAACGGCTGTTTGGATACGGGCATGATGGGTTTCAGCGCATCTTGACCCTGACCGTCGGTACTGGTCTGGGGACGACCTTCCACGAGAACGGAACGATGATTCCGAATCTGGAATATGGCCGTCTGCCCCATCCCACGCGACAAGGCGTTCTCGAAGCGCACCTGTCGGGACGAGCCCGCCGTGAAGAAGGACTGAGTTTGAAGGCCTGGTCGAAACGGTTCCAGGAAGGCTTGAATTTCCTCGAAGGCATGCTTGAGCCCGATTTGATACTGGTCTACGGAGGCATCGTTGAACACTGGTCAACGTTTTCGCCTCACCTTTCGACACGCGCTGTCCTTCAACCAGCCAGGTTGCGATTCACTGCAGGGCCTTTGGGAGCGGCGCTTTCGACGCTCGGTCTCGATTAGACGTGCTTTGATTCCTCAAGAGCAAAGGATGCCACCATTTGCATGGCTTGGCCATATTTGATCTTCCCAATGTATTCCTTGCTTCGTCCGTGAGTGACCACACGCAACCTGAACTTGCACGTGCGCTTTGTGCGTCGCTTTCTGTGATGTTTGTAGAAATGCACACCGATTTTGTAGGTCCCGAGAGGGGCGTCATTGCGCCAGACGACATTTTCCACAGGTGTGTTTGAGACCGGTCTTACGTTCATGTCCACGTCCAGTTCACCTCCGCAATCACTTCGCTTGTTGTTGAAGTAAATCCGTTCACCAGAGGGGCAGAAGAGATGCAAATCCAAGTCGTTGTAGTCGTCCCATGCGAGGGATATCTGTACCACTCCTGAAGCGCCTCCCTCTCGCTCAAGCCGTTCGTCAATGTTGACTTCTGGTGTTTCTTCTTCCGGATCGGCCAAAATCAGACCAGCGCCCAAATGCTCCTCTGATACAAGCGTAGCATGTTCCGTGAGAGGAGGTTCATGTTCACCAATCCATGTCGAGCGACGTGCCAGCTGCTCTTCTTGATAATCAGCATCGGGTTCGTTCTCAACGTTTCCTTCCACATCAGGGTCTTGGAGCAACCCGAGTTGGAGAAAGTTTTGATTTCGTCGTTCATCACGATTTTGCCAGGCTCGTTGTTCACTCAACGGAACTTCACCAACTTGGGGCAAACGAACCAGCAATCGCATGCGACCGTCGTGGACGGCGATGCTGGTGGTGGTGCTGTATTTGTCGGCAAGTGCCTCGGCTCTTAGGCGGAGGGAGCGTTGTTTCCAATATTGCCAAAGGAGGTAGAATCCTCCACCTCCCATACCAACGGCGGCAGCGGCAGAGACAGGTTCAACCATGGAGGGTGATTTCAACGGACTCCTTTATGAGAGGTCCGCTGGGGGCCCCATCACGACAAAAATTCGGCGTTCAGGGCATCCAAGGATGCTTTGTTGGGCCGCAATACTTCATCGGGCACGTTGAGCAGAGCGCTGTCCACGAGACCCAAATCTTCGGCCAAAGATGGCTTGGTTGCATCGAAGTACAACAGACCAGTGACGTGTTTCTTGGTGTTTTCAGCGTCGTGAAGTGCTGTGAGTGCAGCCATGGCATCCGAAGGATCGTGGTTTTCAGAAATCGTTTCCAAACGGATGGTTGATCCATCGTGAAGGGTGATGTCTCTGAAGTGCCCCTCTGGAACTTCAACCTCTTCAACCGGGTTGAAATGAGGGATGTAATCGGCCATGTGCAGGGTGATTTCGTTTTCTTTCACGTATCCGTAGGAACGCATGGACTCGTCGTTGTTGTTGAAGGTCACGCACGGAGAGATGACGTCGATGAGGGCGAAGCCTTTGTGTGACATTGCAGCCTTGAGCAAGGATGCCAGTTGCTTCTTTGAACCCGAGAAGGAACGAGCAACAAAGGTGCATCCCAGGTTGATAGCCAGAGCACACAGGTCGATGGGTTGGGTTTCGTTTGCAGGCCCCTTCTTTTTCTTTGAACCAACATCAGCCGTGGCGGAGTATTGTCCCTTCGTCAATCCGTACACTCCGTTGTTCTCAACGATGTAGACCATGTCCATGTTGCGGCGGATGGCGTGAATCAACTGGCCAATTCCAATTGAAGCCGAGTCTCCATCACCCGAAACACCGAGGTAAAGCAAGTCTTTGTTGATGGCGTAGGCTCCAGTGGTCACCGATGGCATTCGTCCGTGAACGGTGTTGAATCCGTGGGATTGTCCGAGGTAATACGCAGGGGTTTTGGAAGAACATCCAATTCCCGACATCTTTGCAATTCGGTGGGGTTCAATTCCATTCTCCCAAGCAGCGTTGATGATCACGTTTGAGATCTGGTCGTGGCCGCATCCCGGGCAAAGGGACGAAGGCCCTCCAGTGTAGCTGTCTTTGGGCTCATTGAGCACGTTGAGTTTCACGGCACGGGCTGGTTTTTCGCTCATTGCTTCACCTCCTCAAGGGTGGCCAAAATGTGATCGGCGTAGATGCGGGCACGGGGCGGCATGCCATCACTGTAAGCGACGGAATGCACCTTGGTCACCAAGTCGTTGGGCAACTCTCGGCGAAGGATTCCATAGAGTTGGCCGTCCCTGTTGATCTCCAAGACGATGACCACTTCGTGGCGTCGGCAAAAGGCCTCAACCTCTGAGTGGAGAGGCAGGGCTCGAACACGGCATTGGCTGACTTTGATTCCAGTGGCCTCGAGAATGTCATCAATTTCTTGAATGGTGTTTTCCATGCTTCCCAAGAACACAATTCCAACTTCGCATTCTTCTTCTTCACGCAGGATTGGTGCAGGGAGTTCGTCCCGGGCGCCGTCGATCTTTCGGCGGAGACGTTGCATCAGATCGAAGTAATCGTGTGGCTTTTCAGAATAAACTCCCATGGAGTTGTGTCCCGTTCCACGGTAAAGCATTGGAGCCATTCCAGACCCGGGAAGGGTGCGGTATGGGATGCCGTCGCCGTCAACGTCAAGGTAGCGTCCAAACGTCTCAAAGGCTTCGAAGACGTCCTTTTCACGAACGACCTTTCCGCGATCCATGGGTTGGTCGGGGTAAGTGAACCCTTCACACGCCCAGCGGTTCATGCCGAGATCTAAATCGCTCATGCCAAAGACCGGGGTTTGGAAGCGTTCGGAATAGTCAAAGGCTCGCCATCCGTATTCAAAGCACTCTTCAACGGTGCCTGGAATCAACACGATGTGCTGTGTATCTCCATGGCTTCCTTCGTAGAGCATGGCAATGTCAGATTGCTGTGTTCGAGTTGGAAGGCCCGTGGAAGGTCCCACACGAGTGACGTCCCAGAAGACGGAGGGGATTTCGGCAAAGTAAGCCAGTCCAATGAATTCCTGCATGAGGGAAATACCCGGTCCGGAGGTGGCGGTCATTCCTCGGCCGCCGGCCCATCCTGCACCGAGCACCATGCCCGCAGCGGCCAATTCGTCCTCTGCCTGAATCACGGCTACAGTTGCATTGCCGTCGTCGTCGGTTCGGAGTCTTGGAATGTAGTTGATGATGCCTTCTGCCAGTGAAGAAGACGGTGTGATGGGGTACCATGCGAGAAGTTGAACGCCACCATAGTGCGCACCGAGTGCTGCGGCTTCGTTCCCTTCGATGAAGAATTGCGGCTTTTCCACTTCACGAGATTCGACGGTGAATGGGTCTTGTTTCGTGAAGTTCTCTTTGCAGTAGTCTCGTCCGAGACCAAGCGCCGTGATGTTGAGTTCAACAGCGGTTGCCTTGCCTTTGAATTGCTTCGCCACAGCGGATTCTAAACAGGTTTGGTCAATGCCGAGGAGTTCAGCAAGCACGCCCACATAGACGATGTTGGTGACCAATTTAGCAATCTTCGGGTTGATCTTTCGAGCGAGCGAACTCATGGGGACCGGGTAGGAGACAATGTCATCTCGGTCAACGGTTTTCTTCTTGGTGTCGCTGTTCCAAATCACGACGGAACCCGGCTGCAATGCGGCCAGGTCCTCTTCCCATGTAGCGGGGTTCACAAGAACTTGGATGTGCGTTCGGTCGCCAGGTGCTTGGTACCCTCGGTCGGACAAGCGGACGATGTACCAGGTTGGGAGGCCTGAAATGTTCGATGGAAACAGGTTTTTTCCGCTCACGGGGACGCCCATGTCGAACAAAGATTGGAGCAGGATAAGGTTGGCTGATTGCGAGCCTGTTCCGTTGGCGGTAGCGATGTTAATTGTGAAGTCGTTGATGACGCGTTCCATGAGTAAACAACCTTGGGGTGTGAGGGCCTTCGCCGTCCTTATCGGTTGGGGTTCGCAAGCACCCTTTCAACATGTTGCCAACGCATTCCCCGATTTTCCGTTCGTGGTCGACTGCGTTGAACGGCTGTGGAGATAAAAGAACACCGAAGGGACCAACTCAAAGGCTTGCTCATCAAATCAACGAATCTGAAGGGTGAGGCTCAAAACCACACCGATGTTACGCAAGGTCATGGCGGACGATGCGAAGACAGCTGGTTGGGAAAAAGCCGAGAAGGCCATCACCAAGGGAAAAGGCGATGCTGCCCTCAAGATTTTGCGAGATGTTGACCCGGAAGGCAAGGAACAAACCACCTTGAGGCTTGCAGGGCACGCCACTTGGTTGGAAGCGAAAGCCGGTAACAACCGTGGCACCTACAGAAAAGCCGCCTCGCTGCTTCGAGAGGCGAACAAAAAGAACCCACGCGACAAGAAAGCAGGCAGCGTTTACAACGACCTTCTCAACGAGATGCAGGACAAGGGCATCAGCGAAACGTCGTTCCCCCGCCTCCTCAACGATGGAACCCCGACGCCCGCCGGCATCGTGGCCATCTTTCTGGCAGTGGTTCTGCTCCTCGCCGGTATCAATGTGGCCAATCGGTCCGGTACCACCACCGACGTGGTTGAACTTGAGATGTCATGGAACGGCGGCGCCAACACTGGAACCATCACGATCGAACTGTATCCGGGCGATGCTCCCAAGCACGTTGAGAATTTCAAAACTCTCGTCGAAAATGGCGATTACGACAACACCATCTTCCATCGAGTGATCGATGACTTCATGATTCAAGGTGGCGACTTCACCAACGGGGACGGCACCGGCGGCCATGCCGGCAATTTCTACGACCTCTGCAACGGACAACCTTCCACGGATTCCTCTTGCGGCACGTCCGGCGAGAACGCTTGGACGGTCCCTGACGAGGCTGACAACGGTCTGCTGCATGAGGCATGCACCATCTCAATGGCCAAGACCAGCGCACCAGACACCGGAGGGAGCCAATTCTTCTTGATCCCCAGCGACAGCGCACCGAGTTGGCTTGACGGCGTTCACACCGTCTTTGGTGAAATCACGAGCGGCTGCAACCACGTCACTTCGATTTCTGGCGTGAGCACCGGACAGAACGACAAGCCTGTCGACGATGTTCGGTTGATTTCAGCGACGTTTGTTGGCTCGGAAACCGCGCCTTGGTACCAATTCTGGTGAGTTTACAGCCCTTTTAACTCGGCCCAGCCCGCCCAATCCTCGGAAAGGGGTTTCTTCATAGACGGGTGATGGTTCCCAAGAATCATGGGGACTTTGGATACGTTTAGCGCACGCCGTACTTTGGATATTGGTGGTGATTATTACGCTCTTGATGCATTGGATTCTGCAGGCATTTCGACAGCACATCTTCCCTATTCCATTCGCATCCTCCTTGAAGGGGCATTGAGAGGGCATGATGGCTTCCTCATCACCGAGGAGGACGTTCGAACCATCGCCTCGTGGGCTCCAAATGCTGAACGCGGTGAAATTCCATTCCGCCCCTCCCGTGTGATTTTGCAAGACTTCACCGGTGTGCCTGCCGTTGTTGACCTCGCAGCACTTCGCGATGCCATGGTGGAAATGGGCGGTGATCCTGAGAAAGTGAACCCCCAAGTCCCCGTTGACCTGGTGATCGACCATTCCGTTCAGGTCGACGTTTCTGGAGCACACAGCGACGCACTTGACATGAACCTCGACATCGAATACCACCGGAACATGGAACGCTACACTTTCCTGAAGTGGGGTCAACAATCTTTGGCGAACTTCCAAGCCGTACCTCCATCGCGGGGTATTGTTCACCAAGTCAACCTCGAATTCCTGGCCAGCGTTGCTCGTCAAGAAGATGGAGTTTGGCTTGCTGACACCTTGGTGGGCACCGATTCTCACACCACCATGGTGAACGGATTGGGGGTCCTTGGCTGGGGTGTTGGTGGCATTGAAGCTGAAGCCGTGATGCTTGGGCAACCCATCTACATGCTCGCCCCTGACGTCGTCGGTGTTCGCCTTACAGGCTCTCTGCAGCCCAGCGTCACCGCTACCGACATGACGCTGCGGATCGTCGAAATTCTCCGAGAACACGGCGTCGTAGGTAAATTCGTCGAGTTCTTCGGACCGGGGATGAAAGCACTCTCGCTCGCCGACCGAGCCACCATTGCCAACATGGCTCCGGAGTACGGCGCCACCTGCGGATTCTTCCCCGTTGACGAACGCACTCTTGACTACCTCCGTTTGACGGGCCGGGAAGACGCAGCCGTAGCAGGCGTTGAGGCCTATGCAAAGGCCCAAGGATTGTGGTATGGCGAAGGGGATGCTGAGAAATCCTACACCGCCCTCCTGGAACTGAATCTGAACGATGTTGTTCCGGCTCTTGCCGGACCAAAGCGCCCTCAAGATCGTGTTGATTTGAACGCTATGAAATCCCACTTTGTAGAGAGCCTTACGCACGAACTTGGCCATCAGGGCCATGGTCTCAAACAAGCCGAACTTTCCAAGGGAGCGATCGTTGAAATGAACGGTGAGATGTTTGACCTGAACCACGGAGACGTGGTCATTGCTGCCATCACCTCGTGCACCAACACCTCGAACCCTGGCGTGATGTTGGCAGCAGGTCTGCTCGCCCGCAAAGCCCGTCAGCGAGGGCTCACCGTCAAACCGTGGGTCCGAACGTCCCTCGCACCGGGCAGCCGTGTGGTGACTGAATACTACGAAGCCACGGGGCTCCAAGACGATTTGAATGCCATGGGCTTCCACACCGTTGGCTATGGCTGCACGACATGCATCGGGAACTCAGGTCCTCTCGATCCGCCCATCGAAGCGGCGATCGACGAAGCCGGCCTCATCGTGGGGTCGGTTCTTTCTGGAAATCGGAATTTCGAGGGGCGTGTCCACGGGAAGGTCAAGGCCTCCTACCTTGCAAGCCCACCTTTGGTGGTGGCCTATGCTCTCGCTGGCAACCTTGAGATGGATTTGACCACCGAACCCATCGGCTACGATGCTGAGGGCCAAGCCGTGATGTTGTCTGAACTTTGGCCCACCGAGGAAGAGGTGGCTGAGGCCATGAAGGTCATCACGCCCGAGATGTTCCGGCAACGCTATGCCGACGCTATGAACGAACCTCGCTGGAACAGCATCCCTGCAGAGGCATCACCATTGTATCCGTGGGAAGACGCATCGACCTACATTCGTTTGCCGTCCTTTTTCTCCGGACTTTCCCCAACCCCTGCTCCAATCGAGCCTATTTCTGACGCACGTGTTCTTCTCAAACTGGGAGATTCCATCACCACTGACCACATCTCTCCGGCAGGTTCGTTCCCGGCGGATGGACCAGCAGGGCATTGGCTCATTGAGCGCAACGTTCAGCACGAGGATTTCAACTCCTTTGGAAGCCGCCGTGGCAATCACGAAATTATGATGCGAGGAACCTTTGCCAACGTTCGAATCCGAAACCAAATGGCCCCAGGCACGGAGGGAGGCTTTGCGCTCAACCATGAGACCAACGAAGTCATGTCGGTTTACGATGCAGCTCAAATCACAGCGCCGAAAATTGTCCTTGCAGGAAGCCAGTACGGTACAGGTTCATCGCGAGATTGGGCTGCCAAAGGCACCTACCTTCTTGGGGTCAAAGCCGTCGTAGCGACCTCCTTCGAACGCATTCACCGCTCAAACCTCGTTGGAATGGGCGTGCTTCCTTTGACCTTCAAGGACGGGGAGTCGCATGAAACGCTAGGATTGACTGGGCATGAGCGATTTAGCATCCCAGTCAGCGATGACGTTGCCCCGCTCCAATGGCTTGAGGTGACTGCCGAAGCCGAAAACGGAACCACAACCGTGTTTGAGGTTCAAGTGCGCCTCGACACGCCCGTTGAGGTTCAATATTACCGCAACGGAGGCATTCTTCACACCGTGTTGCGTGAAATGGCTCAATGAGGGTCTGTTCAACATTACATTGAAGGGCAGAAGTGAGTGAGGCTGAGATGATGGGTCAACTCCGAGGCAATGTCCGCTACCGCTTTCGGTCGGACGATCACGACGTCAACATCGTCATTGAGGGCGATGCTGGTTGGGTAAAACGCCATGTGGCGGATTTAGGCCTAGAGGGCGTGGGTTGGACCATGCCTGTCGGGACTGCAGTGCAAGCGAGCAACCTGTCCAAGGTGAGCCAAGAGCGTCAGAATGCCGGCGTTGACATTGAGATGGATGACGCTCCTGAGTCGGGCAAACCGTTGGATATGGGTCCAACTCCGGACCCCGGGCGCATTCCTGTTGTGCGCCGTCCTATTGGTGAACTTGATTTGAACGCCAAGCTCAGCGAAGCAGGACTTGAACCGGCAGAAAAACCAGACATCTTCGAACTCATGGAAATCATGGACGACATGGATCCACCTCGGCCGGTCGCAGGCGCAACGAGCGTTGACCCAATGGCCGAGGCGTGGCTTCGCGAATTGCTGCAGTTGGTTGTCCGCGACCATGGCATCAGCGGATTGAGCACGGAAGCGATTGAGGAAATTGCAAGTGCGAAACTTGGCGGAAGGGAAGGAACGACCTTGGATGTCTGGTTGCAATCGCTCTTCACTGCTGGAAAGTTGGTGAAGATTCACGGCGGCGATACCGTCGGTTGGGGTCCTTCGCCCCGGTGGCTCGCTGGACGGTTTTGATACCGTTTCTTTCCGCTTGCCAAACGGCGAGAAAATACGCTGAATTTTGAACAAAAATGATGCCTTGCGCCATGTCAGGCGAAACTTGGGTGCAAAGGCATTATATTGAAACAGGGCTTGGGCAACATAAGTGATGTCTATGTTTATCCAAAACGACCTCTCTAAAGCCCGAATGCGCAGTGTTTTCCTGACCCTCTTGATGGTGCTCAGCACAACCGCAGCCCTTGCGACCACCGCCAGCGCCTCAGTTGCACGATCCTACACGACCAACCGAGACCCTACGGACATTGCCATCGGCGATTTCGACTGCGACGGGAACGACGATTTGGCGATTGCCACCGATGGAACGCACACCATGTCCATCCTCTACAACGACGGAAACGGCAATTTCAACGAGCGCCAAGACATCTGGGTGGCAGGCAATCAGAGCCGAAATGCAGACTGGGACGAGTTCGCTAACGTGGAACAGGTCGAAGTCGGAGAATTCACCGGAGATGATGCTATTGACATCGTCATTTACCAGAAAAACAACCCGTTCAAGACCAACGACGCCGGAGCGCCGGCAGGCGAACCAGGCAACGTTACCATCCTCGAAAACGGAGGCTGCTCAAACCGCGACTGGTCCATTGGAGCCCGCTTCACTCACTTTTGGGTGTGGGACATGACCGTTGGCGACGCTGACCAAGACGGCAACGATGACATTTACGTTCTTGAGTTGGAAGAAGACATCACTCGCCAAAACGTGGTGACCTACCGAGGCCCAATTACAAGCACAACCCAAGGCGCACCGACATTCCTTGGTCTTTCCACACAACACTACTACCGCACCCTTGAGGTCGGAGACTTCGGGGAGACTCAATCTGTGGGCTTGGGCAACTCCTGCACAGACGACGATATTTTCCTCTTGCGGGGGTATGGTCTTGACTACTCTACGGGATCAACCACCAACGCCGGCCATTCTGACAACGTGACAATCGTCGAATATTCCTGCACAGGCGTCCCAAGCACGCCAGGGTCCTATCCTGCCGACATCACGACACAATCCGCAAACCCAACCGTCATCAAATTCGGTGTGGTGAGTTCAGACGACTTTGATATCGC